>B570J29032_109958238_pt1 | contig 12038 bp, 7 predicted proteins | sample LakMenEpi16Nov12_FD_29032 | JGI IMG/M metagenome (IMG submission 29032)
CCATCTTGCCCCAAAGGTCCCCCCCTGCCATATCGAGGGCACAGACCAGGAACGGATTTTTGGGAAACAGGTGGTGTAAAAAATGCCAGTACCGTTCCGGATCCGTTAGCGCGAATCTCTCAAGAACGGGTCGTTTTGCCTCAAGGTCACTTACCATTTTCTCCACGGTAATATCATAGTAGGTGATCGCGGGAGCCTCTCCATAGCCCTTCAGACCTTTCCACTCCAATTCTACGATCAGGGTAGGTTGGTGGGTTTTGGTTCCCCTTGAAATGGTGAACGGGTGGACAAAAGGCAACTCTTTTGAAAAATGGCTGATGTTCATACTCTTCCGCTGGCTGTGATCAACTGCCTGAGATCATTTGTAAAAGGTTTCTGGCGAAGCAACTCTTCAAGGGAGAGGTGCATTCTGTATCTCCAGTAATGTTTGGGATTGGCAGGGACGTTGATCCTTTCTTCATGGGGATTTGCCCTTCTCAGTTTTTCATCAATCCCGAGGATATCCTGCATTTGAAAAACCGCCCAGATCGCCGGCGAGTAAAGATGCTGCAATACAACAGACCTGTTGATCCAGGCTTCGCAGTAGTAAGGAGCTTCGCCATATTGTCCGAGTTCATTGTTATAGAATTTCTGGGTTTTGCTTCTCTCCTCTTCCCACCAACCCCTTATGGTACTCATATCATGAGTGGACGGTGTTACCACAGAAAGATATGGCGCATCATTGGGATGAAAGAATTCTTTCCTGGAATCTTTTGGCATGCGTTGGATCTCCAGGCTGAGGAAACCGAGTTGTTTCATGACTTCCGGAACACAGGAGGGCACGAGGCCGAGATCCTCGCCACAGATCAACATATCACTTGCCCGTTTCAATGCAGGTAATTTTTCCATCGCTTCTTTCTTCCAGAAATCATCCTGTCGATGGAAGAAATAATCGATATAGAGATCTTTCAGCTGCTGTTGGGTATGTTGATCAAGATACCTGAAGGATAAAGTGTTATGCATGTTGAACCTGAAGTGAAACTGAAGCCCCTGGGACCCTCGTTCTTCGAAAAGGATGACATTGGAAACCAGGGCGTACAACCCCAGTTTCAGCCGTTCGTTTTCTTCAACAGCGTCAATCTTTTTAAAATATTCCTCGATTTTCTTTTGGGAGTTGAATGCTTCCTTCAATTGATAGAGCCCATCCCCGGATTCATGCAGAAAAGGTTTTACTTTTTTCTCTGTGGGTCCGAACATTTCCCAGAGAATAGAATCATTGATATAGGGCTTGCAATATCTGCTGTAATCGAACCAGATACTCTTCTGATGAAATTCAGAAATATTAATCGGTAGTGTAGGAACAAAATGGCCCATGATCCCTTCAACGGCATCTTCCGGTATTGACCAGATGCGAAAAAAACCGAGAATATGATCAATCCGGAAGGCGTCGTAATATCTGCTCATTTGCTCAAAACGCCTCTTCCACCAGGCATACCCGTCATCTTTCATCCTGCTCCAGTTATAGGTTGGAAAACCCCAGTTCTGACCCTTTACGGCAAAATCATCCGGTGGAGCTCCGGCCTGCATATTCATATTGTAAAGTGCCGGGGCAACCCAGGCGTCCACGCTTTCGCGATTTATACCAATGGGGATATCGCCTTTGACTACGATGCCATGTTTGTTGGCGTAGTCATGGGCTTCCTGCAATTGAAGGTGGAGATGATACTGGATAAAGTAGTGTCTGGCAATGTCATCATAATGTTTTTGGGACGGCGCGGAGAGCTTATTGATCTGGCTGCGATCATACACAGCATGAGATCTCCATGTACTGAAATCAGCACTGTTGTGTTTATCCCTCAAGTAACAGAATGCGGCATAAGGAACCAGCCAGTCTTTATTCTCAGAGAAAAACTGCTGATAAGATGCGGAAGTGAATACCTGCTCTTTTTGCAACTGGTACAGATGGGTGATCGCTTCCAGTTTATACCGTATCACTGCCTTATAATCCAGATCAGCCAGATCGTTGAGTTGCCTCTTTTTTCTTCTTAAAGGCTTGATCGTGCCTTCATGTTCTTTGCCGGCAACCTTTTCAAGGTTGAGATATATCGGATGAAGCGCAAACGCCGAAATAGCAGAATATGGATAAGAATCCGTCCAGCTGAGTGTTGAAGTGGTATCATTGACAGGCAGGATCTGGATCATTTTCATACCTGCAGCCTTGGTCCAGTCCACCAGTAATTTGATATCCAAAAACTCTCCAACGCCCGATCCTTTGTCGGACCGAAGACTGAACACCGGTACTGCAATGCCTGACCCTTTCCAACTTGCATTGGGAAGCCGTGCAAACCCGTCGCGCATGATAAACAATTTGCCGGGTGTCACAACCGTGTTAACCACTCTATTGTCTCCAGCTTCGTAGGAAGTGAATTTTTTTACTTTAATATCATACACACCGTATTTATATTCCAACGGCGAAACTGCGTCAGACAGGTTAACTTTACGTACCCACCAATCTCCTTCCTTATTCAGCAACAGGGGGTCGTCACTTTTCCAGTTGCCCAACTGGGTTACGTTTCCAATAATGCAAAGACATTCATGTTTCCTTAGTAATGGTGCCTTCACCTGGAAAACGTGGGTACTGCCGCGGTAGGTCCTGGGTTTAGTGGGAGTTCTTGAAACAGGCAACAGAACCTTTTTAAAAGGAGCTGTGAAGAAAGCATTCTCATAATCACCGGCGTGGTTCCAGGAATCTATGCAGTCGACTTCTTCCGCCGTAATTCTGGGAATTTCCACCATCCTGTCGTCACCCCATTCCATGGTCACTTCATGACCATCCTTTAAAATGTATTTGTATACTAAGGAAGCAGAAGCTTCGGAAGCATCAAGATGCAGGCTGGCTTCCCAAAATTCGTTGTTCAGGTACTGCATCTGCAGCGCGTTGGCCGGGTCTGAAGAACCCAACTGAGGCAAACTTCCGCTGATATGCAAAGATTGACCTTGACGCGAGGAAAAACGCAGGAAGAAGCGAATGATCATGCCAGTTCGGTTTGGACGGTAAAGTTAAGATACGCCGTTGAAAGCGTAAACGGTTATAGTGTCGAAAATACACATTATTAAGTGAAATTAAAATGCAATATGTGTTTTCTTCAAAATTCAAGTGGAAGCATTTATCTTCGCCGGAAATTTATTACATGGCAACCAAATCCAGGGGTTTCTATTGGCTAATGTTTTTTGCGTCAATCGCGTTAAGTGTTGTTGTTTATCTTTTCTTTCCTTCTATGACCTCTTTAACGGTTGTACCACTGGTAAGTTTCCTTGCAAAGGCTTTAGACCTGATCTAGGCTATCGACCTGCAAATCAGTTTTTTAAAGCATGTGCTACTGATTAGTACACATGCTGTGTAGTCCATGATCCACAAGAGCAATCAACAATAATTCAGTCCTCAATGCCATGAAACTGATTGATCTTCTTCGTTTCACCCCACCTTTTCGCTGGACAGGCAGAAACAATTTGACGCAGTAACCTTTACGCTCACCAACGAGAGACTCACCATGAGAATTCCACCGCTCATTACAGAGTACAATCCTGCGATGATCGACAATCCATAGAAATCATTACTAAACTATCTATGCTACATAAAAACTACATGACACGAATTACAATAATCCTGTTTTGCCTGTTTCCTATAGGCGTGATGGCACAGCAAGGCTTTACGGTGAATATAAAATTGGATGGAATTGGTGATAACAAAGTAAGGGCCATTAGCCTAAAGCAAGGCAGGGTCAGTTATGACACCCTGCCGCCACAGAGCAATGGCATTGTAGTATGGAAAGGTCTATTGGAAGAACCCCAGCTGGTTCGGTTGGAAGTTTTGGATTCCACATTAAGTTTAGTGATCGGCAAAGCGGTCAGCCTTCCACCGCCCGCGATGTTCCTGTTGACCAACACTACTGTTAACATCACAGGAAACGCAAAGGAGATCTTTGCTGCTAAGGTGAGTAGTACGAATGAAGAAGTCATGTACTATGAAAAATTTCGCAAAGACGATGTTCCCAACACCCGCGAGATCTGGACCCTGCAAAAAGAACAGCATGCCAGGATGATCAGCAAGGATACTGCTGGTACAGCTGCCAATAACGCTGCCATCTCCTTGCTTTGGAAGAAGAACCAGGCCATAAAAGCAAAATTCATTGATGAGAATCCAAAGGCTTTTGCCAGCATTCTGGTGCTCCAGTCCATGTCGCTTCAGCTTACTCCGGATGCCATGGAGGCCAAATATGAGAATCTTGACGCTAAATACAAAAATTCCCTGGCAGGTGTTGCACTCAAGGAAAAAATTGAGGGCAACAAAAGTACCGCTATTGGAAAACCAGTGATCCCTTTTGCCCAAATTGGCCATACGGGCACGATGGTGGATATTGCAACCTTAAAAGGTAAGATCGTTATCATTGATTTCTGGGGAAGTTGGTGTGTACCCTGTAGGAAGAGTCATCCGGACATGAAAAAGCTTTACAAAAAGTACAATAGCCAGGGGGTTGAGATCATTGGAATCGCCAGCGAGACGGCAAAAACGCCACAAGACAGGGACAAAGCCTGGCGAAAAGCGATTGCAGAGGATGGAGTTGACTGGCTGCATGTCATGATCGACCCGGATGTTAATGACCTTGCCAAGTCCTATGACATTGGCGGGTACCCTACGAAGTTTCTGATCGATCAACATGGAAAGTTCGTTCTAAGACTTTTGGGCAACCAGCCGAATAGCCACGAAATGCTCGCGCAGAAAATAGAGGAATTACTTAAAAAATAGGTTGTGCCCATCACCTGACCATTTTTCCGGCTACTCCGAAGGTAACATCCCTACAAGACTTCAATAAGCAATGGCTATCTACTTGATTTTCAAGGCAGATAGTCATTTTATTTGATGCCATGCTCCAAAACGTAAGGATATTTCCGTCTATCCGCGGATACAGACGTTCATCCCGTTGGCATAAGCCTTAACATTTCTTTTTGTAACAAAATGCCCCTAGCTGTGTCATATCAGGAACAGGAAAGAGAAAGATGGGTTCTTTGAAATGTATTCAATAAAGGGTCTAAAAACAATAATAAATAATGATTTATCGTTCCTAGGATACGCTTGTTTGAATATTTTTTAAAATTAATTAACATGGTAGCTTTGTCGGTTACACGATTTAGCATATCTTTGCGGCACCAATTGAAACAACTGTAAAGCCCAATTCGGAATAATAAAAGTGGGTTTCTTCGTTCTACACAGCGGTAATGTACCGCCCATCACGATTCCTGACCATACATGGTATTAGGTATTGCATAGTAGTACAAAGTTGATGTATCTTTGATATATCAATGAACGAGAAGAGAAACAACAGAAAAAAAGAAAATGAAACAGAAGATGAATCAAGTGACTCCAAAGGCAGGAACACTTAAAAAAACAAATGGAATTCAGAACGCCTTAAGAAAACTAATTGCCTCAGTTCTGATGTTAGCGGTACTGCTCATGAACCCAGGTCTAATCATGGCAGGCATGAAAGCCGGAGATTCTTGTTGCAAAACGGCAAAAAGAATTGACCTTTCAAAAACAGTGACCTTACCCCTTCCATCCAGCGAGATGGTGAAGAGGGCCGATACTGAAATAACGGTGAATTTGTACGAATCCCTCAGGGAAAATAAGGTGAGTAAGTTTGCAAGCCTCTTCGCAGTGAGCGACGCAAAGGTGAATGACTTGTTCATTAGCGAAACAACCATCGGTCTTCCGGTAGCCCTCTATGCAGACGAGCGCGTGGGTATTGATTTTGCTGCTGAAAATCTAAGCATCCTTTTCGCGGCCGAGGCTGACACTAATATGAATGCACTTTTTACAGTTGAAGAAGCAGGTATCAGGCAATCATCTGATCTGGTAAGTGCAGACGAGCAAATGAACACTATGTTCAATGCAGAAAATATTGGAGTACCCGGCGATGAAAGCTTTGCAAAGGCTGATATGGAGATCAACCGGAACATGAAAGATGAGCGCCACTTTACATTGGCCTCGAACAATTAAAAATGTTAGTTTGTTGGTTTGTTTTTGGAAAGCCGGCGATTCGCCGGCTTTTTAATTTAATTTCGTACAACCTGCAAACACGGGTTATCGCTCCCTAACAGGGTGAGGAAAGTCTGGACAGCACAGAGCAGCTTACCGGTGAATAGCCGGGTTCCGATTTCGGAAACAGAAAGTGCCACAGAGAATAACAGCCTTTTGGATGGGTTACATGGCTTTGGCTAAATGATTTATCCAGAGGGTGATGGTGAAAATGTGGGGTAAGAGCCCACAACTGTTCATGGTAACATGAACGGTGGGTAAACCTTAAGCGCTGAAATGCCATGTATAGTAACGGTAAGGGCGGCTCGTCCGGGTTTCCCAAAAGGAATGCGTTACAGGGTAGGCAGATTGATCCTTCCGGGTAACCGGTTGGACAGATAAATGATAACCGCTCCCAGGAGTACAGGATCCGGCTTACAGTGTTTGCAGGTATTTTTATTTAAAATAGATCTCGGTCGCGCCAAAACCATATAATGGATGGAACTGGTTTACAAAAGATCTCACTTCTTTTTTCAACCTAAGGATATCATGTATCTCATCCCTCAACCTTCCGGTTCCTACACCGTGTATAACGATCATTTGATGAAAGTGGTGCATGAGCGCCAGTTCGTAGTATTTCTCAAACGTCTTTAGTTGAAGGTCGAACATTTCCTGCTTGCTAATGGATCCGGGACGATCCGTAAGCTTTTCAATATGAAGATCCAAAACTGAACGGGCGGGCTCCAACTGCTGGTGGTTCACCCTGCCTCCTTCATATATTTTATAACCCGCATTAGACAACTGCTGAAGGTCCGCTTTTTCCTCATCCAGCCTGTCTGGGTAACCTTCAATCAAAATATAGGAGAAACTTGCTTCTTGCTTCATCCGGCTTTCCTCAATACGTGCAAAAACCTGCTTGGGTTTGAGCTTCAGGCTGGCTTCCACATACTCGGCTTTCTTTTTATCCTGTTTATTCAGGGTCAGTACAAAATCGAAGCGGGGTGAATCGTTCAGGGCTTCAAACTTGACATCGTGCAGGTAGAAATCAGATAGCGGATGAATGTCGTTTTTCAGTTCGAAATCGATCTGCCCCGCCAGTTTCAGCGAGTATATAAAATTGAGGTGCATACTGGTCTGGTTCACCAGGTATAACCTGAAATACTCAACAATATCGTCATCAAAAACATCTTTGTCATATACTGGCAGAAAAGAGAGCCAAAGGCCCTCCCCCACTTTGTATGCAGCAATGGCGGAAGTTTTCTCTTTCCTGACCTCATCTATGTAGATCTTCTTCTTCGGCTGCAATTCAGGCTTCGCAGTGAAGCGTTTGAAATATGGGAAATCAAGCTGGTCAAGGTAAACAGGAAACTTCACTCCATTCACATCAACCAATGCCATCTCCCGGTTGATGAAATCAATGATCTCTGCTTCTTCGCCCGAATGTAAAAGAATCACCTTATCTCCCTGCTGAAATTTCATGCGCCACTGTTTACTGCAAGCCGGCTCCGCCGGTATCCGTAAAAGTAATAGATAGAAAGACCCAGTCCCATCCATGCAAAAAATACAAGCCAGCTTTTTGCAGGGATTTCAATCATGAGATACATACAACACAAAACACCCAGCACGGGGATCAATGAATAATTACGAATGAATGTCATCACCGCCATGATCCCTGCCAGTATAAAAAAAACAACGAATAGAATCTCCTGGTAAGACTCTGTGTCAAAATGGGTAAAGGCATCTTTCAAACGCCCAAACGCTGAAGTGATAAAGACAATATAAAGAACGGGAATGATCCATTTACCATTGATATAGGGCAATTGAAACTTGCCGGGCTCTTTTTTCCGGAACGGCAGTAACAGCACACCACCGCTCACGAGGGCAAATGCAAACAACGTTCCAATACTGGTAAGGTCGGTCATAAGTTTATCATCAACAAACAATACCAGGCTGCCAACGAGGATACCGGAAACGATCGTTGAAAATCCCGGTGTGCGGTATTTGCGATTGATCTTTCCGAATGATGAAGGCAGTAATCCATCCCTGCTCATGGCCATCCAAATCCTTGGCTGACCCAATTGAAACACCAGCAATACACTGGTAGCGGCAACAACGGCACTGACCGAGATTGCAAAGCCCACCTTTTGCATATTGATCTTTTCAAACACATAAGCCAGTGGATCAGTGACACCATCAAATTCGGCATAATTGACCATGCCTGTGATCACCAGTGCGATGACCACATAGATCACGGTGCAAATGATCAGTGAATAGATCATACCCCTGGGGAGATCCCGCTGCGGATTGGAACATTCTTCAGCTGTAGTCGATATGGCATCAAATCCTATATACGCAAAGAACACTGCGGACACGCCTTTCAGTACGCCACCTACTCCGTTTGGAAGAAAGGGTGTCCAATTATCCGTTGTTCCGTTCGAGAATATATACCAGAAACCTATGACAGCCACCAGAACCAGTACCACGATCTTCAGCATCACCATGAAGTTTGCAGATTTCTTACTCTCATGTATACCAATATAGGCGAGCATGGTCACCAGCCCCACGATGATAAAAGCCGGTAAATTGATGATGAATTTAATACCTGCGATATCCGGCGCATTGGTGTACACCAGGTTAGTAAGGGGTTGCCCGGCAGCCACGGCTTTATGATAAGCCTGCGAAGCAGTCTGGTATCCTGTAGCCAGCCAGTCTGGCAAATGAATGCCAAACGCCTTCAGAATGTTATTGAAATATGCGCTCCAGGAAATGGCTACAACAATGTTTCCGATCGCGTATTCCAGGATCAACGCCCAGCCGATGATCCAGGCTACCATTTCCCCGAATGTTACATACGAGTAGGTGTACGCACTACCGGACACGGGTACCCTCGAAGCAAATTCGGCATAACAGAGGGCCGTAAAGCCACAGGTAACTGCAGTGATCAGGAACAAGAATATCACTCCTGGCCCGCCATTAAAAGCTGCTGCTCCAATGGTTGAAAAAATCCCGGCGCCGATAACGGCAGCTACACCCATAAAGGTGAGATCCTTTACGCCGAGGACCTTATTCATTCCCCCCGCCTGGTGACCGTCGCCAAGCCCATTTTCGGCTTCCTCGATGATGGCATGTAAAGATTTTCTCCGGAATACAGAATCAGATGTTTTATTCATGCGTTGAAATATCAGTTATTTGTCCCGTTGAACGAGGTAATGTGCGAGCCTGGTAAGTGGAGCTTTTCTTTCGCTCCACACAGCGATATCGTCAAGATGTTTGAATGCGGCCGACAGATACTGATCCTTAAGTTCCATTGCCCACTCATCGATCCCACAGGCTTTAAAAATATCCAACACCTTAGCTACCTTATCATCGGGGTTTTCTGCCATCAATTGTTTCAATGATTTTCGGTCTTGCTCCGACGCTGTTTCAAGGGCATGGATCATCAGGAAGGTTTTCTTGTTCGCGATAATATCACCACCTACCTGTTTACCGAATTTTTCAGGATCCCCGAAGGCGTCGAGATAGTCGTCCTGGATCTGGAACGCAATGCCAAGGGTGCGTCCGAACTCATATAAGTGCTGTTGATTTCCTTCACCCGCGCCGCCAAGCATGGCGCCCATACGAAGACTTGCGGCCAGCAACACAGATGTCTTCAGACTGATCATATGCAAGTATTCGGAAAGTCCTGGCATGTCCATTTTCTCAAAATCCATATCCAATTGCTGGCCCTCACAAACCTCTTTCGCAGTTCTGTTGAACATGGTCATGATCTTCTGCGTATACCTGCTTTGAATTTTATTGAGTTCTTCGTAGGCAACCACCAGCATCACATCGCCACTCAATAATGCCGTGGCTTCCCCGTGAAGGGCATGTACCGTGGGCTTCCCTCTCCTGAGTGGTGCCTTGTCCATAATGTCGTCGTGGATCAGTGTAAAATTGTGAAACAATTCCACCGCAGACGCTACATGAAATGCATCTGGAATGATCTCATCGAACAATTCATTCCCCATCAGGCAAAGCACCGGCCGGATCCTTTTGCCTCCCAATCCTAAAAAATATTCTGAAGGGTCGTATAAACTTGCTGGATCTTCCGGGAAATGCCTATGGGAGAAATGCTTGTCAAATTGTTGTTGTAGCTCCTCGAATTGATGCATGCTGAATAAAAATCGTGATCAGTAAAAACTGAAAAATAAATGATTTCCTACTTCTTCCTCTTTGATTTTTTTGATTTTCGGGTCTTTTCCGAATCGTCATCTGTTTCTTCCACGTAAAGCACCCACTCGTAGTCCAGCTGGCGTTTAGCGAGATTTGCGGACACCAGTTTCACCCTTACTTTATCACCCATACGGAAACTTCGCCCACTCCTCCTGCCCACCAGGGCATATTCAGTTTCCACATGCCGGAAATCGTCGTAATCAAGCAAACTCTGCACACTTACCAGACCTTCACATTTGTGGTCCACGGTCTCAGCCCAGAAGCCAAAGCTGGCCACGCCGCTGATCACAGCATTGAACTCCTCGCCCACGAACTGTTTCATAAACTCAACCTGCTTGTATTTGTTCGAAGCCCGTTCCGCTTCCATGGCTGCCCTTTCCCGTTCGCTGCTATGCCGGCATTTGTCTTCAAGCTTTTTATCGATCCTGGGTTTTTCGGCCAGCACCTGTGCCAGTATACGATGTACCATAACGTCCGGGTAACGCCTGATGGGCGAAGTAAAATGGCAGTAATGCTCAAAGGCCAGTCCATAGTGGCCGATATTCTCAACAGTGTACACAGCTTTTGCCATGGTGCGTATCCCCAGCTGTTCCAATACATGCTGCTCGGGCTTACCCCTCACCTCATTCAACATTTTATTGAAGGAGCGTGCAATCCCTTCAGGACTGCTGATCTCAAAATGATGGCCATATTTTTTAGCGAATTCTGTAAAAGGTGTAAGCCTGTCCTCATCGGGTTGGTCGTGCACGCGGTAGGGGAAAGGGATATCTTTTTTGTTCACCTTGATCTTACTGACATTCTCCGCAACGGTCCTGTTGGCAAGCAGCATAAATTCCTCCACCAGTTGGTGCGACTCCTTGCTTTCTTTGACAACAACCCCCACAGGCTTTCCGTCTTCATCCAGTTTAAACCTGACTTCTGTTGATGAGAAGTTGATTGCACCGGCTTTAAACCGCTGTTTTCTGAAATGCTGGGCGAGTTCATTGAGCAACAATACCTCCTGGGGATACAGTCCCTTCTCGGTATCAATGATCTCCTGCACGTCCTCATAGGTAAACCGGTGATTGGAATGGATCACCGTTCTTCCGATCCAGTGTTGCTTAACCTCGCCTTTAGGAGTGATCTGAAATATACAGGAGAAAGTAAGTTTATCTTCATGCGGCCTTAGTGAACACAACTCATTGGATATCCGCTCCGGAAGCATCGGCAGTACCCGGTCCGGCAAATACACCGACGTTGCCCTTTCATAAGCTTCTTCATCCAGAACAGATCCTTCTTCCAGGTAATGGCTCACATCCGCGATATGTACACCTATTTCGTAACTTCCGGTCTTTAATTTTCGAATACTGATGGCATCGTCGAAATCCTTTGCATCAACGGGGTCGATGGTGAATGTCAGGATGTCGCGCATGTCTTTCCGTAATGCAACTTCGCCTTCACTGATCAGATCCGGAAGCCGCAAGGCCTGCTCCATGGCTTCGTCAGAAAAAAGAAGTGCGAAACCATTTTCAACGAGCAGTTCCTTCATCGCCATATCATTCGTATCCTTGTCGTTCAGCACAGTTACCACTACGCCTTTAGGATTTTTATCATCTTTTCCCCAGCCTGTCATGCGCACCACTACCCGCTCTCCATCTTTTGCAAGGCCAAAGCCTGAAGTGGGGATATAAAAATCAGGGATCTTCCGGGCGGTTTCGGGAATAAAGAAAGCAAAATCTTTATTGATTTCAATTATGCCGATAAATTCAGTCTGTTTACGCTCAAGAACTTCCAG
>B570J29032_109958237_pt1 | contig 12037 bp, 11 predicted proteins | sample LakMenEpi16Nov12_FD_29032 | JGI IMG/M metagenome (IMG submission 29032)
CGGTATCAGATAAGTAATCAATAACTGATTTATCATAAGTGATAGATTCTATGAAATTACGCTGGCTGTTTGATGTACACGCAGTTAAATTTAATGCTAAAACGCGCAAATCAGTAGAAAGATTTGAATTTGGATCATCACCAATACTTCTGAAGACAATTGTTTCTGTATTTGAGTGAAGACGATATCCATATCCAGGGAAAATTCTTAATACTGCTTCGATAGAACCAAGTGTAACATTACCAACAATTGCTATAGCATCATCTGCTTCTGCAGAATTTCTAAGACCACCAGTAACCACAACTGGATCACCAACATTATATAATAATCCACGGCGTCGCTGTTGTGGGTCTGAACGAATATTTGAATCGACTCGAATGTTTGAGAGAGTACCAATAATTTGTTCACTGAATACCCTTGCAATACCATTTCCATCTAAGTAATCAATTTCAATGAATTCTCCATTATTAAAATTTTGCTTGATATTAGAAATGTAGATCTCCATGATCTCACGACCATTTGTTGGATCAATATTTCTATTTGCAGATTCAACAATACAAGTCGCGCCAGATTCAACTCCTCGAATCAATCGTTTCTCAAGAAGATTTACATCTAGATTTTTATTAGACTCCGAAATATTAATTCGAAATGCTTTTGGTTTTATCCACTTACCATCTGATGTTTTTAAGATCGATTCTTTTGGGAATGTTATCTCAATATCTTCGTCAAATAATGCTTTAAATAACCAACGAACTGACTCATCAGTTCCCTTTTTATTATAAAATTCTCTTGCGCTTTTTAGAATCTTTTCTGTGCTGAGAGCAGTATTTTCTGGAAAATGTGGAAGCAATTCTTGCTTAAAATACTTTATAAATTCTGGTGGTGTTTGATCAATATCTCTATAATTTTCTATGCCCATTGCATGGTAAATTGTATTACCAGCGGTATTGGAGATTCCATTGGCTGAATTATTCTCAAGCCAAGTGTAGTACAGCTCTAAGAATCTCTTAAATTTTGGGTGTTCAGCATTAATAAAGTCTGGAACTTGAGACTTAATTAATGAAGATATTGTTTTCGAAGTTGCAGTCATATTATGACTCTACCACAGCGTTAATTTTTGTTACAATTGAAGCTGGATCAGTTATATCTAAAACAGTAAGTCTATTTCTAATTGAAGAAAATACTCTTTTTGTAGGAATTGCTTTTAGGACTAATGTTCCAAACGCATCAGAGATCTCTACTGGCGCAAAACTATTTAAAGTTACAACTCCGCCAGTGTAATCAACAGATCCGATATTATCATTTAATGTTTTCTTTACATTTTGAGTGTCAAAGTAATAGATTTTTAAACGACCAATACGACCTTCAAGACTTGCTTTGATGATTGCACCCGAACCACCACCACCGCTAATTGAAACGGTTGCAGAGGTATATCCAGTTCCAGGATTAGTAACCTCAATTCGTTTTACAGCACCATTTACAATCAATGCTCTCGCAGAAGCACCAGTGCCATCACCATTGATTACAACTGTTGGTGTAGAAATATAACCACTTCCACCAGTTACAACATCAATTGATTCTACTCCAGTAAATGATTGCAAAACTTCTTCGATAAAACAGTCTCTTACAATTCCAGAATCATCATTATACTTAAATGATGGAGCTGAAAGAATTCTTTCGGTTGTTGTGCCTTGTTTTAATTCAGTTCCAAAGTCAAGAGTATAACTTAATGTGCGATTTACATCTGGAGCAAATCGTTTTTCTAGATACACCTTCACATCATTGCTTATAATTGATGGATCAGCGTCATCTATTGCTCTTGACAGCTGTGAAACTCTAAATGAAGAGTTAAATTTGTTTAGATTAGTGTTTGCATACGATCTAATCGCTGAAATTACTGCAGCATCAATCTCACCAGCCGTTTTATCTGTTTTTGTCGGATCAAAATTGACTTCGACATCAAGATTAAGGTAATTATAATCCGCTTCAACATATTCAGGTGTAACAGTAAGCACTGAATATGGTTTAATTACAGAATTTTTTACAAATTCAATCTCAGTTGTAGTAATTTCATAGCCACCAAGTGGTTTTGCAGTGAAAAATACCTTACCATACACTGGTGGAATATTCTCTTCACCACCCCACACATTAACTGCTTCAAAATATGGATATTCACGATTAATAATAGCAATGTAATCGTTTTTTGTCACTGCTCTATTTTGAGAAATAAATGCTTTTGGCGCAGTAAAACGAATTTTTTCGATATTTTCTGCTGCCGCGCCTGAAGTAGAGGCACTAACTAGAGTTGTGACAACCGTTGCTCCATTTAAAATAGTATCTAGAGGTCTAAATTCTTTCAAATTATTTGCTAGTGTTCCAGATGTAATCAAATATGAGACAATAACAATATTTCCTTCAACTAATGCCTTACCGATTACATCGTCACCAAAAGAAATTTGATATTTTCCATTTTTATTTTCTTCTAGATAATAAACAGCAGCATCCTCGTTTACATTCGTAGCATCTTCGGCGAGTATATAAGTTTCTTGATTAGCATTTTGAGCTGATCGTTGTACTTTAATCTGAAGTGTTGATGTATCAATGCCAATATCTGGTAATTCAAAGATCTGCTTTGGATTAGTTTGAGAATTATATGAGAAGGTTATGCCGTTTGGCTGACCTTCTTTGATTTCTAGAGACTCAACAACAAATAATCCAGTACTTAAATTTTTAGAGACAACTCTAGTAGCAGGATTCACAAAAATAAAATTTTGACCGTCGATAGTTTCAGAAACAAATTTAGTAAATCGTGGAATAGCAATCGCGCTATTCGAATCATTTTGAACTGGAGTAATTTCTAGATCAATCAATGCACGAGGAGAAACTCGTGAACGAGGAACATATCCGAGTAGTTTTGCGTGAGAAACAACTGATTCGCGTTTGATTGCGGTATCGATAAACATCTCGTTCGAGACCATATTCAGATAATAGCCCATATAATGAGTATTGTAAGCAAGAACATCAAGCAAAATCGACAAACCAGAACCTTCAAAGTTATAGTCACTGAACTCTGATTGAGATTTAAGGAAACCTTTTAGATTAGACTTGATTGCTTCGAAGTCTAATTCTGCAACTTTTAGTTTTGAGTCAACATTTGCCATGTTATCTTACCCGTTCTAGGAAAAAAGAGACCGTGATCGGCTCTAAAGTATTGTTTACAAAAAATACAATTTTAATGTCGTATCTATCGTTATCATAATCTGGTGTTGCAATGACATCTTCAATTGTTACTCGTGGCTCATAATTTTTTATAGTTTGAAGTATCATTCCTTGTATAATAGAGGTGGTGATATTATCGATTGGTTCAAATAGCATCTTTTTAAGATTTGATCCAAGTTCTGGATTAAATAGACGCTCATAATGCGAGGTTAGCAATAGGTTTCGAATTGAACCTGCGATCGCATTATCATTCAATTTTTTTATCACATCTTTTGTTACAGGATGAGCTGAAAAATTAAGATCTAGATCAGAGAATTTTCGAACGATCGAACTCATTATTTTGATGTTTCCGTGAGTGCAGAATTATATGTTATTTATTAGCGATTTTAGATCAATCTATTCAACGTTCTGTCTATCTCATTTGTTATTTGTTGATCGACCGCAGAGATGCTTTCTGTTAAAGGATAAATTCGCTTGCCAAGAACCGTTTGAATTTTTTCAGTTAATTTCTGTGGTAGTAGATCTGAATCTACATTAAATTCAATATTTCTGAGTGCAGATAGTTCATCGATATTGCCGATTTTATCTATGACTACATTTCTCAAGTCGTCCTTGAGAGATAATATTTCACCTCGCTTCATATTAACAACACCTTCGAAGATTTGCACCTTCTGTGTCAATTCTCCGATTGGCAATTTACTGCTAAAATCTTTAATAATTACGTCTGCGTTTTTAGTTATATCGGTGAATACATTATTGATAGTTTCTGTAATTCCTGCAACAGATTTACCAATTGTTGATCCAACAGAAACTATAGAATCTGATGCAGAAGTAATTGCAGCGGCTGCAGCAGAAGTCGCAGCCGCAACTGAAGAAGCGGCACTAACTGAGGATTCAATAGCCTTATTTGCGTCGGTTGCAGCCTGAAGATCAGATACTTCTGGAGCCATTCCTCCCGCAGAAAGACCAGCACCAGCGGCACTCGATGCAGAAGAAGCACCAGAACCAGAAACGCTTAGATTATGAGAATCGCCTCGTGAATCTGCACCAGTTGCCTTCAAGTTAGTTCCAGACTTAACGTTGAGAGTTCCGTCTACCTCTACACTGCTGCCACTTAGAGCAACTTGACTGCCCTTGATGCTTGATTTACCTGAAGATTGGATGCTCGTTGTAGATCCAGATTTCAAATCCATAGTTGCAGTTGATTCTACAAACACACTCTTGCCTTTCATACGAATATCGCCACCAGCTGACATATTAATGCCACCAGCAACTTCTACATTCATATTACCGCCAACCTTTAGATTGCAATCTCCACCAACTGTGACAGAACATTTACCACTGATAAAGACATAGTCGGAACCCATCACAAGTTCATAATTGTCTTTTACAACTTTGTGTACTTCGTTACCATCTCGATCAATTTCAATGAACGAACCTTTACGATGAGCCAATTGAATACGCTCTTGACCTGGAGTATCATCGAATTCTAATGCATGCCCCGATTCAGTTTCAAGAGCATTGTTATATGGATACTTTGGCGCAAACGCAGGAGGTGGTTCGCTCCAAGAAACTCCACCTGCTGAAACGATGTTCTTCTTGAGATTCTTTTTTCTTGTAGCAATTACAGTTGAATCTGCTTTGCCGCGAGCAAGACGATTTGTAGTTTGTTCTTTGAGATACTTACCCTTTGGATATGCTTCTGCAGGATCATCTGGTTTATTTGGTGCTGACCCAAAACTTGTTCTTGGATCACTAAATCCATTTGTATAGTTCGGTTTGCCATCAGGCTTTCCTGGAAGCACACCCATGATTGCAGGGTTCTGTGCATTATCGCCATCGATAAAAAACCCAAAAACCATATCACCCTCTTTCGGTGTATATGCATTTGGACTGTTAACAGGAATTACTGGATGCGCCCAAGGTAATTGCTCTGTTGGAATTTTACTTTTTTCATCCGTATGCCAACCAAAGCAGCGAACGCGGACACGACCAAGTTGCTCTGGGTCTTGGCGATCTTCAACAACGCCAATATACCAGATAAATCCTTCAAGTCCAATAAAACTTTTTTTTGCTCCTGGCATAACTTAATTATTTACCTTTTTTAGTCAATTTATTTAATCCATCTTTTGCTACAGGCATTGCTTCAGAAAAAGAATCAGCAACTAATTCTGCAACACATTCATATGAAGTGCTTCTAAATTTATGATTGATCGAGGCAACCAAATATTTACCACTTCTTGCTTTATCGAATTTTTTACCGCCTGTTTGAGCACTTTCAAATAAAGGAAATTCATAATCAATCATATCACCTGCTTTCATCTCAATATCACCAGGAACTACAACTCGAATTCTAAAGTGATTCAGTAGCGTCATGTGTAATGCTCTTGGTAATAACCAAAATTTAATATCATTACTTTTTTCTGAGATAGTATCATTGGTTGTCAGGTAAGTTCTATAGAATGAAAATGGTGAATTGAAAAGAGTTTCATTCTTAGAATTTTTAAATGAATTTACAGGTTTAAATTTGTTTATTAAATTTCCTTGGCTTTCTGCTGCAAGCAAATTATAATCAACATTCTCAAATTTTTGCGAGAATATGTCAATCGATAGCAATCGAGAAGAGAATGACCCATTTGATATTGAGGTTAGCATATCAAAATCACTTAAAATAGTAAAATCGTCAATCGAATCTTTATTTAATGCTGGATCACTTTGTGATTTCTTAATCTCATATCTAATTTTTTTATATGGTTTTTGTTTAATCATGGTTTGTAACGATATCAGATTAAACCCATTTTTATTCTCAAAAAAGAAATAACAAAATTTCTTTTGATCATACCCACGAGAAGTTACCCATTGAATTGCTTCAAATGGTCTATACCCAGGAATAACTAGATCAAAAGATCCAGAAGTATCTTCTAAATTTGCAATTCTCTGCGGATCAACACCTAGTTCATTTAATAGAATATCTGAAACAATATTTTTAATTTTAGTCGATTTATACGCTTTACTCACATTTAGTGTTTGTGATGATATCAATTCATCAGAACAAAAATGAAGAAGGTATGTTTGACCCGAATCAGTCGATGGATTTCTATCTGTAGTTTTGTAAATTCTAAAAAGTCTTTCTAATGGACGATTTAATCCAGGTTTGTCGATGCTTACCTTTAGATATTCATTACCGCACAAATAAAAATTAGAGAAAGTATCATTACCATCATTGATAAGTATGTTTCCACTCATGACAGAAGAATAGATGTCTTGAAAAATTTGCAATTCAACAAAAATGTCTCGCAAATCGATCGTTTGACCACCAGAATTAATTAACTCTAGACTCTTTATCTCATAGTCTTTTGAGTTATTTACACCATTATCTGCCATCAGCCATTAAACTCCTAAATTCATCTTCAACTTGTTGAACATATACACTTTCTAAGATTTTGATTGATCGTTTTGCATCATTTATGTTTAATTCATTTGTATAATTAGAAATTGCTTTATGTATAGTAGTAATTTTTAAAGTATATTCAGGAAAAACTACAGTTTCTATACTTATAGGTAAAGATGTATCTGCTGTACCAGGAAGCGTGTTAGGTATTATTGAATTATCCGAATAATCTACATCAAATTCACCAATACTGTATGTTTGAGTTGATTTATCTATCAATAATTGCCCATAAAATGTTTCTTGTGTTACCTCTTTTTCATAATGATGAATCGTTGTAAGTGCTTCATTGATTGTTTGATTGTATTTTTGTTGAATGAATGTTTCAAGCGCATCATTTTTTAATGGAAAATCGTAGTAAGGATTAATAATTTGATTAAACAAAAGGATGATCCAACTTCGATTTGCATCACCATAAATCTTATATGCAATAATCTCTGGAGTATCGGTTTCTTTTACCTCGTATTCATATGCAATGCTACTATTATTTGCAATTTCCTTTAAAAATGTAGATCTTGCAAGAATATTTGTTACAAGTTGATTGTTTAAAGTATTCTTATCGAATGTATAAATTGTTCCAGGAAAACTTTCGAAGTATTTCATTAGTAACCTTGTTGTATAAGTTCTTTGTGCAAAATTTCGACTTCCTTAAATCGAAGCTGCATTGAAATTTCAACTGGCATACCATCAAAAAATGCAGTCCATTGTCCTGCGCTGCCGTAATTTACATCAATGCCTTCTAACACACATGTTGAGATAAGAGGAAGATTTGGATTTATTTTATTGCCAACCATAAACTGGATATCAAATTCTGATGGTGGTATAAAATAGCGACCTTTTCCTAATGTTGGAATTTCAGGTGCAGCAAAAAATCTAAAGGTTTGAATAATTTTAATAATATCTTTCGACTCTTGTGGATTTCTTGGCACAAACTTGAAGTCGAAAAGAAATTCTCTATTTGCAATGTTTTCAAATAGTAATTCAACCTGTGGGTTTTTCGCAACTCCAGCAGAAAATAAAAGTGCTTTTTCAATATTTCCACCAAATGCTCCAGTTGCTCCTGCAACTTTCGCACCAGCCTCTGCTATAGCACCTGAACCTGGTGTTTGACCGAAATTAATGCTATCTGACTCTGCTGCAGCAATCGCACTTTTAATTACAGTACCACCTGCTTGCGCTATCAATCCAGCATCTCCAAAAGCCTCTGTCATAGAAACTGCATCATAGTTCGCTACTTGAGTTTGAGTTACAGTATCGGGCATATAGAGAGTAATTGAACCTGCAGCTCTTCGAGTTTTTCTCGTTAGATCAATTGCACTAATTATTCCACCAGCTAATGCACCCTTCAAACCACCTGCTGCAATACCACCCGCAGCATTGATCCCAACTTTAGCAACATCACCAATATCACCTTTCGAGAGATCATTAACCGCCTCCCCTATTGCAGCTATACCGCCAATTGCAGTTAATCCCGCTGTAATTCCTAAAGCAGAACCAACACCAAATGGATCTGTATTACTTCCGAGTTGCGCACCACCCGCTCGATTTACATCTGCCGCACTTGGACCTGTCGTTTTTGTTACATTATAACTAGATTTATTCTGAACAGTAGGAGTAAATTTTATAGAATGTAATAGCCTTGGATTATTACCAACGCCTGGAGGAAATCTTAAATCTTTAAAATCAAAATTAGTTCCTTCGAAGAGCTTATTTGGACCTCTTGCAATTTTTAAATCAATAATTGACATTATATTGTTCTCTACTAAATAAATGCATGGCTTACTCTGGTAAATTTAGTCCTAAGAATACTAACAAATATTTAGGTGATCCTACAAACATCTGGTATAGATCTCTGTGGGAACGCCGAGTTATGACACACTTGGATATAAATTCAAATGTAATTGAATGGTCTAATGAGGAGATTATAATACCTTATTTATCTCCAATAGACAATCGTTGGCATCGATATTTTCCTGACTTTTTTGCAAGAGTTCGGAACAAACAAGGGATTCTAGAGGCGATGATTCTCGAAGTTAAGCCAAAAAGTCAGGCTGAACCCCCAGAGAAAAGAAGCAAAATAACTCGAAAATACATCAATGAGGTTATGACTTGGGGTGTAAATGAAGCAAAATGGAAGGCTGCTGTAGAATACTGTAAAGATCGAAATTGGCAGTTTAAGGTTGTTACTGAAAAAGATATAGGTATCTAATGCCATCATTATTTGATAAATTGAATAAAGAGATGACAGCCGCAGGCATTAAACCTCGCACCGAGGCAGCTCGTGGATTTATTGGAGCACAGCTCTCAAAACTCAAGATTCCGTCTAATCGATCTAATCTTCTAAATGATGCAAAAAGAATTTCTTCGCAAGCCTTTGTGGGAAGAATGTACCTGTATCATTATGACCCTAAACTTAAAGACATTCTTCCGATGTGGGACAAATTTCCACTGGTTCTTCCTATGGAAACATATAGTGATGGGTTCCTAGGATTAAATCTACATTACTTAGACCCGTCAAGTCGTTTAGTTCTTTTAGATCGTTTACATGACTTTATAAGTAATGATAAATATGATGATACGACAAAGTTTAGATTGTCATATGATTTACTCTCTAAATCTAGAAGATATCGATTAATTGAACCTTGCATAAAGCGTTATTTGTTTTCTCATATCATGTCTCCATTAATTTATATCGAGCCAGATAATTGGGAAACAGCAATATTTCTTCCTTTTGAAAAGATGGTGTATAGATCTTAATGGCATTTAATATAAATCAATTTAGAGATCATTTTGCAAAACACAATGATTTCGCAAAAACTTCGAAATTCGATGTTAGAATTACTGCGCCAACCAGATTAGGTTTAGATGCTACTGACCTTCGCTTTCAATGCGAAACAACAGAACTCCCAGGATATACTGTAAATACCGTCGACGGTCGCTACTATGGTGTTTCTTCACCAGTTGCCTCTTTTCCTACATTTGGAGATCTAACATTAACATTTATTTGCTCTGGCGATTTCTGGGAGAAAAAATTATTCGATAAATGGCTAAATCTTGTTATTCCATTTGATACAAGTTATAATCCAAACTATAGAATTGCATATCTAGCTCCATCGCTTGAAATCAATCAATTTGCAGAGGCTACAACCCAAGGAGTTGAGGGAGAAGATGATCGCCCAATAATCATGTACAAAGTGCAATTCTACAATATATTTCCCACATCAATTGCACCAATGAGTTTAAATTGGGCAGATGATGGAATTCATCGTCTCGCTGTAACATTTAGATATGAGTACTGGTTAACTGGTGATCTAGAGAGAGCAGTATATAAAGATGGTAGAACCCCATCGAATCCAAGTCAACCTGCCTCTGGTTCTCAACCACCTGTCACCAATCAACGACCATCATCAAGACCGCAAACAACGCAACCACAACCACCCTTTAAAGGTGGTGAAGGGGGAGGATTTGCTGGTGGTGGTGCAAGTGGTAGTTATTAATTTTTAAACTGTGGAGTAAATTATGCCTTTGCCAAAAATTGAACATCCTATACATGAAGTGTATTTAAAATCGCTTGATAAGAATATTCGTTTTCGACCATTTCTTGTTAAAGAAGAAAAACTTCTTTTGATTGCAAAAGAAGCAGACAATTTAAATGAAATCACATCAACTATCAAACAAATCATTACAAATTGTTGTATAGATGAAATAGATGTCGACAATCTTCCAACATTTGATGTTGAGATGTTCTTTTTACATCTGCGAATTAACTCAGTCGGCGAAACAGCCCAGATGATCCATACATGTAACAATGTTGTAGAGGATAAAGAATGTGGTCATGCTACAGAATTTGATCTTCTATTAAAAAATATCAAGTATCAAGATACAGAACATCATTCTAGTATTATCAAATTAACAGAAAATGTGGGAGTTAAGTTTAATTATCCATCGATATCGATTCCACAAGCAGCATTAGATGATAAATTTGATGATGGTGGATATGAGATAATTGCAGAGTATCTTGATTATATCTATGATCAAGATCAAATTTACAAAAAAAACTCTGTCACAAAAGAAGAATTAATGGCATTCTTTGATAATTTAACGCTTGATCAAGTGCAAAATATCAAGCAGTTTTTCTTAACCAGCCCTCGTGTAGTTCTAGAACAGGAACTGACATGCAGCAAATGTCAATTCGTGCATAATGTGCATGTGGAGGGTATTCTAAGTTTTTTCGATTAATTCTTGGTTATGAGAACTTGAAAAATTACTATACAACTAATTTTTCATTGATGCAACATCATAAGTATTCTTTAAGTGAGTTAGATAATCTGATACCTTGGGAAAAACAAATTTACATAACTATGCTACAAGAGATGGTAAAAGAGCAAAATGAAAAGATGAAGATGTTAGAAATGCAACGCAGAAGATAAAAATAAATGGAAATAGATCCAAAAAAATTACAAGAAACTTTAAAGAAAGAATTACCAAATGCACCAAAAGGTGTTTTGGATAGTATCATCAAAGAAGTTGCAAAGAATAAAAAATCCTCTAAAGGTTCACAGCGTTCAGCTGCATATGAAAAAGCGGCAGATGCTGCAGCCGCAGCTGCAAGAGAAGGAAAGGGGCTTATCGGAGGTGCCTTTGCATCAGCATCAGCAAGGTCTGAAATGGCAAAAGAATATGCCATTGCGATAAAAGGGACGACAGGTCGTCGACAAGCATTTTTTGAGGGTCTACTTGGAAAAGATTTAGGTGATTTGTTTAAAAATCTCGGTCTTGAAAAAATGGAATCTGCTGATCGAGTTAAAGAAGCTCGAGCAAAGTTCGATCTAGATAAAAAAAATGATAAAGACAAAATAAAAAGTGTCAAAAAAAGAGATGATATCTCAGGTTTTAAAAATTTAGTGCGTGATATTGTAGAGATTAAAAAAAATGTACGCGCCCTTGCAAAATTTACTCTTGTAAATAGAGGATTTAAATCAGAGATTGATCCAAAAACTGGAAAAACCTTATATCGAGATGCTAAAGGAAAATTTGCTAAAAGTTCAGATGCAACCTTTGCACAGTTTAAAGAAACTGGTGCAGTAAAACGAAAAAACGCAGGTGTATCTAGAACAGATGCATTGAGCGCAGCAATTGCAGCAGATGAAGATCCAATGATTCGCATTGCTGATTCGATAGAGAGCATTTTAAAAACACTTGGCGAACCAGAAAATAAAACAATTCATAAAAAACTTGACGACTTATTAGATAAAAATGATGGCGGATTAGGATTTGGAGATCTTATTGATTTTATTCCTGGTCGTCTTGGTGGTGGTCGTCGTGGTGGTGGTCGTCGTGGCGGTCGCCGTGGTCTTCGTGGTGGTCGTC
>B570J29032_109958236_pt1 | contig 12035 bp, 10 predicted proteins | sample LakMenEpi16Nov12_FD_29032 | JGI IMG/M metagenome (IMG submission 29032)
GCCGTAAAGAGATTCATAGATTCAGAAACTATGAATGTTCACTACAACAAACACTACAAAGGTTATGTGGATAAGCTCAACGCCATGCTAAAAAAAAGAAAAGGCGACCACGACTTAGAAAAAATAATTAAAAACATCTCACGCTACCCAAAAGGGGTTAGAGACAACGCAGGTGGAGCATTCAACCATGCACTATTCTGGAACATGCTTTCCCCCACTCAACAAAGACCAAGCAAAGAGCTCATCATTAAAATTAAAAAAGATTTTGGTTCTTATGAAAAGTTCAAAAAAAGTTTTGAGGATGTGGCTCGTCAAAGATTTGGTTCCGGATGGGTATGGCTCGTTCTAACAAACAAAGGGACGCTGAAAATTATGTCTACCCCCAACCAAGACAATCCACTAATGAACATCATCGAAGGGGGTGGTTACCCACTTCTTGGTTTGGATTTATGGGAGCATGCCTACTACCTTAAATACAAAAACAAAAGGGATGAATATATCAAAAACTTCTGGACGGTAGTAAACTGGGACTTTGTGCAAAAGATGTTTGAACTCAAAACTGAAACCAAGCTTCTTGAATCAAAACAAGTTGGGCTTGTGCTCAAAGAGACAAAAGCGGAGCACTGCAGTAGAGCTGATATTGAATTCTTTAGAAATCTTTTCAATGTGAATGTTCCTGCAAGAAACATCTACAAAAATACAATTAACGGGACTTTGAAAAAAGTTTTCCCGGACAAGTATCACGATAAAAAAGAAAATGGTGAAATCCCAGGAATTTATTATTTGGAAAAACCGGGTAGAAGTGTAATCAACTTTTTGAATACCAACTACTCGACTTTTTGTATGATTATGAAGGATGTAAATCAAAGACTTGCGGAGATAGAGGGTGAGGAGCCAATTAGTTTCTCGGACAAACCACCTGGAGAGCAAGTTGTTGAAATGAAAAGATTTGGTAACTGGATTGAAAAGTTTGGTAAAGGTATCTTCAATACTGATGGCAAAACGTTCCAAGCGGTTATGCAAATTCTGACTGAAAAAGATAAAGTTGGTTCAAGAAGAGAAAAATCTGCGCTGAGAACTTTGAAAGAAAGTTTGCCTGATGTCAAAGTTATCGGAGTGTCTGGTGCTGGTAAAGCTATTGATGCAGAGAAGAAAATCGATGCTCACATTGTCATTGAGGGGGTGAAAAAAACTGCTCAAATTAAAGGGTTTGCGGAAATTTTGGAACAAAACGGAAAGCTTATCGTAACTAAAACTGGTGAGGTTGCAAAATACAATGTTGACCTTATGGTATTTGTAAAGGGCAACAAGGTTGCTGTTTTTGAAAACAACGGTGAAATTGTGATGGGTAATTATGTTTTCGAGAAAAAATCTCTTCTATACGATTTAAGATAAGCGAGGTATTTATTGGTATGGCAGTATTACCAGAACCCGAAAGAAGTAGAATTTATACTAGGCTCCGTCACCAGTTAGGTGCACCACTTAGAGCAGTTGAATTAGAGGATGAAATGCTTGATTCCTTAATGGAACTTTCCATAGAAGATTACGAGCAATATACTCTTGATTGGCTTATTGAATCAAACTGGGTAAACTTGGTCAATTTAAACATGAGTGAAAAATCTGTAGCAAGAGCATTGACTACTAGAACATTCAACCTTGAAGACCAATTTACATACGCATATTCAAAAATTGTTGGATTGCAAACTACTGGACCATATGTTATAAAGAAAGATTACTTTGTTTTAAGTGCCAATACACAATCCTACGAAATACCTGCTGGTCGTGAAATCAACGAACTTCTTTGGTTTTCAAACCAACCATTCCAAAACTTAGCATTATTTGGAACTACCGATTATGGTTTCGGTGGTCTAGGTTTAGGTGCAAACCAAGCTGGTTATGCACAAATAGGTAATGCAGGTTCCTATTTCATGCTTAGCGGTTTTGACTATTTGCTACGAGCTCAAGAAGCAAACATTCTTAACCGAATCTTGGGTGGTCAATTAACATATAAAATTACAGGGTTACCAGACGGTAAAAGATTGGTGACCCTGTATAATGCCCCTGGGTCAAATTTCTCCTGGAGTAACTATTCACAATACACAGGTAAAGCTGTTTGGTATTGGTATTACGATGTTGATGGTGACAGCAGAGCAAAATGTTTGAAGGACAACCCAGACATTATCAAGTTACCATCGGACGTGCCAGTTGAACAGCTAAGTTGGGAGGATTTAAACGTCCCTGCCCAACAATGGGTTAGAAAGTGGTTTACCGCTTATGCTAAAGAAACTTTAGCAAGAGTAAGGGGTAAGTTCTCTGGTAACCTTAAAACTCCTGATTCTGAATTGCAAATGGATTATACATCCTTGCAGACAGAATCAAAGGATGAAAAAGCTAAATTGGAAGAAGAACTCAAACTTCGTCTCGAAAGACTTCGCCCAGAAAAACAAATGGAAAAAGAAGCTTTGCTTGCTGAAAACCTTAACAAGCAAATGAAGTATAGAGCTATGCCCAGACAAATTTATGTAATATAAAAATGGCTGTTTTAAAAAATGTACCCTCACAAAGAATTATAAACGGAAAAGTAATACACACCTCAGAGGTGTCTGTCGTTTCCGAAGTCTTTTACGAAACCCATGGTGAGGCTTGCGTTGTGATAAGAGGTGTACCTCAAGCAAAAGTAAGGCTTGATAGTATATCTACAGACCACACTGTAATCAAAGCAATGACAAAAGTGCTCATCATCCCAGACATCGGTAAAATCGATGAGGAATATGATGAAATTTTAATCGACAAGGGAGCTTGCGTAGAATTCAGATTCTGCGCAGGTGTTTGGTATATTATATCCTCTGACGGACTTAAGATGTCTTAAGAGGAATATTTTTCAAATCTTTTACACTTATACTTTTCAGACCAGTAGTTCCTTGTGCCAATTGAGTGAATACTCCGTTGTTCGCCATAAATTCAAACACGTAGAAAAGATAATCAGCCAGAATCAAGTCTGGACGGGTTACACTTACTCCGATGTGTTCAGGAGAGTATTCACGAGTTGGACGACCAACTTGGTTGGCATTACCACGACGAACAATCCAAAAGTCTGCTCCTGGGTTGTCAAGGCTCAGATTAACAATGTGCTTCAGTTTCATGACTGTAAATATACGACGCCCAACCTTCTTCAGCCAAATCATAGATATAATTTTCTGAAAGACCTCGTTTTTCCCAGTATTTTACCTCGCCATCTGACAAAGCCATAACCTCCTCAAGTTCATCCTGGTCACCCGGACCCATTGGATATCCGTTGATTAGCTCACACTGAATAGCTGTGAAAATCCCCATGTCTTCAGGATTATTCACAAGTAAAGCATTTCGTACATCATCCTTGAAACAAACCAAAAGAGGTTCGATTCGCTTGTTAAATGTGGTAATAGCACGAGCAACATTATAATCTCCTGTCATCTCAGGATTGTTTTCTAGCTCATCATTATCCAAAATGTAGCAATTCAAATTAATATAAGAGGCAACGTCCTGAAGAACTTCACCAGTTTTATCAAAATGCTTTTTCTTTTGAAGCTCAGAATATTTTTTTGCAGGAACTTTTTGAACATCACCGTGAGAAGCTTTTTCTCCGTTGTTGACGTAAAGAATAACATCCCCCAGGTTCACATTCATCTTGTGTTGAATTGCGAGTTCCATGTGAGCTTGACGTGACATCAGAGACCCCGCTTTTGTGGTCTGTGTGCAACGAACTTTGTAATCCTCAAGGGTCTGCTTAACTTTCGCTTTTTGTGCAATCTGAGCCAAAGGAACCTGCTGATTGTAAATCTTTTCGATATACTCATAGTAGTAATCAACAAATTCTTTTCCTTTACCCTCCAAAAGCATCTTAATACCCTTGTCCAAGAACTTCTCAATATAACCTGGAAGCTTTTTGGATTTGATGGAGTTACCAGTAAGTTTAATCTTACCCTTGTAATCCATAACCGCATAGTTTTTACGAGCGAGGTTAATACATGATGGCCAAACACCATCCGTATCAAGAGCCATTTCCCCCCTCATAAAAATATCGTTATATTCGGCAACATCGGCCTCAGCACCTTCGTAAACTTTACCCTCTTTGACTTTCCAGTTAAGACCACGACCAACATACTTTCTATCCTTTGCACCATCGGGCAGTGAGAAGTTTACACCGTCCGTATCCATTACAAGGGGGGTATATCCACGGGACATGAAAAACTTAATCATCTGACGCAGATACTGACGACCTGTACAAGTAATTTGTTCCCCCATATACATGTCACCCCATGGAAAAACCTGAGGAGCTGACAACGCACCAAACATGGAGTTAATAAAGATTTTAATAGGTAACTGCTTGTTTCCATATGATTCAGACTTCTTGCGGTCAATCTCGTAATACTCCTCAGCAAGCTGCTTGTATTTGATACGAGCATCCCGGAAGTATTTGAGCATACCTTTCATAGCTCCGGTAACATCACAAGCTGGGAATACATCATGCACAAGCTGAATGGACGGATACAGCGAAGAGAAGTCAAGTTTAAGAACATCCTTGGAATACCCCACCTTTAACAATCTAGACAATCCACCCACAAATTCAGTTTTACCCTGACGAGCCGGAACAGCCAAGTTATTCTTATAACTCCAAGCCAACATAAGCATCTTCCAAAGAGTTGCGGTTCCCATAGTGGATACACGCTCATAAGTCGTTGGAATCATCGAAGCTAGAAGAAACGATGCTTGGTTAAATTCCTTATCAACTTTTAAAGTTTCTTCCAAGTCATCCTGAAGATACCGCTCGACAATATCACTTCCAGTTGTAAGAAAATAAGTTTCAGGGAATTTCTTATCCAAGTCCATAAAATCTCCCTTTTTGCGGTATTCACCATTTTTAAGGTTTAGCCAATATTCGTGGTTGTCAGTATACATCTTACCAATGTTCTCGTGACCGATGTAAACTCGGTCCGCTTCTTTAGCACCGATGAACTCAGAAATGTATTTAAGCCCCGCACTCTTAATTGATGAATTAATAGCTTGAGCTCTACGGACTGCGTGGATAATATCAATGTTGTTGTATCCCCAAATGGATGTTTGTTGAAACTCTTCCACCTCATTAGCAAGCTTCAACATATTCTTTCGTTGGGAAATAGAATGTTGTGGATGCAATGATTTAACAATCTTTCTGATATCAACTTTAAGAATTTTACAACGCTCAAAAATCCAATACCAGTCAAAGTTTGCTGAGTTATACCCCCCAATAATACTTGGCTTTAGGTCGTTGATAATATCAAAGAACTCTCTTAAACCTCTAGCTTCGTCTTCCTCGTTAATACATTCAATAATCTTATTGTAACCCTTGTTGGTTCTAATACCAATCATGAAAATCCTACCGTCCTTCGGCTCAAGAGATGTGGTCTCCAAGTCAAATACCAATCGGGTTACATCTTCATAATCTTCAAATCCTTTGAACAATCGTTTTTCCTTTGAAATAAAGTACTGTTCGACGGGGGGAAGAAGTAAAATTTTCTCTCTGAACTTTTCACCCCATGGGTCGGCACCACCCTCACGGAAGAATTGAATTAAACTTCTATATCCCTTTAGAGATTTTACCATAAAAGTTAAACCCTTTTCCATTCTAGGGTCACCGTGGGTTTCCAGTTTGGTAATAACAATCCCATGCTTGGTCATTGCTTCCTTCTGCAGACCTTTTGAGTTTTGATAAAAACCCATATTATGTAGGTCACCAACCCAACAGAACGGGATAAAAGTATCTTTGCGAATTTCTTTCCCTTTACCAGGAATTTCTTTGATTTTGTAAATTGAATCCGACACGTAGTCAAATTCACAAGCAACAATAAACTCCTCAGGGTCATTACCCTCGAGGAAGGATTTGATGATTTCTGAATCAATCATTTTATTAAAGTATTACCGAGCGACTCATTAGCTTTCACCAAATGGTGAAGTTTGTCTTTCTCATTCTTCAATAAATATAATCAAGTGAAATCAACCGGTCAATCTAGCAACAAGCTTGTTCAGAAATAAAGCTGTCTTCGATATTGATATAAAGTTCTTCTCTAATTGGAACAATTAAACTTCCTGCCTGTGTACCTAACAATCCACTATTCTTGATTAGGAACTGACCCTGGTATCTTCCGGGAGTGTCTGTTTGTCTAGAAGTGAATTGGTAATAAATATAATACTCTATTGGGGCTCCTGGCTCATTTGGAATCAAACTTACAATAGAACAAGGAGCACCAACAATTCTAGGAATTCCTGTTTGAACGTTTACCATTGAAAAATAAATTGTTGAGAGCTCCAAAAACTCCATAGTATCACCGTAACTACTGCGCCCATCCTGCACAACTTGCATTTTAAGGACCGGTAGTGTAGCGTTTTTTCTAATAAAGAATTCCATACAAAGATAAATACTTTGTTAGGACTCTTTTCTTAGTTTACCATCGTAGAATTCAAATCTGTCGTGTTCAGTGGGTGTTGCAAACAACAAAGCTGGTTTAATATTATCCTTTTTTATTTCCTGGTAGATGTATGACATCCAGGTTTGTTCAAACGGACGGTCCCATTTCGTAGTCAAAAACATTTTTTCATTTCCGTATCTTGAAACCACTTGTGGCCAGTTACAATAATAAACCTCACCAATTCCATAAGCCAAACCTTTATATGACCTTACTTCAGTAAATTTGGTTCTTGGAGCATTTGGGTCCAAACCTTGTACTGGTAACGTCGATTTTTCGGGCCAATATTCCTCACGAACACTTTGTGGGACATTATACCAAGACCATTGAGTTCCATTATCACCATAAAATTCAGTAAAATTTAACTTTAAAAAGTCTAAAGAATCTCTAGAGGCAATCTGCATTACTTTGTTATAAAGGTCCGGAATTTCTCTAACAAATCCATTTTTACAAACAGCATCAGCACCATTATAGAAGAACATGTCATCCTCAAAAAACCAATAAAAATCAAATTTGTTTTCTTGAGCGTGTTCAGCAATCCATTGTCTACCACCACAAATACCCAAATTGTCTTTTTTGATGTGTTCAAAATTATATTTAACACAGAGTTCAGAGTATTTTTCAGTCGTTGATAAATCGGATGAATTATCTAATAAAAACTTTGTTGGTTTGTCCAGGAAGTTTCTATCGTAAATTTCCATGGATTTAATCAAAGTTTCAAATTGATTTGGACTATTAAATGTTATTACGTATAACGCAGAATTTTTTGTGTCCAGGTCAGTATAAGCAATTTTTCCCTGCGTGTTTTTAACTTTGTGGGCATCGTTTTTAACATCTTCACAAAATTTACCAATCAACCCATTACCTTCAATTTCATAATAATCAAACAAATCTGGATGTCTGTAGAGTAAGATACTAAACAAAGACTCCTCAGTACCCATAAAACCATCCGACAAAGTTTGTTGCATAACATTATAATAGAGACCATTTACATCGCTAATAACGTCTTTAGCACCACCAAATATACCTCCTCTACAAACTAACTTAACATTGTTGGTAGCATAGTTGTTAATTTTAGGGTAAGAAAAACCATGGATTTCTTTTTCCGCAGCATATGGAAAAGCTATAAAACCAAACTTGTTAAATAATTTGTCAAACTTTAAATGAATTTTATCGTGAGTAAAATACCCTGGGTGAACCGTGTTTGTAATTCCAGCGTCAATCCAGAAAAGATGTGTGGAATCAAATTGGTCAAATATTCTAGCATCATTGAGCAAAAACATTTTTGACATTACAAGTGGATTGTACATTTCCAACTTGGCTTGAGTTGATTCTGGTAACCATCCAGACTGATTATACCATTCCGGAGAAGTTCTTATTTTTTGAATTTTTGTGTAAAAGTCGTTTTTAAACCACTCCTGACCTCGTACAATAAATTGCGTATTTTCTTTATCCCTGTGTTCCCAAACAAAACTTTCCAGTTCTTCTTCTCCGTAAATTATTAAGTTTGCTTCAATTTTGAGAAGTTGTTCGAATTTATCCAAATAGTGTTGGAAGGGTCTTGACCAACCTTCTTGAAGTTCATCCCTTCTAATATTCCATAAGCCAGTAACAAATGTAACTTTATTCATAAATTTTATTTAATTCTTCAAATATTTTATAGAAACTTCGATTGATAACAAAAAAGTCTTCTTGCAATCCTTGTATGCCAGAATCTGGTGACCACCAAACATCAAACAATTTTTTGCTTATAAGTTCAGGATGATTGAAAGATATTAAAGTCATTATCAATTCTTCATATGGATGTTGACCATCCTCGTCCATAATTCTTGTCAAATAATTGTCAAATAAATCAACAATTTCACGCCATTTGGATACATGACCACCAAAAATTCCTCCGACGACATGTAACGACCGGTCATAGTTAAAATACCATTTTGGATTAACAGTGCCCGACCAATAATTTCTTTCATTATCTTTGGCAATCATAAAAAACTTATCTCCAGTGAATTCAATTAAGTTTTTCATCATGTCATTGTTGAATAAACAACATTCGTAATACCTTTGTTCTAGGTGGTCCGTGGTTAAATACTTATTTGGAAAAAGACCAACATGGGATAACCCAGCATCAATCCAATAGTAATAATCGTAAGAACCATCTTCATAATCAAACCATTCAAATTTTGCGTATTGAATTTCTAAACACCTATCACCACGAACAATTTCATCGACTTGTTTAATTTTATTCAGTCGTTCAGAATGTCTGGTTTTAGTTATGTCATACGTTTTAATTTCAAGTTTAGTTTTTGAAATGCCATGTCTCACATAAAAGAAATTCTCTAAAGATTCTAATTCTCTTTCGGAAGTATAACATAAAAAATCAGCATCGTTCATTTTTAATAACGACAATAAACTCCAACGATAATGTCCAACCCTACCAGGTCTACCACCTAATTCAGTTCCATTGATGTCGCTGTAGATGCAAGTAATAAATTTCGTTCTCATAGTATAAAATCAACAAAAAGATTGTCTTGTTTAGTTTTTAAATTTTGATTCATATTCAAAAATTCTGATGGAATTTTGACCGGAGAGTACTGATTCCAATTGTAAGTTTGAGTATAAAAATTATTGTATACCCCATGTGAAACGTCCGACCAATCGCTTATCTGTGGGCCAATTGGTACTACTGGAGCGTAACTTTGTTTTTTACTCATAATAAATTGATAAATAAAATCATCAATTGCGTAATACCCTAAATTTTCTTTGGGTTCCAATTTTAATACTTCATCGTATATGCTGTGATGGTAAACAATCATATTAGTGGCAAATATCCCACGATGGTATTCTTCTTTTGGTGGGTAATTTGTTAAATCCAATAATGTTGCATAATTTTCACTTCGTACAACAGGACGATTTAAAGTTGGTGCTAGATTGAAAATTCCATACTCAAGATTTTCAGTATCTTTGGCAATAGATTCAACTAATGACTTTGCATAGGGCATGATGGTACAATCATCCTCAATAACCATTACTTCATCTAAACCTTTTTCAATAGCATTTTTTATAATTTGAATATGTGATAAAGAACAACCTCCGTGGTCGTTTGTATCTACCGCACTGAATCGTTCATAATCCCAACCAATATAGTTCATTTCAAAAGCAATAGATTTCATTCTATCCTCTCTTCTGTCTAGATTAACAACGTATTTGTATATTTTATTTATGTCCATAACTTTAAATATTTTGAGGGAGAAATGCTAAATTTCTTGCTTTGTTTAATGATGAATAATCAGTCATTCTATTTAGAATATCAGAATAGGAAGGTCTTTGATTAAACAAAATCGGATAATGAAAATAAATTTTTAAATCATGTTCTTTAATTTCACTAACCCCTTTGGTACGATTATTCATCAACCAATGTTCCTTTTTAGCTAAAACACTATAATAACTATCAATCTGTTCCCCATGTACAACAGATTCTTTATCAAGATAATTGAAGTTACTAACAATAAATTGCGCAGCTTTCAAAGAAATTAAATAACAAGTGGTCTGAACAAAATGTTTTGGTTTAACTAAGTTGTCTGTTACAAGCTCAGATTGTTCTAAAAGACACGCACCAAGGAATAACAAATCGAATTCTGTTGGATAGATTTTACCAATCACTTGGTCGTTTAATTCACGATTCTGATTATCGCAAATGTCTAGAAAAAAATCATCCTCAAAAATAACAACTTTATCCCAGTTGTTTTCAACTTGCATTTTCAAAATGTCCATGTGACTGTGAGTACATCCACGAATGACCCAACCCAAATCACTATCTTCAGTAAATTTTATTGCATCGAATCGTTCAACACCCTTGATGTTATTTTTTTCAAACTCATCAAGAGATTGTACAAGTCTGTCTTCTCTGTCCTTTAGATTTATTAAAAATCCTTTGTCAGCAATTTTAATATTGTTCCATGTAACCATTTAACTTACAAATTTCCAGTCAGTCGGTCACACCATCCTTTTGATTCTGAGTGAGGCCATACAACCCAATATGTTGGTTTTTGAGTTGTTTGGAACTCTCTCCAAATTTTACAATATTTGTCAGGGTCATTCATCATTCTAGAGATTTCAGACTTATCAGCATCTTTTCTAAACAATGTACTATCATCAGAACCATGGAAAGCCACAACCCAAAAATCATAATCTTTTTCTGGAACACTTGCATAATTCACATCAATACAATGTTTGAATACTTGTGCAAAATCTTTTTTCCAATCTTCTTCGGTTTTATAGTTGTATGGGTTAGGTGGATAGTTTTTATCAAGGGTGTATTGTTGCACAGCCCTATTTTCAAATAATAACCCCGAATATTTTTCATAATCTCTAAGAGTTCTTTCAGTACCAAAACCAAACGGACCGTCATGACCCTCTTGAAGTTCTCCATCCATACCAAATAATTTCCGGTTTGTAAGGTGAGACTTATTATTTTTATCAACCCATTGCTTGTCATCGTCCCATTGCTTGGTTCTTCCTTTTCTGGTATACTCGTGCCAAATAAGGACCTTGTGAGGGTGAAATAAATCGTAACCCCAGGTGTAAGCTCTAGCTGCGATAGAAATTTCCTCACCATGGAAATAGTATTCAGGATTGTGTTGGACTTCTGTGGAAAACGCTCCCAGGGTGAATGCGTAATGTGCTGAATAAAAACGAGCTGTAATTGGCTCTTTTAAATCTTTCCAACCTGGAATAGTTTCTGGCAAAAAGAATACAGCACCTTCTGGAATAAATCGGTCAAAAACCATTCTCCAGGGTTCTTGAACTCTACCAGCAGGGTCATTATCAGGGTCAAAAGAAGAAACATAGCCAGTAAGTAAAGGTTTCTTATGACCTTTTTTCTGGAGTTGTTTTACCATCTTAATCATCTCATCGTCCCAGTTGGGAGCAAATCGCATGTGAGAATCAATTTGCATTGTGTACTCTTCACCCTCGTAAGCTTGTTGAGTTAAGTTTCTTGCCCAACAAACTCCTTTAGACTCTTCAAATGGAATGTCTAAAATTCTAAATCTCTTATCTTTTTCAAACTCGGTGAGCTCATCAAATTTATCCTCTGAGTGAAATTGTCTGGCGATACCAAATCGCAAATTTTTTGGCCGCTTGGCATTTGCAATCATATCCTTTAAGGTGTGAATTAATTGCGGGTCTCTGTATGATGCAATCTGAATAAATATTTTCATCAAATAATAATTTTAAAGTAAAAATAAACACAACGAAGATAAACTGAATAATCCTTAAAAACAAAAAAACCCACAAGAAGGGGTTTTCAAATATTAAGAATAATTTTAAGTTAGATAATAAGATTTATGTTGACCATACTAACGCCTATTCAGTTAGCTTATATTAACACACACCAGCGTTTATTATAAGGGTTCCGCCAATTTGTATTATTTTTACTCCATCTGAAATTGTGAAGTTTGCCCCAACTGGTGGTATTGAAAATTCTCGGTTACCATAAACATGGTCTCCAACTGTTAATTGGCGAAATGGCTTTGCGGAATAAACAGTAAC
>B570J29032_109958234_pt1 | contig 12029 bp, 9 predicted proteins | sample LakMenEpi16Nov12_FD_29032 | JGI IMG/M metagenome (IMG submission 29032)
AGTTAAGAGTTAAGAGTTAAGAGTTAAGAGTTAAGAGTTAAGCTTGCCCGATGAAGCTTTAGCGAAGTCGGGAGTTGCAAAATTAAAAAATAATTTAGTTTAAAATTAGCACAATCTACATAAAAATAATAGGCATATCCTGCTGCCCCGCCTAATAAGGCTCCCAAGGTGATATAAATTTTTTTTATTTCACTTTGAACCGCACCTTTGCGTCATGATTATTGGGTTTGATGCCAAGCGTGTGTTTAATAATAAAACTGGTTTAGGAAACTACAGCAGGCGCTTGTTGCAGGATTTACATAGCAATTGGCCAAATCCTCAAATGCGCTTATTTACACCTAAAATTCAATGCGAATCTGATTTTTTATTTCACCATTCAGGTGTTAAAAGAGTTTTACCCCAAGGCAAATGGAAGCATTTGAGCTCGCTATGGCGTAGTTTTGGTCAGGCAGAAATTGCCAAGAAAGAAGGGGTAACAATTTTTCATGGCTTAAGTAATGAATTACCTTTAGGTTTAGCAAAGCAAGGAATAGCTGGGGTGGTAACCATTCACGACCTAATTTTCTTACATCGACCAGAGCTCTATCCGCGCATAGATAGAGGTATTTATAGGCATAAATTTGAACAAGCGTGCAAGCAAGCCCAGCTCGTATTGGCTACCAGCGAGGCTACTAAACAAGATATTGTAAGGTTTTTTAAGCTACCCGAATCTAAGGTTCAGGTCCTCTATCAAGATGGTGATCCCGCTTATTCTAAGCCCATTGCTAATCAAGAGAAGGAAAGAATCTTAGCCAAATACCAAATCAATAATCCCTTTATTCTTAGTGTTGGCACTTTCGAAAAAAGGAAGAATCATTTACGTTTATTGGAAGCTTTTCATCAATTGGATAGGTTGGATTTAGATTTAGTTTTAATTGGTAAGGCTGCAGATAATTGGCCCGCCATGATGCAGTTTATAGAAAAGCACAAATTACAAAATAGGGTAAAATTAATTTCTACCGTAGCTTTTCATGAACTTGTTGGAATTTATCAAAGTGCAAGTGTTTTTGCTTATGTAAGCGAGATAGAAGGTTTTGGTATTCCAGTTTTAGAGGCTATGAAAGCGGGCATACCGGTGCTTACCTCCAATTGTTCTTCTATGCCAGAAGTGGCGGGCAAGGCTGGAGTATTGGTTAATCCCAAAGATGTTTCTGCAATACAGTCTGGTTTAGTATCTCTGCTTGAACCAAATGGAATTAGAAATAAAATAATTCAAGAAATTCCCTTACAACTTCGCTTATTTGATGGGGATAATATAGCCAAACAATTACTTACTTATTATCATTCACTCTAAATAAGCCTATTCGCTTACCTTTGTGGCGTGGAATTGAAATTAAATGACCCAATATTTGTTAAACTTATTGAGCTTGCAGCAAGCCTAAACGTAGAAACCTATGTTGTAGGAGGCTTTGTAAGAGACTTACTTTTAAAGCGAGATTCCAAAGACCTTGATATTGTAGTAGTAGGCGATGGAATTGCTTTTGCCCAAGCATTTGCGGCTATCTTGACAGATAAAACAGATTTTGCAGTCTTTAAAAATTATGGCACAGCCATGGTGAAAACTCCTGGTTGGGAGATAGAATTTGTAGGTGCAAGAAAAGAAAGTTATGCCCGCGAGAGTCGCAAGCCTTCTGTTATTTCGGGTACTTTGCAAGACGACCAACTACGTAGAGATTTTACCATAAATGCTTTAGCCATCTCGCTTAACCAAAAGAATCTATTTGAGTTAGTTGATCCTTTTAATGGTTTAAACGATTTAGAAAACAAGGTAATACGAACCCCATTAGAACCTGGAATTACCTTTGATGATGATCCTTTGAGAATGATGCGCGCTATAAGGTTTTCATCGCAACTTGGATTTACTATCCATTCTGAAACACTAGCCGCAATTACTGCGCATGCCTATCGCATGCAAATACTCTCTAAAGAGCGTATTAGTGATGAGTTTAATAAAATATTATTGAGTCCGATTCCTTCTATTGGCTTACAACAATTATTTGATACTGGCTTGTTAGTCCAGTTTTTTCCAGAGCTTCAAGCTATGGCAGGAATAGAGGTGAAGCAAAGGAAAGCACATAAAGATAATTTTATTCATACTTTAAAGGTGGTAGATAATGTTTGTTTAGAAACCAATCATCTTTGGTTGCGTTGGGCTACCTTATTGCACGATATTGGTAAGCCGGTTACCAAAAGATTTGATGCAGAACAAGGAGCTTGGACCTTCCATGGGCATGAAGACAAAGGTAGCAGAATGGTATCGCGCATATTTAGACATCTGAAACTACCTTTAAATGAGAAAATGAAATATGTGGAGAAGCTCGTTGCCTTGCACCATCGTCCAAAAGTTTTAGCAGAAGAAGGTGTTACAGATGCCGCCATTAGGCGCTTAATTGTAGATGCTGGCGAAGATTTAGATGATCTTTTTACTTTATGTAGGGCAGACATGACCAGCAAGTTTCCAGAAAAAATTGCTAGGTTCAGGCAGAATTTACTTAAGGTTCAAGAATTGGTAAAAGAAGTAGAAGAACGAGATGCCCTTAGAAACTGGCAGCCTCCGCTAAGTGGAGAAGATATTATGGCTCATTTTAAACTAGAACCCAATAGAACTGTTGGTTTAATAAAGGCAGAAATAAGAGAAGCCATTTTAGACGGAAAAATACCGAATAAGCGTGAAGATGCCATTAAATTAATGATAGAAATTGGGGCAAGAATTGGCTTGCAATAATTGTTTATCCAACCCCGTATATTTGCACCCAATTTATGGCACGTTACGATTATATTATTATTGGTGGTGGGGTAGTAGGATTAGCTACCGCTTGGCAATTATTGCAAAAGAAACCTGGGTTAAAATTGGCAGTTGTAGAGAAAGAGCAATCTTTAGCTGCCCACCAAACTGGGCACAATAGCGGGGTTATACATAGCGGAATCTACTACAAGCCTGGTAGTTTAAAAGCAAAAAATTGCATCACAGGTTACCAAATGCTGATAGATTTCTGCAATACCTATGGAGTGCCTTATGATTTATGCGGAAAATTAATTGTAGCCACCAACGAAGCAGAAATATCCGAATTGGATAAGTTATACCAACGTGGTTTAGAAAATGGTTTAGATAAAATAAGTTCCATTTCGCAAGGAGAGGCCAATGAAATTGAACCCCATTTAAAGGTTGTTAAAGGAATAAAGGTGCCTTACACAGGTATCATTGATTATACGGTAGTTTGTGAGAAGCTTGGGGAATTAGTTCAGAACTTAGGCGGTGAAATTTTTACTGGCCATAGGGTGGAGGATATCGTATTGTATTCAAATTACGCTACTATAGTAACAGCACAACAAACTTTTGAATGCACCAAATACATTAATTGTGCTGGGTTATATTGCGATAAGGTGGCAGGATTAACCCAGAAAAATATGGATACGCGTATTATTCCTTTTAGAGGAGAATATTTTATGCTGAAGCCAGAGAAGCGGTATTTGGTTAAGCATTTAATTTATCCTGTGCCTGATCCTAATTTTCCATTTTTAGGTGTTCATTTTACCCGCATGATTGGTGGTGAAATTGAAGCTGGACCTAACGCTGTTTTTGCATTTAAGCGCGAAGGCTATCATATGTGGGATGTAGATTTTCAGGAAATGTTCGAATCACTTGCATGGCCAGGCTTCCAAAAAGTGATGGGCAAGTATTTTAAAACTGGAATGGGTGAGTTTTATCGCTCTTTTTCTAAAACAGCATTTACAACAGCGTTGCAGAAATTAATTCCAGAATTGCAGGAGGATGATTTAATACCGGCAGAAGCTGGTGTTAGAGCCCAAGCCTGCGATAAGTTTGGTGGCCTTTTAGATGATTTTAAAATTATACATGAGCAACATGCCATTCATATTTTAAACGCACCTTCTCCTGCTGCTACCTCAAGTTTAAGTATTGGTTCAACCATTGCCGATATGGCTTTAAAAGCATAGCATGTTTGTATCTGAATGTAATATTAGGGTGCGGTATTCGGAAACAGACCAAATGGGGTATGTTTATTATGGTAATTATGCCCAATACTTTGAAGTAGCAAGAACCGAGGCATTAAGGCAGGTAGACTTAACCTATAAAATGTTTGAAGATGCAGGCACTATGATGCCAGTTTTAAGTTTGTCGTGTAAGTTTAAAAAACCTGCTAAATATGATGACTTGCTAACCATCAAAACTATCATTAGGGTTCTTCCTTCTGTTAAAATGGCTTTTGAATACGAAGTGTATAATGCAGCTGGTGAGTTGCTAAATGAAGGTGAAACAGTATTGGTTTTTATAAACATGAAAAACAATAGACCAACTGCTTGCCCACCTAATTTATTAGAAAAGTTAAAACCATTTTTTGAACAAGAATGAGGTTTTTAAATTCAAAATTTGAAAGACCCATACGCTGGCTATACAAAAAGACCGCAGCACTTAGTATGCCTGGAAACAAGGATGTTTCGGTGTATGCTGTGTTAGAGTATTTTGTAAGAAATTTGGGAAAAAGCGAGCTAAATTTAAGAGCATCTGCTTTATCTTTCACTTTTTTCTTGGCACTTTTTCCAACTGTAATTTTCTTTTTCACCCTCATTGCTTATTTACCCTTAAGTTATTCTACAGATGAGATTCTCTTTTTTATTGAGCAATCTATTCCAAAGAATGTATTTCAAACTATTAATGAAACCTTGATAGATATTTTAAAGAACCAAAGAGCCAATTTATTATCTCTTGGTTTTCTTTCTGCGATGTATTTTTCTACCAATGGGTTTCATTCTTTGATGAATTTGCTTAACCGCTCAAGTCATATTAAGGAAAATAGATCCTTCTTAAAACAACGTCTAATCGCTATTGGCTTAGCCTTTTTTATCACAATTCTTATACTGTTTTCGGTGTTATTGGTTACCACTGTTACCATTCTAATATCTTACTTGGAAAAGGTTTCGTATTTCCCAAGTCAGGTTATTCCCTTAATGATTTCTGGATTAAACATAGCTTTAAGTGGATTAATTGTAATAGGAATAGTTAGTGCAATTTATTACATAGCTCCAGCTAAAAGACCTAATTGGGGCTTTTTCTCAACCGGATCTATTTCGGCTACTTTTATAATTTTGTTAACTACCTATGGATTTTCACAATACGTTAACAATTTCAATTCTTACAATAAGGTTTATGGTTCAATTGGGGTATTAATAGTAATTATGATGTTAATTTACATTAACACATTTATCCTGCTCATGTGTTTTGATTTAAATGTTGCTGTAGATCAAGCGTTACACCAAGAGAAAAAGAATAAGTTACGCCGAACCACAGAGAACAAAATAATTTATATTGAAGAACCAAGCAACACATTAGATTCAGCGGATGCTACAAAAGCTATTTAAATGTTATTAGAACAACAAAGCATGAAAAAGAAAGTGCGTGTGGGCGGAGTGCCAGAGCATTTTAACCTAGCGTGGCATTTGGCTAATGAAAATGATTTGTTTACTAACGAAGGTATTGAAATTCAGTGGCGCGATGTGCCTGGAGGTACAGGTGCTATGTGCAATGCTTTAAGAGAAAACGAATTGGATATTGCCATTGCGCTAACTGAGGGGGTAATTTCTGATATTGTTGCTGGCAATCCATCTCGTATCATTCAGTTTTTTGTGAATTCGCCCTTGCGCTGGGGAATTTATACCTCCGTTAAAAACCCAATTCACCATCTTTCCCAAATTGCTGGTAAACGCTATGCTATTAGTCGTTATAAATCTGGATCTCATTTAATGGCTTTTGTAAATGCTAGAAATCTTGGATTTAGCATTGAACCAAATAATGATTTTGTGGTAGTTGGTAATATCGATGGCGCTAGAAAATCCTTAGCTAATTTAGAATCTGATGTATTTATGTGGGAAAAGTACATGACCAAGCCATTGGTAGATTCTGGTGAATTTAGATTTTTAGGTGAATGCAGCACGCCTTGGCCTTGCTTTGCGGTAGTAGCTAGTAATAAAATACTTCAAGAAGACCCTGCAATAGTAGTTAAAGTAATGGAGGTTGTAAATAACACCTGCTATAACTTAAAGTATAGAGAACAAGAAGCTACTAAAATGGTGGCTTGGCGCTATAACCTCAAATTAGCAGATGCCCAGCAATGGTTTAGTGAGCTGGAATACAATTACAATGAGGTAATAGATGAAATACAGTTGACCGGTATTCTAAATGATTTGAAATCACTTGGAATTATTGATACGTTGCCTGCTTTGGAAACTATCTGTTATTCTCCAAATTTAATGTCCACAGAGGATCTCTAATCTCCGTAATACTCTACGAAATTATTTTCTGTTTCAATCAATTTAATGCAATGGAGCTTGCCATTTTCAATGTGTGGGTCCAAAATTTCCCAAATTTTTACTACAATATTTTCAATAGAAGGCATCATTCCTTTTAAGAAATCAACATCCTCATTAAGATTTCTGTGGTCTAATTTTTCGGTAATTAAATCCCTAATGATATGCTTCATTTTTTTAAGGTCCATTACCATTCCTGTTTCTGGATTGGCTATACCTTTAATGGTTACTAGCAGTTCAAAATTATGACCATGGTAGTATTTATTAGAACATTTGCCAAAAAATGCTTCATTTTCAGCCTCTGTCCATTTTGGGTTATATAACTTATGGGCGGCATTAAAACGCTCCCTCCGAGTTATATAGACTATTTTTTCTTTGTTCGTCATTGAAATCAGGCCACAAATATTCATACTTTCGTGCAATTGTCAAAACTTATGATAGTAATTACAGGCGCAGAAGGTTTTATTGGCTCATGTTTGGTATCCCTTTTAAACCAGCATCAATACCATGATTTGGTGCTGGTAGACGACTTTGGGGCGGTAAAAGACCGTGAAAAAAATCTAGTTGGTAAAATTTTCTCCCATAAAATTGATCGGGTAGATTTTCCAGAATGGCTTAAAAAGCAGGCTAATTTGGTTCAATTTGTCTTTCATATTGGTGCCAGAACAGATACCACAGAGAAAGATGAGGAGATTTTTAAAGTACTAAACCTAGATTATAGTAAGCAACTTTTTAGAACCTGCACCGAAGAAGGGATACCATTTGTGTATGCTAGCAGCGCCGCTACTTATGGCAATGGAGAGCAAGGGTATGAAGATAAGGAAGATATACAAGCTACCTTGCAACCTATGAATCCTTATGGGCGCTCAAAAAATGATTTTGATAAATGGGTTTTGGCTCAGACCGAAAGGCCTTATTTCTGGGCTGGCCTTAAGTTTTTTAATGTTTATGGGCCTAACGAATATCATAAAGGCCGCATGGCAAGCGTTATTTTACATGCGTTTAAACAAATTAAAGAAACAGGGGAGGTGCAGCTTTTTCAAAGCCATAGATCAGATTACAAGGATGGTGAGCAAAAGCGCGATTTCATTTATGTGAAAGACCTTTGTGAAGTATGTTTGTTTTTAATGCAACATAGAAAAGATAGCGGTCTTTATAATTTAGGAACTGGTACTGCAAGAACCTGGAATGATTTATCTGCAGCTATTTTTAAAGGTTTAGATTTACCTGTTCAAATAAAATATCGCCCAATTCCAGAAGATATTAGAGATACTTACCAATATTTTACCGAAGCCACTATGGAAAAATTGAGGTCCATTGGTTATAATAAACCTTTTACTACCATAGAAGATGGGGTGGGAGAGTATGTTAGAGACTACTTAAATAAGCAGGTTTACTATTAATTATTTTGAGAAGCATTCAGTTAAAATATCTGCTCTTCCTCTTGTTGAGCCTACTTATTTTAATAGCCCTATTAGCTACTGAAATAGGTATTTTACAGGATACTAAAAACCAAGAGCAACGTAATTACGAAAAAGTTCAGTTTTTAGTAAAGGAGAAAGAGGCAGAAAGTAAAGACTTGATTTTTGCAGTTCTTAAAGATACTAGTGGGCTTAACAAAAACTGGATGGAACTATTGGAGACGGCTAAGTCTCAAAATTTCATCTTACATATCTATAAAAATGATACGCTCAATTGGTGGTCGGATAATACCATAAATGCCAGCAAATATTTACCTGCACTTAAAGAAGGTTTTGTGTATTTAAATACAAATAATGGTGCTTATTGGGTTTCTTATATTGCAAAAGGCTCCTATAAAATTACAGTTTTTTATCAGATTAAGACAAACTATCAATTTCAAAATCAATATATACAAAATCATCTCAATGCAGATTTAACTTTTGTGGGTTCAGCCATATTTAGTCCTTCTCCAATCAAGGATTTTATAGATTTAACAGATAGAAAAGGAAATTATCTCTGTTCTATTCAAATTTTTGGGTTTCCTAAAACCACACCCCATTGGTTAAAATTAGTCATTCTCCTAAATATATTAATTACTGCATGGTTTTTTCATAAGTTATGCAAACCATTAATTTCTAAGTATTTTATATTAGGGACTATTACTTTTTTAGGACTTACCCAAGCAGCTAGATGGATTTTTCTTAAATATAAGATTCCTGTATTTGTATATGCCTATCCTCAGTTTGGGCCAGATATTTATGCGTCTTCAATTTATAATCCATCTTTAGGTGATTTCATTATTGCAGCTTTACTTTTGCTTTGGTACTTATTACTCATAAAGGATGTTTCTTTTGCCGAAACAAAAAATCGCTTCTCGCAAATTATTCATTTAGGGCTAACAACCTTAGTAAGTATCATTCTTGCAGATGCCTGTTTTGATAGTTTAAAAAGTCTTGTATTCGACTCTCAGATTTCTTTCGATGTGAAGAATATTTATGCAATTGATGTTAATTCATTTCTTGGGCTAATCTTAGCTTTTTTAATTTTAATTAGTTGCTATCAAATGGTGCTGCGTCTTTTTAGCTTATTAAAAAGATCAACAATTAATGTTTTTGAAAAGTTACTCATTGTCATCTTCGTTTTGTATTTTTTAGAGCCGTATTTAGTGTTACATTTATTCGAACGAAATGTAAACTATGTTTATGGAAGTTCTCTCCTAATAGGAGGCTTCATGGCTTATATTTATTACATAAAGGAACGCGTTAATAGGTTACAGAGCTATTTTATGCTTGTGGTAGTCTTGTCCATCTTTACCTCCTACACACTATACTATTATAGCTCCATTAGGGAGCAAGAAAAATGCGAACTATTGGCTAGTAAACTAATTTCTCAAAATGATGTTAACGCAGAGTATTTTTTAACTGAGGTTGAAAAACAAATTGGCTTAAGCAATGTGGTGAAAAGTTATTATCAGAGTCCTATTCCTTTAAATTCTCAATTGGTTAAATATCTTCGTCAACTTTACTTCTCTGGCTACTTAAGTAAGTACAATATTTCTGTATATGATTATGATTCGGCATTTAATCATTATCAGGCGCGCAATTTATATACCTATGCTCAAGTAAATTATATTTATAAGAATTTAGGCACTTTTACCATCAATCAAAATTTTAAATTTCTTAAGAATAACGCTTATTTAAAAGGATATCTAGGGCGCTTTGTGATTAAGGACATGGGTAAAATTCAAGGTTATATTTTTATTCATTTACAACCAAAGCTTCAACAAGATGAGACGCGTTTTGATGAGTTACTCATTAATGGATTTAGGAGCTCTAGCAATAGACAATTGGGTTATTCATCTGCCATCTACAGAGATTTACAGTTATTGAGTCAAAGTGGAGAATATGCCTATAGAACTACTTTTACTTGGAATGATGTAGAAAGCAAAAAAGGGGTTGTAGAGGAGAATGGATATCACCACCTTTTGTTTAAGGAGAATGAACAACTCATGGTGGTTATTAGTCGTAAATCAGAAAATTGGTACGACCCATTTGGGCTCTTCTCTCTTTCTTTTACCTTTTTTACTTTACTATTAATCTTCATAATCTTGCTCTTTGTATTGTTTAATAATCATTTGGTAGAAAGATATTGGCTCAAGAATAACTCGGTCATTGGGTACATCCGAATATTCCTAAATCAACTATTTCTATTTAAAGATGCAGATCTCAAATTGATTCGTACTCAAATTCAATTAGGTATAGTTCTTATTGTATTTTTTACACTCGCTACCACAGCCTACTTTACAATTAGCTTTATCACTTCGGAAAATAAACTTAAGCAGAATGAAAAAATGGTTAAGAAGGTGCGAAGTGTTGTTAATGCGCTAGAGAATGAGAGTCAGGAAGTAAACTTTAACGGCCGCCAAACAGATGCCGAAGCGAGTATTAACCAGATAGCTGATTTTTATAACACAGATATTAGTTTGTTTAACCCACAAGGCATGTTAGTGGCCTCAACTATTAAAAAAGTTTACGACGATGGTATTATTGCACCAATGATGAACCCTGGGGCTTTTTTTCATTTAAATAACCTCAGAGAATCTCAGTTTACCCATGAAGAGGCAATCGCTACGTTTTATTACAATGGAACTTATTCTCCAGTTTTCTCAAGAAATAAGTCCTTGTTAGGGTATGTGCAATTACCTAATTTCTATCAAACCTCCGATTTAAACAATGAGATTTCTTCCATCATCGTTGGCTTCATTAATTTATATGCCTTAATGTTTATTGCAATAGGAGTTATGGCATGGTTAGTTTCTCGAAATATTTCCTATCCGCTGATGCTTATTCAAAAGCAACTCTCTCAAACCAGCATTGGTAAGAAGAATGAACCTATTAATTGGGATAGGAAAGACGAAATTGGTGAATTAGTGAGAGAGTATAATTTGATGATAGATCAATTGCAACTAAGTGCCGAAAAGTTGGCTCAAAGCGAAAGAGAGGGCGCTTGGCGAGATATTGCAAGGCAAATTGCACATGAAATAAAAAATCCGTTAACTCCTATGAAGTTAAGTGTGCAACATTTAGAGCGTGCTTGGAACGATCAGTCGCCAAAGTTGCCAGAAACCTTTAAAAAAGTAACCCGTACTTTAATTACCCAAATTGATATTTTAAGTGAACTGGCAACTGAATTTAGCAGCTTTGCTAAAATGCCTGCTCCAGAAAATGAACTGATAGATATACAAGAATTATTAGAGCAAGTGGTTCATTTACAAGAACACTCTTTTGAAGGAGAGATAAGTTATTTCTGTGAAGCCAATTTGACTATTTATTTTGATAAAGGTTACCTTACCAGAACCCTTACTAATTTAATTAAGAATGGTATTCAAGCAATACCAGAAGATAAGTTAGGTAAGATTAGGATTGAGGCGCATAAGGAAGGAGACCATATGCATTTGTGGGTTTCAGACAACGGAACCGGTATTAATGAGGAGCAAAAAGAAAAGATTTTCATGCCTTATTATAGCACGAAAGTAATAGGTATGGGATTAGGTTTACCCATCGTTAAAAGTATGATAGAAAGTGGTGGAGGTAAATTATGGTTTCAAACCAAAGAAGGTGAGGGCACAACTTTTCATGTTCTATTGCCGTTAAACAAGGAGGAATGAATCGGCTAGGTACCGCTATTTTACTCGGGTGTTTAATCTTATCTGCACACGTTATGTTTGCGCAAAGGCTTGTGCCAATGGTAGAAAAAGTCTTGCTTGTTTCTCAAGATACTTTAAAGATAGACACCTTGCTAATAGTAAATGGAAGTGTTAGCGTAGCAGGGTATATAGCAAAAAAAGATTATGATATAGATTATTATCAAGGACTTTTTATCAATAAAGGAATTGCGCGAAATACCTTAATTAGCATTCAATACCAAGCCATAAATTTAGGTCTTGAAAAGCGATACGCTTATAAAGATAGAAGCATCATTTTACCCGAATTAAATGCCCAGAAAAATCCATTTGCCTATACACCCGCTGGCAGTAGTTTTGAACCTATAGGCGCTAACGAAGGCCTATTGGTAAACGGAAGTATAATGCGTGGTTTAAGCATTGGTAATAATCAAAATGCTATTGTAAACGCTAATCTAAATCTTCAATTAAGTGGTAAAATAAACAATGATGTAGATGTGCTTGCTGCAATTAGCGATGATAA
>B570J29032_109958233_pt1 | contig 12025 bp, 9 predicted proteins | sample LakMenEpi16Nov12_FD_29032 | JGI IMG/M metagenome (IMG submission 29032)
CGGAATTGGGTTTTCGTTCTTTGCCCCTTTCTTATTTGCTGTACCTGAACCTTTGGCTGCCGAATTTCGTAATGTCCTAATCGTAATTACTATTCTTGCGGGTGTCTCAGTAGCCTTCCGAAGCATTGAGGCACCCCTATGGGCATTCCAACGAATCGACATGGCATACACCATGAAAATCATTACGCTGATATTGGGTTTTGCATCCTTATGGGTTGGCTTTCACTGCGGGTGGGGCATCTACAGTTTTGCTTTTTCAGGTATTCCTGCGGCTTTCCTTTGCCCAGCTATCACTTTCTTGGTGTGCTCGAAAAATGGATTTTATCCTTCAAGGGGGCGGTGGGGCGCTCCAAAATGGAATATTTTTCTCCGCGTATTTAGTTTCGGTAAAGACGTTTTTTGGATGTCGCTGGGTTCCCAGTTTGTGAACGCAAGTCAGATTATGATCATCAGCCGTACAATTGGATTGGATGCAGCGGCCACTTTTGCCATCGGAACGAAGGCATTCACTTTGTTTCAGCAGTTCACCTCAAAGATTCTCGAAAGCTCCGCCCCAGCCCTCACCGAGATGTTTGTTCGTAAAGAAGTCGATACTTTAAATATCCGTTTTTTCAATATCATCGCCATCACATCTTTTTTGGCCACAGTGGGTGCGTCCGTGCTCGTTGCTGGAAACACCCCTTTAGTCAATATATGGACTTCGGGGGTTATCCATTGGACTCTTCCTTGTGATGTTCTTTTAGGAGGCCTTCTAATTATGACTTGTACGACCCGATGCCTGACCGGACTTTTTGGTATAATTGGCAACCTCCGCCCTGTTCGACATATTTTCTTTATCGAAGGGTGTGTTTTCGTATGTGTCGCCATTCCTATTGCCTCGAGATTCGGTATTGCTGGTGTTCTTTTAACCTCTCTTATCACTCATATGTTGATCACTGGCATTCTATCTGTACGGGCCGTGACCAAAGCAAATTTACCCATGACCCCCATTTTTCAAGTTCTCTTTTTTTCGCTAGCAGTTTTCGGTGTCGCATTTGTTCTGCGATCGATTTTTATGTCAGATTCACAGCCCTTTTTTCAGGCTTTTGCACATACCATGCTGCTTGTCTTTGTTGCGGTATTTTTTGGCTTTTTTCTAATTCTCCCAAAACCCCTTTTGCGCACATTGCGCGAAAAGTTCTGCATATTTAAAATATTCTGAGTTCATGAAACCGTTCGTATTGATCATTTGGCACAGGATTTTTAAATTCCTAGATAAACTCCCGTTTTGGATTCCCTATTATAAGAGCCGCTCGATTCCTCGTTATGGGGCCTTCGTTTTGCCCCATGCCCATTCCCAAAGGCTTAAACTTCATTCAATCTTCCAATGGCATTCGGATGATGTGGAGGTCTTTTTATTTGGCAGGCTTTTTTTGTTTAGTCGTTTCCATCCATACTATAATTATTATTTTATCAATGTCTTTTGTTTGCTTTTTTTTAAAGAAGCAGTCTTTTCCCTCCCCTTTACCCCGTCGGACTCGCATGCGTGGGAGTGTTATTTCTCGTACGTCCAAAGATGACTTCTGCAAAACGAATCTCTATATTAGTCGCTACTTTTACTTTCCCGCCAAACAAAGATGGTGTTGCGGAGGCGTCTTCCTCCATGGTTCAGACTTTTCTTGATGAGGGCTGGCATGTAGACGTTGCTACTGGAACCACTTTCCCGGCAAGAAACTCAGTGAATTTAATGGGATCAAAGATTTATGAATTTGCAATCACCGGAACCCCTTACTTTAAAGATCCTTTTCGTGGTGAAATTACAAAGTACCGTAATTTTCTTTTGCAAGGCAATTGGGATGTTATTGTTTTTCAGTCCTACTGGTGGCCTTTGTGCTTAGCTTTACCCATTCTTAATGAGATTAGATCTAAAAAGATTCTTGTCAGTCATGGCCATAGCGGCATAGGCATCTCTCTCACCCCTGTATTCCCTTTTGGTTTATTTTACTACTTGTCGACTATTTGCCAGTCGATCAAGATGCTTGCTTGGCTTAGCAAGTTTGAGTGCATTGTTTTTTTGAGCCGCCGATGTGATTTTAATAATTTTTTTGATCATTACCTTGCAAAGCTTTGCAAGCACCCTCATATAAAAATTATCCCAAACGGCGTTAATACTTCCAAAGCATTTTTGCCCTCGGCCTTTAGTTTTCGCCAAAAGCACAATATTGCTGCTGATTCCATGCTTTTTCTTTGCGTCGCAAATTATGAAAAGCGTAAAGATCAGGGCTTTGCAGCTCGAGCTTTTCGCAAGGCAGCTATCCGAAACTCTTTTCTCATCTTTATCGGAAGTGAATTCAATGAGTGTTCGCGAAAGTTACAAAGTGAAGACGCTAAATTTCCCCATTCTTCTTCAGCTGGCACGATTCTTTGGCTTGAGAAAGTCCCCCGCGATGAGACTTTATCTGCTTTTTCGGAGTGTGACTGCTTCGTTCTTTCCTCAGAACGTGAGGCTCAACCCATTGCTCTACTTGAGGCAATGAGCTTTATTCGTCCATGGATCGCAAGAGATTCCGGCTGTATTTCTGAAATGCCGGGGGGAATTGTTGTTCAAAACACTACTGCCATGGCAGAGGCGATGCTACGGTTATCAAAAGATTCTGAACTAAGAGCTAAACTTGGTAGGTCAGGATTTACTGCCGCTCAAGAAGTTTACAATAAAAACAAGACAGCTTCTTCATGGATCAAATTGGTCGAGGACCTTTGCTAAATGAATTTTTTAAGCCCGACTTTTCCATTTTCTGAAATAAGCTTCTGCTCCTTTATCTACTGAAAAGAATTCACGTACTACCTTACTATTTATTTCGCCTTCATTCCACGGTTTGTTTTTTCTCTCTTTGTAATTTTGTGCTAGACTGTTTGCTTGTGGCTCTACCCAGAACGCCTGGGTCCCGTATCGAGTTAGATCTTTTAACCCAGGTACATCGGCTAGATAACAAGGCAATCCACATGCTAGTGCTTCTACTGCTGAAATACCAAACCCCTCAAATATTGAAGGCATAAAGTAAGAGTCTGCCGCCCAAAGGTAATTTCTTACATTCGCTTGCGGGCCACACCAGCGAATTTGTCTAGAAATATCCAACACTTCGGCTTCTTTTCTATCTTTTTTTTCCGGGTGTTCAAAACCTACTTGCAAATAGTAAAGCTCTGGATCTTGTATTTTCTTTAACATTCGAACGATCTCAATGTAGTTTTTGACATCTGACCCATTCCCGATCGATACCAGAACTTCCTTCTTTATTGGAATACCTAGATTTCGACGTGCATCTTTTTTTTCTCTTTCTGATGGTGGTCTGTAATAATGAGTGTCAAACCAGTTCCAGATTAGCTCGCTTGGATTCAAAAATCTCATCTTTTCATTTTCCTGAACGGACTGGCTTATGGCTATGTGTTTGCATCCCATCATTCGGCACAGCCATCTTTCTATGGTTTTTTGTGCTCGCAAAATCCCGGAAAAACCAAAGTTATTATGAATGGTTCGGAAAGTTCTGTGCCCAGAACTGTAGGCCAATAAGACCATAAACAAGCTAAGACTCTCCTGATGAACATGGACAAGGCAGGGATTGATTTTCCTTAGTATTTTCCAGCAATGCCATAGTCCGTTTATCAGCTTAATTCCCCTTTCCATCGGCACATGGTAAACCGAAAATCCGGAAAGTCTCAATTGGGCTGCGTAAGGGCCTAGGTTCTTCCCTAAAGCCAAAACATGTAACTCAACCCCTCTTTTTATCCATAAAGGCGCAGCTAGGTTAAGCATAACTTCTGCCCCTGATGGCCTCAGCTCTCCTAGCACATGAAGGACGCTTAATGACATTCTTGCGGAGTGAGGTTTTTTTTCTCTGATTTCTTTCGTGCTGATAAAATAAGTTCCAACTGAGCCACCGAATCCTTTGGCTCGAGTCTCACGGCGGTTCTTAGTAAGGGCCAAATGCAATCAATATATTCGGCAGAAGCTTTTCTAAGGCACTCAACTCTTATGTCTTCAAACCCCTTTTTTTGTACTTGATGGATATACACGCTTAAGAGTTGTCTTGTAGCCAGAGAATACTTTGTGTACTTGAGCGTATTCAGCCAATTTGGATATGTTTGAGAATCTAAAGAGGGAACCGGGTCCTCAAGTAGGCCATGCCAGGTTAAGTCAGACTTATATATCATTATGCCGCCTTGTTTTAATATTTTTGGGCAGGCCTGATTTAACCCATCCAGATTCCCTGCATGATCTAGCACATCCTGTGAAAACAAAAAGTTGACTACCTCTATGAGGGATACTTCCTCAAGATATTCGTGAATAAGCACCGCTCTTCCTTTTGTGAATTTCTGTTTTTGTTGTTTGGGAGCACTTTTTTTATTGAATTTGGTAATTCCAGCTTTTTTGTAAGTGCTTGAGAATAATTTGCTTCGTCTTATGGATCCTGGGGGACATATTTTTTCAATTAGATAAATCTTTTAAAATCCCCCAACAAGAGTTTGGCACTTGCCAAGCAGTCAGAGCCGCCGATCTCGCAAGCAATCCCGCTCATTTTTATTCTCAATCTTTTAATCTCAATATACAAAGTTTCGCAAATTCTTATATGCCTTTGAATAGCCTTGTTAAAATTCCTCGCCAACACAGGAAATGTTGGATTGCTTGGTCGTTGAAGAATCGCCTTTAAAAATTTTTTACCGCTGTTAGCAGATCGATGAAAGATTGTTTTGAAAACGAGCTCTGGGTGTAACATGTTCTGTAATGATGAATGCGCCGTCTGTGCCAGAAAACAAGCCTCAATCTTCTGTATTTGACCTTTTTTCTGCTTGTCATCCTCGTGATCTTTTAACTTTAAGGCTCGCCCTCCCGCGAATTTACTCCTTAATCCGCCCTCGCCATATCTGGGTGGCTTGCAGGAGCAGGTGGACTCTTTTTTCGCGACTCATTTTAGGTCGTTCGGTATCAATTCTCAATGAAGACACAATGATTCCAGATATGACTCTGGCGGCTCTTCGCCAACTTCCGGTCGAGCCCTTTCCGAAAGGTGCCGGGTGGTACTATCAGCAGTTAATAAAGTACTCTTTCTCATTTCACCGGCCGGAAGTTCCTTACTATCTTATTTGGGATGCTGATACTATTCCCCTTCGACCGCTCTCTTTTTTCTCATCCGAAGGAAAAGCCCTGCTAACTGATTCGGATGAGTCCCACCTGCCTTACCGCGAATCCTATCAGCGTCTTTTTCTTGAAGAACCACCTTCGGGCCTCAAGTCTTTTATCGCACAGCATATGATGATGAAGAAGGCCATTGTGCAGGAAATGCTAACTAAAATAGATGCCCATTCCCCCGGCAAAGAGTCTTGGGCCTGGAAACTTATGCGCTCACTGCCATCTAATGGAGTTAATCTTTTCAGCGAATATGAGACTTATGGCTGGTACGCCTCTTTGCATTATCCCGAGCAGATTGCTCGGATTCATCGTTCATGGCTACGAGACGGAATTTCTCAATTGGGCTATCCCCCAACCCCTGCAAAACTTGCCCGACTCTCTGCTTCTTTTGACTACACCTCTTTTGAAACAAATCGGGCAAGTTGGCCTTCGCCTTTTTGCAGGAAGAATGTAATAGCGTGACAAAGATCCGAGTTGCTTTTTTAGTCGTCGACGATCGCTTTGATCAGCCCCTTCCGATTCCGTTTTTTGGCACGGCCCCCACTGCCCTCTTGCAGGGTTTCGGATACTACCCCGACGACGTTGATGTTCATGTTATTTCTTGCATTCAAAAGCCTATCCCCTGTCCACAGAAACTAGGCCCGAATATCTGGTTTCATGGCCTCCTAGTTCCAAAACTTGGTTACTTGCGGACCTTTCACCAAGGATGTATCCGCGCCGTCAGAAGAAGCCTCCGAGAAATTCAACCCGATATCGTCCATGCACAAGGGACAGAGCGCTGGTGCGCAGTCAGTGGAGCTTTTTCTGGTCATCCTCGAGTTTTAACCATCCATGGTAATCTGCGCTCGATTAACCGCGTCAGCCCCATGAAGCCGCGGCTTTATTGGAGCCTCCAAACTTGGCTTGAAATCTTTTCGATTCCCCGCTTCGACGGGGTTGTGTGCATCACTGAACATACTCGGAAAAATATTTCTGATCTTGCCCGTAAAACTTGGGTTGTCCCCAATGCTGTTGACCAATCTTTTTTTGATATCATTCGAAAACCCGTTAAGCCAATTGAAATTATTGTCGTAGCTCATATTCAAGAGCTTAAAAACCAAAACTTCTTTTTGGAGGCTATCTCCCCATTGGCTGAACATTATGACTTCCGTGTAAAGTTTTTTGGCCGTGGTACAAAAGATCATGCCTATGGCCGAGACTTTTTTTCCCTTTTAGCCTCTCGCCCATGGGCTTCATTTGGCGGTATGGTTGGAAGAGAACAACTTCGAGATGTGTTTTCACGTTCCTCACTTCTTGTCCTTCCATCCTTGGTGGAAAACTGCCCTATGTCTGTCCTTGAAGCTATGGCGGCGGGTGTTCCGGTCATCGCCAGTTCTGTGGGTGGGGTTCCCGAGCTGATCTGCCACGGTCAGACCGGCCTTCTAATTGACCCGTGCTCTACTGCCTCAATCCTCGCAAATATGGAGCGTATTTTGGTTAACCCTGCCTTTGCTTCTGGTTTGGCTGATGCAGCGAAGAAGGTTGCCCAAGAAAAGTTTCATCCCCGCTCGATTGCTGAGGCCCACATCAATATTTATCGGGGACTTGTCTGTAAATGAAATCTCCAGACCGAATAATTCCTCACCCAGTTTTGCGTCGTCTAGAGGTTTAATTATGCCTTTGCGTATTGCCTGTTTGCTTTGCTGTCATAATCGAAAAAGCCTTACCGTTGCTTGCCTTGAGTCAATCTACTCCCAATTGAATCCCTGTGGAGCTGATGTAGAGATATTTTTGCTTGATGATGGCTCAACGGATGGAACTTCGTCCGCAGTACGCGAAAGATATCCGCTTGTTAAACTCTTTTCTGGTTCGGGGGATCTTTTCTGGTGTGGCGCTATGCGCCTTTTGTGGCGGATTGCGGCACAAAGCCGTCCCGATTATTTTCTCCTGCTTAACGATGATACTTTTCTTTATAAGAACGCCATTGAAGTTTTGCTTTCTTCGGCATCCCACCTTAACAACCGTTGCCTGGTCGTCGGTTCTATTTGCGACCCAATCGGCAAACAAAAGGTTTATGGAGGATTCGGACCTATTTCCACTCCCCACCTTCAAAACCACTTTAGCGGTATGCGCTTTTATCAGACTTGTAATGCAAATTGTCTTTTAATTCCAGACATTATATATCAGAAGCTCGGCATTTTTAATTCTGTCTACACTCACGCGATGGGAGACTTTGATTACGGTTATTTAGCCACCCGCAGCAGTATCCCGATTCTTGAGACGCCAGACTTTGTTGGAGAATGCGCTCCCAACGATGATAGTAAATCTTGGCGCAATAACACTCTTTCACGCAGCGAAAGATTTCGTTTTCTTGCCGGGCCAAAAGGCCTTCCCTTTCGTGAGTGGTTCATATTCTGTCGACGCAATTATGGGCTTCGATGGCCAATCAAGTTTGTTGGCCCGACAATCCGAATCATCTTGGGCATGTAGCCTTTGGCTTTTTTTGTTTTCATTAACACAGAAGCACGGATTGGACTTTTATAGTGTATACTATAAAATCTCACTTGCATGAGTTTATCTAGCTTTGTACCTGAGCGAATTTGGGGTTATTTAGTAACCTTTCTCGGCTTTATCTTGGCAATATATGTGGGGTCTCATGTTGCTAGTGGCGATACCAAGCCGTTAGCGATCGGCGTAGGCATAGTCGCCGCCATATCAGCTCCTTTAATACTTAAGGATAAATACTGGCTTTTATATCCACTACTTTTTCCCCTCACAGGCTCTATCTCGGCAATCCGGCTGCCATTCAACTACTCGGAATTGGGCGCTTTAGCAGTAATAGCAATATTTATTCTACGGCTTTGTTTTCACAAACAACATCTTGGATATCGACTTGGACTTGCTGATGTTGTGTTGTTAATCAATTTTTTATACCTTGCTACAGTTTTTGCGCGAAATCCAGTGAGCATGCGTAGCCTTGGAGGGGGTGGTGGCGGTGATATGATTGGCGGAAGAAACTACTTTACCCTTACTATGTTTCTTGGTGCCTATTTTGTTGTCAATCACACGCGAATCCATCCCAAACTTGCCACAAACCTTCCGTGGATGCTTGCTATTACATCGACCTTGGGTGGTATCATCTTTGTCCTCACTTCAACACTTCCCTTTACTGCGCCATTTATTTTTCCGCTTTGGAACGACGTTGATTATGAAGCCTATGGCGTGATGGCTCGTGGTTCTACTTCATATGGCCAAGAAGCAGAATTTACGCGATTAACTGGACTGGCCGGAATCGCTAGACCACTAATCTTGCTTCTAATTTCTTACTACCCTCCATCCAGACTCCTTTTTCCTCATCCATTGCTTCCTTTCTTACTTTTTTATCCAAGCTTAATTATTATTGCCCTTTCTGGATTTCGTAATGAGATCATGTTTACAGGCGCATATGTTTTTATTGCCAATGCAATTCGCAAAATGTGGCTTTGGGCGCTTTTCTTTATTATAGTACCGCTGTTTGGAATCGTTTTCCTAGCTTTCATTAACCAGGGTGGTGATTTGGTGCCTTTGGCTGCTCAACGCGCTTTTTCCTTCTTGCCCTTAGGCTGGAACAAGAAAGTGGTCGCTGATGCAGACGGATCGGTAGACTGGCGCGTAGATATGTGGAAAGACGCTTTTTCAGGCGGATTTATCAAAAATAAAACACTGGGTGATGGCTTTGGGTTCGATCGTGCAGCTATGGATCTGATTGCGAATCAAATGCAGGGAGGAGCAGGCTTTGTCGGAGGTTCAAGGCACGAAGCCCACATGATTCGTGGCTCTTTTCATAGCGGCCCACTCTCCAGCATCCGATTTGTTGGTATCGTCGGGCTAGTCCTAATTCTTTGCCTTATGGGAGTGGTTTTTCGTTTGGCTTTGATAACGGCCTTAAAAGCGAAGGGCACCCCTTACTTTCCACTCGCCCTTTTTATTGGCATACCTTTTCTTTGGTTGCCTTTCCACTTCATTTTTATTTTCGGGGCTTTTGATAATGCCTTGAAGGACCTAATTATTGGTATAGGCATGCTTAATATCATATATAAGAGTTGTGATTCTTTTCAGTCACCTCATCCCCAGTTTGAATTGGCTAAAGCTCCCCCAGAGAACAGCGATTCTTAGGCGTTTTAAGACTTTTTTGTTCATTTAACTCAGACTTAGTTATGCTATCTAATATGTCGACGCATGGATTTGAAAGAAATGTCCTTATTATTCAAGAACATCTTCCACACTATCGCGTTCCTTTTTTCAATCTTTTGTATAAAGAGCTGACGGCACGGGGAATTTCTCTTCGGCTTGTTTTTTCGCCTCAAAGTAAGGAATCTTTAATCGCAGGATCAATTCCATGGGCGGAACCGGTCCCTATTTGCTGGCTTGGACCTATTGGATTTCAAAATATATTTTCTATGGCAAAACATGCGGATTTAATTGTTATGCCTCAGGAAGTAAAATATGCCTCACTTTCTATTCTTCTGGCAATGCGACTAATCGGCAGGTGGAAGATTGCCCTTTGGGGCCACGGTAAGAATTTTCAGGCTTTAAATCCAAACTCCCTTGTCGAGCTATATAAACAGTTTCTCTCTCGTCGCGTTGACTGGTGGTTCGCATACAATAATTTAAGTGCCCAAATTGTTATTAACCTTGGTTTCCCCCCTAATAAAATTACAAATGTCATGAACTCGATTGATACATCTACCTTGCTTCAGGCACGTGATGCCATATCTCCCACCCAGCAAAGCAATTTGCGCAAAGAGTTAGGTCTCTTTTCAAAGAATGTGGGTATTTATTCAGGCGGGCTTTATGCACAGAAGCGAATCCCTTTTCTTCTCGATGCATGTGTCGAAATCCGAAAGTTTGTTCCGGACTTCGAAATGATCGTCATCGGTAAGGGGCCAGACGTATCTTTAATCAAACACTTCGCGCACCAGCATGCTTGGCTTCATTATGTTGGCCCAAAAGATGATCATGCAAAAGTACCTTTCTTTTCAATCGCAAAGGTGTTTCTAATGCCTGGCCTTGTTGGTTTAGCTGTTTTGGACTCCTTTGCCCTTGGAGTTCCATTGGTAACCACCGCGTATCCTTACCACAGTCCCGAGATTGATTACCTCAAAAACGACAATAACGGGTATATTGTTTCTGACTGGGAAAATCCTCGGGAATACGCAATGTTTGTAGCTTCCCTGCTTGCTGACGAGTATAGCCAATTACGAGTAATTGAGAATGGTCGACGCGACTTATCCAACTATAGTGTTGAGAAAATGAGTCATAGATTTGCCCAAGGGATCATTCAGTCGCTGGCTCAACCCTGATTTTTTTATTTTAGGCGCTTTATTGCGAGGGATGCACTCGGCTCTCTTTCCGGATTCCTCCATCATCAGCTCCCTCTTACAGCAATTTGTGAGCAATAATATTTCAAAGCCTACTTACTTCTTAATTTGTATAACTTAACCCAATTCCACCACCAGGATACCAGTGGTCTTCTGGTTTTTCACTCCAGAAAGCGAAATTCCTCCCAGTCTTTTTAGAAAACCTGAGCAGCCGATCGTTGCAGTGGGCATTATCTCCAATTATGATCGAGTCGGAAGAAAGCATCCCTTGGATCAGCTGATACTCAAGTTCTTCGTGGGAGGCGCTATGGTCACTGTCGTTTATGAAAATATCGATTGGGGTTGGGAGAGTCGGGATTGTTTTTGCTGAGTCACCCAACACGATTGTTCCTACTGATGCGTATGTGCCATTTAGGAGAAATCCTGCCTCAGGATTAATATCAAGTCCCAAGTATTTTCCTGGAAAGCCATCTTCGGTGTTTCTTAATATAGCCGAACACAAAACTATCGCGCCGAGTCCTTTGTCTATGCCAGTTTCCACAACAATTTTAGGCTTTTTGGCTCGGACTAAAAGATACCAACCGAGTCGTCTGCCAAAATGGGTCTTTTCGTCCGCAATTATTTTGCGGCTGCTAGCCAGTGTCCCTTCATGCACATGCTTACTTAAGTTTTCATCCTTTTCGAGCTCCTGCGCATACTCCTCAAGATTTTCCACAGAAACTCCAGTTATACATGATATCAAATTAATTAGATACGCCCTGCTCAGAGGTGTTATTTTATAGGTGAAATTAGTCGTCTCACGCGAATAAGCCATCCACTTGCCTGCATTATATAACTTATGCTTGGCGTACCCCCATAGAATAAAAAATCGGGCCGTTAACAGAGCCAAGGGTCCAACTAGCGGAGTGTAAGCGATGCGTCTTTTAATTGTTCCGCTTAATTTCACGCTCATCGTAGACTCCAATTGCAAATTATCATGTTATAAGATCTTTATTTAAAGGCATCTAGTTTCTCGCAAACCTCGCGAATGTTCTCTGATTTGTGGAATATTGCAATCGGCAAGCTTAGCACAGTTTGGTGAATGACGTCGGCTAATAAGTACTCTTCCGTCCCCAGTCTGCCCTGCATCGCCTGCTGCCTTGCAGGAGTCACCGGGTAATGGATTTCCGTTTTGATGCCGGCTTTTAACAGATATTCCCGCAGAGCGTCTCGGCGGGGATGGCGGACTGCAAAAATATGAAACACGTCGTGGAAACCTTCTTCCCTTTTGGGCAAAACCAGGTCGACCGCCTTGCATTCTTTGAAATACACTTCTGCCAAGTTCCGTTTAACCTTATTCCCGGCGTCCAGATGCTGTAGTTTCACCCTTAAAATGGCCGCTTGAACTTCGTCCAGTCGTGAGTTCACCCCCACTAAGTCATTATGGTACTTCTTTCGTGAGCCGTAATTCCGCAAAGTTCTCACCTCCTCCGCAAGATCCTCTCGATTCGTCACTATCGCCCCCGCATCACCTAGGGCTCCC
>B570J29032_109958232_pt1 | contig 11992 bp, 8 predicted proteins | sample LakMenEpi16Nov12_FD_29032 | JGI IMG/M metagenome (IMG submission 29032)
ATATATTTTATATTTTTTTGATTTAAAAATTCTTGAATAAATAACTGTGGTTTAGAATCTTTCTGTGATGGATGACATTTACTACATCTTGGTATGATACCACACTCTAATAAAGTACTTGTAAATTTATGATCACAAACTGAACACTCAAATTCATATGACAGTGATGTGTTACCATTTTTATTTGTCATATAATTAGAGAGTAATTTTAAATTATTGGATTCTAATTTTGGTATTAATTTTGATAAAGTTTTTTTACGAACAGTTTCCTTCTGCTTTTCAACAACCAATCCCATGTCCCGACTATTAATTGTTTTTTGATGTATATCTTTTATATGCCAAATATGATTAACACCATATTTTTCTTGTACAGTTTTTTTAATAGAGCTTAATCTTTTTTCTTTAACACTATCTTTTTCACCCCATACTAATCTACATTCGTCCGAACAAATTTCTTTGGAGTGTTTTTTCTTAACCTCAAACTCTTTATTACAAACTTTACATTCTCTAACTTCTCTAATGGTTTCATCTTTTTTTCGGCCCATTTTTGTCTTACCGTTTCTAACGTCTTCAAAATAACAATCCCTAGAACAAAATTTTTTATCTCTAAATTTAAATTCGGTTTCAAAAGGTTTATTACAACATTGACATGTTAACTCTATTTTCATGGTAAAATATTTATATAAGTTATTCCTACATATATAAATAGTTATTAAAAACAAAAAAGTCCACCGAAGTGGACTTTTTATTTATTATTTAAAGATTAAACATTATCAAAAGATGCTCCTGTAGGAGTAACATTGAACTCGATAATAATGTATTCTAAGGTAGGTATTGGTTTTAAGAATATCTTACCTCTCATTTCATTTCTGTCGATTTCTTCAGGGTCATTAGATAACTGAACTCTAAAATCAGCTAAACCTCTTTCTTTTCTAATATTATCTAAGATTGGGTTAACTAAGTTTAAGAATTGGTTTCTTACGATTTGGTCATTTTGTTCAAATAACAATCTAATACCAACCGCTGTAATTAATTTACGAGCTTGTAACAACAATCTTCTAATGTTAAGTCTGTCAAGAACAGAATCTTTAACTTGTAAGTTTTTGTTACCCCAAATTACAACACCAACATCAGTGAAAGTTGCCATTGGATTAACACGTCCTTCGTAAAGAGTATCTCTATCATCTTCAGTAAGTTTGATACGAGCTTGAAGAGCGTTTGTTAAACCTCTAGTGTAACCAGCCACTGCGTACCATGGGAAAGCTACGTTATCTGTTAAAGCGATGTTACGACAAACTTCAAGAGTTGCTGGTAACCAAACGTTAACATTATTTTCAGTATCTCTTTCTTGAATCCATGGCCAATATGTGGCGGTGTAGTTAGAATCAATGTCCGCTGCGTCTAACAAATCAACTAAAGATTCTGCGTCGTTAATTGACACGGAGTTAAATCCAAAACCAACTGTATCATCAGATGTATCATAAGTTACATTCTCTGGTGAAGTTAAGATATAAACAGAGTCAGCTCTTTGTTCTTCAACCATGTCAATAGTTTCTTGAACTAAATAAGCGTTATCACCGTAATCAATACCAGGTGTTGCTAACACGTTAATGTTAACAGCCTCAGGATTAGCAAAAGTTTTAATAGCGTTAAAATAAGCGTACAAGTCAGAAGTACCGTCTTGAGGCCCAAGTTGGATAAATTGTCCGTTGGCTAAACCAGCTGTAAATCCAGCTTTACCTACACGGTATCTATCAGTATTAGTTCTAGATCTTCTGTGACAATCCCAACCATCAAAACCAAAGTAAGGTACTAATGTAAACTTTCTAGCTACCGCACTTTCATAAGTAGTACCTTGAATAGATAATACATCGGTGAAACCAAATTGACCAACAGAGAAGTTACCTGCTATTGTTGCTCCACTATCCATGTGGAAACCTTTAGTTGTTGCCGTCCAATAAGTATCGTTTTCAGTTAAACCTTTCCATTGGAACATGTCCGAATCGATTCCTTTTGTGTTACTAATACCTAAATAAACTTTTTTAAGTCTTTCATTTGTAAGGTCGTAAGAAGTTTTATAGTCAATAAAAGGCGGTATGTATAAAACATCCGTTGCTGAAGTAACAGTGTTACCAAAATAATCTCTAACAATATAACCTTCAAAACCGGCCGGGAAAGAGTCGGTAGGTGCGTTCTCATTCATAACCATCATAATAAATCTACTATTTAATGTAAATTCACCATCGGCAGTACCAATTCTTCTTGCTATGTAATTGTTAGAACTAACATCTAAATTACATTTAGGGTAACTTTCAAGTATTGAAGGATTTGCGTCAGTATCATTCCACTGTCTAACTATCACATCAAATTGCTTGTTATCAAGGTCAATATTTTGAATTGAAATTTTAATTTCAGTGTTAGCAGCTGTACCATCAGATATTGAAATAAATTTAAATAATTTAATCACTTCATTACCACGAAGTTCAGATACTACCCAAGGAGTTTCAGGTGTTTGATATTGTTGTTTGTAGTTTTCAATATTATCCATATAAACTAATTCTTGTTTTAAACCAAGAATATAGTCATTGTCTAATAAGTCTTGTAACATGTTAGGATAAATTTCTTCTACATAAACTCTAGTTCCTCTATCATGACAATCTTCACCTAACACACCTGTTATGTAGTTTCTATTATTTCTATCTAAAGAAACATCGTATACCGAGACGGCTGATAAAGATATATCTGTATAAGCTGATAAACTAAATTGAGCTAAAGGATTAGTTAAAGTTGGAGTTAATCCACCAATTAAACCTGTAGCGCCACCTTGGTAAGTAGACCAATATAATACATCATTTACGTAATTAGCTCTAGACCTTAAAACAGCTAATACCATACCTTCGTATTGTGTGTAAGCACTAGCACTGTAAGTTACTACTGTACCCGATACTATACCACTTAAAGAAGCACCTGATATAAAAGTTATTGTTGCTGAAACACCAGTAAAATTAGTACCAACAGTCCTGTCAAAAACAATACCTTGTGGGTATGTTGTTGTTACTCCAGGAATAGAAGCGGTAGTTAAAGTTGGTCCATTAGGGAACAATCCTAAGTTGTATAAATACTGTGCATTAGCATCACTAATATTAGAATAAGATGAACCAGTAAAAGAGGCTGTAAAAGGTGTACCAACAATTAAAGTACTACCAGAAACACAGTCAATTGATGTAACAGTGATTAATAAATCTGATGTTGTGTTACCAATAGAAGAACCTGAAATTGTTAAAGTATCTCCAGTTAAATAACCTGTACCTGCTACAGAAATTGTAACTGCGGTAACAGCACTAAAAGAATCAACAGTTACGTCGAAAGAGGCTGCGGAACCACTACCACCAGTTGCTGTAATACCTGTGTAAGTACCAGGAGTACCACCACTGACACTAGTAAAAGATATTGTTAAAATTTGTCCTAAACAGTTGTAGATATTATTACTTGAAGTAACAATTGTTGAAGGATCATAATTTGCTCTTGAAACTATGGCCCAACCAGAACCGGCATCAAAGCCAGTTAAACCTAATGTTCTAGTTACAAATAACTGATTTGATTCAGTTAGATAACTTTTAGCTATGTAAGGTAATTCATACTTTGGTTTATCGTTACCAAATTTTACGGGACTCAAACCACCAAATATTGTCAAAAACTCATCATAGTTTGTGATAAAAATCGGTTCGAAAGCGGGTCCTTTAAGAGTTTCACCTGCCAAACCCAAGGTTGTTACACCTACTTGTTGTGCTACAAAGGTTAAATCTTTCTCTGAAGTAAAGACACCTGGTGATACAAATATTTTTTGTGAAGCCATTTAATTATTTTTTTTCTTTATGTTATTTTTAATATAAATATTGTCAGTTTTTTCAAAAGTTTTTTAAAGTAAAGAATAAATAAGTATTAGTATGACTAGTGTAATACTTTTGTATGACTAGTGTAATATTTATGTAATACTAACACTATGAAAAGAGATAAGAACATAAAAATAACTTCCGTAACACATGAGTTGTTAAAAACTTATTGTGAAGAAAATGGTCTTAAAATGTTTTCTTTCGTTGAAAAATTAATTCGTGAAAGTTGTAAAGAAAAACCTACCGTTACAAAATCTAAAAAAGATATATACGGTGAATAACTAGTTACCAGCTAGTAATAATTATAATTGTCCGTTTTATAAATAATATAGTATTTCAGCAGCTCCCAAAAATGTTGCTGTGTTGCTTAGTGGTGTTATACACACCCACATTTCATCAACTGTTCCATTAATATTAGAACCGACTCTAATTTGATTATCATCCACTTTAATCGTTGTAAGTGCGGATGTTCCAGCTTCACCAATTAATGATGACATAATGTGTCCTGGTGATGTTATTGTTGTTGTGACAGTCCCATTATATACCGAGTATTGAAATGGTGAATTTGGTATGTCAGTCCAACTTGGGGTTGCAGATAATGTTGGGTTATATTCAATGGTCACTAAGTAATTATCATTTGAGGTGTTTAAAACACTTAAACTACTATATTGTGATGTCACTGATTTATAACTTTCTTTTAATCTATATCCAATATATGGGTATTTTGTACCTGAAGTTCCTAAAGTTGCGGTTGTTGAGTTTATAACACCAACGGTTGAATAAAGTCCATTTAATGCACCTTCTGAAGACACTTGTGAACATAACATATCAAAATATCCAGAACCAGCCCCAACTTGTCTTATTTCGTACCTTATAGGTTGATTGGGAGATGACATATAAACATTTGGTTCATTATTTGCACAATTATGTTCGGTGAAATAAATTAATTGTCCCGCTAAATCCAAGGCAAATCTCATTCTACCAACACCTAACCATTGATAATCAACCGACATTAAATTAGTGTTAGACCAATCTAAATTTATTGGGTCAAATTCATTACTGTTCCATGAGGTTGTTGATGCGGTGTAGACTGTTGTACCTGACCTCCATATCTGAAAACTAATTTCATTTGTAACTCCATTACTTTCCAAAAAATACCCATCAAAAACCGAATTGTATGGTGACCCTGTTATTGATGTAAAAGCTCCAACCCTTTTTATAACGTTTGTTTCTAATTGAAAATTTGAGAAACTTGCTTGAAATAATTGGCTTTTCCCTGGTTGATAAATTGGGTGTGTTTTACCTTGTCTAATAACCAAATCATTATTTGCAGAAGTTGACATTCTAACTCTGGCATATTCTTGATTAAAAATAGATGTTGCAGTTCCTGCTGTAACTTCATTTACTTGTAGTGGATTTTTATCATAGACGTGTTTAATGTCAACAAGATTTGTCACCGCGGCAGTTCTTAATCTTCCGAACGCGTCTAAATTTGGACTATCGGAATAAGCTATTTTGTTGTTGTATATATAAGACATATTTTAATTTAAATTATCCACCAATTATTATTTCTTGCGACAACATGAAGTGACATATAATTTATATTCATATCAACATAATTGTTACCATCTATTAACCCTGATAAAGGTGTTAATCTTATTCTATAAATACCGGCATTACCACTTTCGTCTTTAATATTAATATTATATCCATCATAACCACTTGGATTTGGTAACGAAATATCTACATTACCGTTGTAATTAACACCGTAATAATTTGTACCAATATTTAAAGTTGCTGCAGATGTTGTAATACGTGCGGTTGTATAAAATGACGGGGCCCAATAAGCGTTACCGTTAGAATCTAAAGATGTTAAAATATAACCAGCAGTAGCTCCCGACGTAACTTGTAAGGTTATAGTCTTTGTTTTTCCACTAACTTCTAATTTTTCTGATGGGAATGTAGTTCCGATACCTATATTACCATCATCTCTTACAACTAATGTATTTATTCCGTTACTATCTTGAACTTTTAATCCGTATCCAGAAGAAGTAGTTCCCGTACCAACAATAGTAACTTTAGTATCACTTAATGTGGAGGTATAAACATTTGAATTGGGGCTAGAAAATAACCAATTACCACTATTAGTGTTAATTTGAGCAAAGGCATTACCACCACTACCCCCATTTGAAATATAAAATTTATTATTATATGAAGAATTTAAATATAAATTAGGGTAACTACTTTCATTACTAAATCCAAATTGTCCACCTAACCCACTAACCCATAAATAACTACTAACTGCATTGTCACCAGCAAGAACAAAATTATCATTTCTTGTTGATAATATATTTCTATTTAAACTATCTTGAACTTTTAAACTATAAGTTGCATTAGTTGTTCCAGAACCCTTAATGTGTAAACTTGCGGTAGGTGAACCAATACCAACTCCCAATCGTTTATTAACGTTATCCCAAAATAGTTGGGTGTTAGATCCTTTACTAAGGTCTCTTGCAACATTTGTCCAAAAAGGGATGTTACCACTTGTTTGAGTACCTGCAGCACTTTGTGTCACAAAAGAACTACCAACATTTACATAAACAATATTACTTGTGCCAACAATCGGGTCAGATGTTGTTTGAGCAAATCTTAAACCGGCTTGGGTACCTCTACTTGCTATAACAATTTGGGGGTCAAATTCAAGAGTTGTGTCAGAATCAGTTGTACGTGTTAAAACAAAAGCTGTTGATCCTGTACCTAATACGGTAACTTGATATACACCATTTTGAATTTGTGAGACCTGATTTTTAACCAAAATTCTATCACCTAACTCAACAGTTATACCATTTATGGTACCAGTTGTACCACTTGTGTTTCTTGTAAGTGTCGCACCTACACCGTTAGTACCGTTGTTATAAGTTGAGGCCGGTAAGGCCGCTGTTGTGGCAACATTAACCGCGATAGAAGAAGATAAATCTGTGGACAAACTTTCTACCCACTCTTTTGTGACTAAAATATTACCCGTTGCTGCCGAAATATAATCAACGGTTTGATTTTGAGTCCAACCAGATCCAAAAGAATAATAAATATTACCCGTTGAGGTTAGACCTGTTATTGTAGATATATTAACACTTAAATTTGTTTGACCTTGATTTTGAGATATAGTTAAATTATTAGAACCATCATACGTAAATCCAGTTACGTAAGTATCGACACTAGTACCAGAAAAAGGAGGAGCCCAGTATGCGTTACCACTTACATCAGAAGTTAATACATACCCATAAGTAGACCCAGAGGTCATTTGGAAATTAGTGGTAGTAATTTTACCATTAACATCTAATGTTGATAACGGATTTGTAGTCCCAATACCTACATTACCACCACTTTCAGAAATATAAACATCTCCATTATTTATTGGTTGAATATGTAATGGTGAACAAGAATTAACATTACTAACAAATAAGTCTGTAATACAATCACCTGAAGTGTTTCCTGTAAATGATATAGTAAAACCTGTTATAGTTAAAGAACCATTTTGTCTATTTAAAGTTAAAACACCATTAGAATACGTACCACCAGTTACATAATAATCAGTGCTACCAGTAATAAATGTTGGTAAAATAACATTTAAATTTGGTTGTCCACCGTTTTGACTTATTGTTAAAATACTGTTATCATAAGTAAAACCTGTGACATAAATATCAGTATTTGTTGTGGAACCAGTGCCACCGGCACCCACAATATAAATTTTGGTTATATCACCCCCACCACAAAAATTGGACATGTTCATCATAATGGTACAGTTCCTCTTAATATTATCTCAGACATTTCTGCTGAGTTATTTCTAACAATACTAATACCGACAACATCATCTAAATTTAAAAAGAAAGGTAATGTTACTGGTGTGTTATTAACATAAATAGTAATATTTGAAACATTAGACACATCAATTGAAACAAAATTGGCTAAAGAATCGGCAACAAAAGTTACAGTTGTGGGTGAACCAACTAAAAACTGTATAATTAAATTTATTGTTTTATCATTTTGACTTTCATCTTTAATAAACTTAGTTACAACTTTAGGTCTCTTGGATTCAACTTCATAAGAAAGAATAGCTCGTTCTAACCCAGGTCTAATTTCAAACTTTTCTTCATCTAAGATATAAGCCATCATTCTTAATTCATATGTTTGAACATAATACCTTTTACCATCCAAATCATCAACTGTGGATTCATCACCAATACTTTCTAACATTATTGGAAAATAATGACCTTTAATATTAACATAAGATTGTGCGGCAGCGAATGTCGATAAAACTTTTTGGTTTAAAACATTTAACTCACTCATTCTATAAGTAAAAAACCTTAAAGTATATGTAACATCAACCTTTACAGGTTGTGGAATTAAATAAACGTCGGCACCCTTTTTACTGCCGTCCCATGTCGGTACTGTCATGTAAGGTATACGATAATCTTTTAAAGGTATATTAAAATCTTCGGGATTTGTGCCTTTTTGTACATCTGGATTTCTAACAACAGATATAAAAGGTATTTTAATGTTTTTATATTTATCGGAATTTTGCCAAGTTCTTGTAAATTCAGACCATCTTTGAGCCGTTAAAAATGAAACTGGAACTAAATCACCCTCAACTACTACATTTAAATCTTTACCAACCCAATCAACAAAACCATTATCTAAATCGGCAAAATCAACACCACGAGGTAAATTTGCGGGATTTTGCTCAATAAATTGTTCACCACCACCTAAATAAGGATTTATACCTGGTTTAGGTGTTAGTAAATTTATATCTTTTTTTATTTTTTTAGGTAATGCCATTTATTAATAAATATCAATTGTTCTATTATAACCAACTATCATAATTTAATTAATAATTTGGTAAAAACTCATTTGAGTCTGCTGTTACACAAGTTATGGTTCTGTAGTAACCTTTATAACCAATTCTTGTATGTGCGTTATCTGAAAATATTTTACCATCATTTGTTACTGTAAAATATTTTATATTATCTTCTCTATCTGAGTAACCAATATAATCACCATAAGATATATCACAACTCATTTCAATTAATTGGTCTTGGAATATGTGAAATGTTAACTGACCATAATCCAATATTCTATTCATACCACCAGAATACGATTTGTTTTCGGCAACATCTAAAGCCAATTTAACACGTAACTCCTTTGGTGCCTTAAACCTAATTTCACCTGATTTTGCCTCACCGTAAACATCGTCTACTTGAGTCTCTGTTCTATCGACTTGAAAAAGAACTATAACAAAATTTAAATCACCCTCCACATATTCACGGGCCATTTCATTTTCAATACCAAAGTCTATCTCATCGTAGAATTTTCCAATTCTGTTTATCGGGAATTTTTTCTTAGCCATAACAAAGTTTTATTCTAATAAATATTTCAATAATTTCTATTTTCTTTATTTTACACAGTTAGATATTATATTTATTTCGTCATGGTGGATTTAACCAAATTAAAGAACCGAAATACTTTAGAAAAAATTCGTTCTTACAACGGAACCAATGAACATATTCTAAAAATAAAAAATAAATTAGAACGTGAAGGTTTCTTTGTGCTTACACCTAATCAGATTCAATACATTACGGATAATTTTGATAGGGAACCAACAACAATTAATAAAGTTGTTGATATTACACCTTATTTGGGTGAACAGTTAAAAGAAAAATATGAATTAAAAAATATTCCTGAACGTGTGTTTGTGGAAACTTTGTTAGCTGACAGTGAAAAATCTTATCACGTAAAAGGTAAACTTTATAAGAACCAAAAAGAATCTATTTTATTTTACATACCTAAAACACAAATTTTAACCGATATGTTTTATGAACCTTATGAAGATTTAGAAGTTAATTTCGATTCAGTTAATAAAATAAACAAAAAGAATAGAAGTTTATTCCCACACCAAGAAAATGCTGTTAAGTTTTTATTAAAAAAAGATAAATCCATTTTATCTGACGATATGGGGTTAGGTAAAACTAAATCGGCTATTGCGGCCGCTTTATTATCAGGAGCAGAAAAAATATTGGTTATTTGCCCAGCAAATGCTAAGATTAATTGGTTCCGTGAAATTACAGAATATATTGATGAAGAATATGTAACAATTGTAAAGTCAGGTTTTTGGCAACCTAAATTTTTTACAATTATTAATTATGATATTCTTAATCGTTTTCACGAAATAGAAGATAAAAGAAAAAAAACTGAACCTAAAAGTTACATCAACGAAGAAAAATTTGATTTATTAATTGTTGATGAGGCACACATGATTAAAAACAAAGGTTCTATTCGTGGTAAAGTTGTAGCACAAATTTCAGAAAATATTGAAAAAATTTGGTTGCTAACTGGTACACCTATTGCTAATAGACCAATGGATTATTATAACTTATTAAAGGTATGTAATATTCCTGTAGCAGACAACTTTCAACACTTTGCTTACAGGTATTGTGCAGCAAAATCTTTTAATAAAAAACTTGCTTCAGGTAAAATTAAAAGAATTTGGTTAACTGACGGCGCGTCTAACTTGGAAGAATTACACCAAAAAACTAAAAATTACATTCTTCGTCGAAAAAAAGAAGACCATTTAGATTTACCACCAAAAATTATATCACCGTTTTATTTAGACTTAGAAAACCGTAAAGGATATAAAGAAGCTTTTGATGATTATTTATTTTGGTTAGAAGTTGAAGGTAAAAAATTAGGTGCAGGTAGACAAATGGTTGAAATGGGTGTTCTTAGAAAATTTATTTCAAAAGAAAAAGTACCAATGACCGTAGATATGGTTCATAATTTTTTGGATCAATCTGATGATAAAAAAATTATTGTTTTTACTGTTTTCACTGATTCATTAAAAGAACTTAAAAAAGAATTTGGTGATTTAGCTGTTTGTCATAATGGTGAAATGTCAGATAAGGAAAAACAAAAATCTATCGACGAATTTCAAAACAACCCTAAGATTAGAGTTTTTATTGGTAACATTATTTCAGCGGGTTCTGCCATTACATTAACCGCATCAGATACCACAATATTCCATGATTTAGATTTTTCAGCGTCCAACCATCAACAGGCTGAGGATAGAAATTACAGGATTTCACAAGATAAAACTGTGAACGTATATTACCCAATATTCCAAGACACTATAGAAGAAAAAATATTTGAGTTATTAGAAAAGAAAAAATATATTTCTTCAACAATTTTAGGTGAAAAAAATAATGAGTATTCTATATTATCTGATTTAATACTTTCTTTGGGGACGAATACTTAAAGACATAACCTTTAGTTTGTTTATATTTACCGTTTAAAACCTTCCATAAAGCTGTGTTATCCATATTTAAAGTTTCAATACAAGATTTTATCGAATCCCATTCTTTAATGAAATTACCTTGCATATCATATTGTTTTATTTTTTTACAGTGTGACTTTGAAGCGTTTATAGTGTGTTCTTTAGTTTGTTTCTTACCTTTAATCCATGATACTTTATTTTTATTAGCCGCAGATATCTTTTTTTTAGTTTCTTCACTACAAGGTTGTCTTTTACTTTTTTTAGCCGATTCACTCATCTTTTTTTTAGATTCTTCAGACCTTTTAGCACCCAAATGATTTTCAGCCTTTGGTCTACAATTATACCCATTTTTGTATGTGTCATATAAATCCATGTAATACTGTTCTTTAATTAATAATTCATCAGTACCACACTCCTCAAGCACTTCAAAAAGTATGTTATTTTCACCATGAATATTATAAGATCTTTGTAGTTTTATTGAATGGTGATTACCTTTTCTTAGTCTTTTTTTATGGTCCCACCACCTTCCATCAAAATCTAAAGTTGATCCAACATAAATTTTGTTAGTGATTAAATTTGTTATTTTATAAATCCCTGATTTTTTTTCTCTCATAATATTTTTTTAAATTTCTTTTTTTAATTTTTTCACAATTATTTAAATAGTATTTCATACTATCTTTTCTTTGTGCCTCTAACCTTTCTTCTTCTGTTAAGTATTTTTTCTTTCTTCCCATACCATATAAATATTTAAAAATCTGATAAAAATCTGATAAAA
>B570J29032_109958231_pt1 | contig 11991 bp, 13 predicted proteins | sample LakMenEpi16Nov12_FD_29032 | JGI IMG/M metagenome (IMG submission 29032)
AGCTCGGGATCACTCATCCCTAAGAGCTAAAGCTCTAAGGGCTTCGTGAGATGCCAATTTTAGAAACCTCGTTTATTAATTTAAACGAGTTTTTTTTTTGATATTAAGTGAATTATGTCTCCCGAGGCAGGATCGGGATTAATCATCCCGATGTGCGCCGCACATTTTTTGTGAAATGTTCCAAAAATGTTCGAACCTGCCTGTCGGCAGATAGGATTTCGGACAATAGAAAAAAATGTGATAAAGGGATTTGATTAGATTTAAAATATAAATTAGAAAAAGTTGATTGGTAATTTGTTTTATATTTTTTGGTACTGTTTATTCAGCTCTTCGCTCGGGCTGGCTCAAATGTGCATTGCACATTTGCCCTGCTCAGGATTACAAACCAAGTTTGCGAACAGTTGCCGCAGCGGAGCGGAACGGCGGCGTTGAAAACTTGGCAAAAATCGTTCGCAACCCTGCAAAGGGGGGTAATAAACTTTCATTCTAGAATTGATCTTCTTGGTTCATAATTGAGATAAATTACTCTACATTTATTATAAGCGATGGACTCTATTAAATTAGAATCTAGAAACTGCTTTTTTACATTATAACTGGAGTCATGTCCATAATAAACAAACTCACATATGTTCTCTTCTTTAATCATTTTTACCCTCAGAGGACTAACGGAAACTGTATCATGCATTTCATCATCTGTAAAGACGGGTGCACTAGGCAGTAACTTGAAATTATCAGGTTTATCACATTGAAAGTATACTTTAAAGCAATCAACAACTTGAATACCAAACTTACCTCCGATGGACCCTTCATGATTTTTACCAAAAACATCATAACTAATAATAAAACCACCACGCTTTTTGCCAATGACTTGACCTATTGTAACGCATTGGTTTGAATCAATTAAGTAGTTCTGATAATACATAATTATCCTAATAGGTAAATAAATAATCAAAAAAGCAGCTACTGCCGAAAAAAACATCAAGACAGGATTCTTTAACTTTTTAAAAATAAATTTCATTATTATATATTAGCTCTTAAATGAAATACTTTTCTACCTCTTGGCAAATTGAAATTTACTTTCTTGATTGCATTTATTACTTGCTTTGCTGTATTTGAATTTAAAATATTAGATTTATTATATTTGTCGTTCTCAGGCACCACACGAAATTCCGTGCAGCAGCGACCATTTAACTAAAATATCAATATCAATTATTTTCCATCTTTCTTCTTTACATACTCATCCGTAAAGTGTTGCTTGCTTTTTTCTTGCGAAAATTTTGCAGCATTGTAAGCTCCCGAGTTTCCTTTCGGAATACTCAAACTTTCCCAGCTTTGCGTGCTGTACATTTTTCCTAAAAACACAATCTGCCCAACATGGTAAGGATAATGCGCCAACTGGCGGTTAATTGCTTCCATAACGGTGTGTCCTTGATTTCGGATGTAGATTATTTTTTCTAAATCCTGATCTGTTAACTGATTTAAAGCGCTAAAAAGGCAAGCCCAACCATTCTCCCACATTTCTAGGAGTTGCGCCGGTGTTAAGGTTTGATTTTCAAACTCAGTATCTCTTTGTCGCCATTCTTTTTCGCCGTCAGTTGTCAAAAAGTCTGTCCATCGCGAAAGCATGTTGCCATGTAAATGCTGAATGATGACGGCAATGCTATTACTGTCAGCATTGGGTTGTTTATAATACGCTTCTTCTTTTAATTGCTTAAAAGTTTGGTCTCCTAAATTTTTGTAATACAAAAACTGTTTTTTAACCGAGTCTAAGTAGTTTTCTAAACTCATTTTTTGGCGCCTGGTTTGGCTTTAACTGAATTAGTAGTTGTTTTTGAAGGCACTGCCGATTGCTTTGGTACAGTGGTGTTTTGAACTTTATTTTTATTAAAAAAGGCTTCCGTATCTTTTTTATTGGCTTGCACACCGTTTTTAAAAAGTTCTTTTTCTTTTACCGTGCCATTTTCATTCCTGTAAATCCATGGTCCGTTTTTTTTGCCTAATACATAATATCCGGTAGCAACTTCCACACCGTTAGGATAGTAATGTGTGCTTTTACCGTCCAATTCACCATTTACATAGCTTCCCATGCCTCGTAACTTACCCGGGCCAAAATATTGTTTGTATGGACCGTTCATCACGTTGTCTTTAAACAAACGTTCTTCGGCAATATTGCCATCAGGCAGGTAAACAATGGATTGTCCGTTTTTTTTTCCGAGTTTATAATTATCTTTTGAAATTAAAACCCCGGCTTCGTCAAAAAATAGCCACACACTGTCTTTCTCTTCATTAATGTATTTACCTTCACCCATGCGTTTGCCATTCATGTGAAAAAGTTTAGAATAGGCAATTTTTCCTTCTAGTTTAAAGTTCATTATAGCCTTAACACTATCGTTAGGATAATAGTATTTAAAGGTACTAATTGGTTTATCGTTTTTAAATTCGCCTTCGTAAAGCAATTTACCTTTGGTATCATACTTTTTCCAGTAACCTTGTTTTTTACCATTGGCATCCAGTGTTTGCGAAAAAGAGCTGACGATGCTAAAACTAAAGAGAGTGAGGAAAATGATTTTTTTCATGCCTTTAAATTACTTTTATAATTCAACGGATCTAAATTGTAACAACTAATTTATTAACCAATCATTGAAGATTGCCAACGTGTTGCTTTTTTATTATTTGATGCAGCCGGTAAAATGTTTCGCCAATAAAAATTGAGATTAGAAAAGGTGCCCCATTTTATTTTTTTTGGTTTCAAGGTATTTTAAATTATGTTCATTTGGTTCAATGATGATAGGAATGTTTTCAACTATTTCTAAACCATAGCCAATTAAACCGGCCCGTTTTTTAGGGTTGTTGGTCATTAATTTTAATTTGGAAACGCCAAGTGCGCGCAGTATTTGTGCGCCCACGCCATAGTCACGCTCATCCATTTTAAAACCGAGCTCTAAATTGGCTTCTACGGTGTCTTTCCCTTGTTCTTGTAATTTGTAGGCTTTTAGTTTATTAACTAAGCCAATGCCTCTGCCTTCTTGGTTCATATAAAGAATGACCCCTTTACCTTCTTTCTCAACCATTTCCATTGATTTTTGCAATTGTGGTCCGCAATCGCAACGGCAACTGCCAAAAATGTCGCCGGTTATGCAACTGCTGTGCACGCGTACCAAAATGGGTTCGTTTTTTTCCCAGGTTCCTTTAACGAGGGCTAAATGCTCCTGTTGGTCTATTTTCGTTGTAAAGGCTTTTAAGTTAAAATTGCCCCAGGTTGTTGGCATTTTCACTTCCACTACTTCTTCAATGATACTTTCTTTAGATAAACGATAGGTTATTAAATCTTCAATGCTTATGATTTTTAAGTCAAATTTTTGAGCTATTTTAACCAAATCGGGCAAACGTGCCATCGATCCGTCTTCGTTCATTATCTCAACCAAAGCGCCACAAGGTTCAGAGCCGGCTAACCTTGCTAAATCCACAGTGGCTTCGGTATGACCTGTTCTTCTTAAAACACCGCCTTCTTTGGCAATTAAAGGGAAAATATGTCCGGGTCTCCCAAAATCACTTGCTTTAAAATTAGAATCAATAAGGGCTTTGATGGTTTTACTGCGGTCGCTTGCAGAAATGCCGGTAGTGCAGCCATGTCCTAGCAAATCAATAGAAACGGTAAACGCTGTTTGATGCAAAGCGGTATTGGCCGGCACCATCATATCCAATTGTAATTCCTTGGCTTTTTCTTCGGTAATGGCGGTACAGATAAGGCCTCGCCCATGTGTAGCCATAAAATTAACAACCTCAGGCTTGGCATTAGCGGCAGTGGTAATAAAATCGCCTTCGTTTTCTCTGTCTTCATCATCAACCACAATGATGACCTTTCCGTTTTTCAAATCAGCCAGCGCTTCATCAATGGTGTTTAGTTTAATTTTATCCATGCTGTGTTCCTTGTTAGAGGGTGTAAAGTTATTAATAAAAACTGAGAACTGTTCTTTGCCTTAACTACAATACAGCCCGTATTTTTGTTTAAAAGGTACTTCATCTAATTAAAAATAGCTAAATTTAGAGTCAATTATGTCAGTTCATAAAGAGGTTAAAAAAATCACCACACACACCCTTCAGGAAATGAAGCGAAATGGGGAGAAAATAGCCATGCTAACGGCTTATGATTACACAATGGCTAAAATTATTGATAATGCTGGCATTGATGTGATTTTGGTGGGCGATAGTGCCAGTAACGTAATGGCAGGCCACGAAACCACTTTGCCTATTACGCTGGATCAGATGATTTACCATGCAAGTAGCGTTATTAGGGCGATTAACCGAGCGCTTGTAGTAGTTGATTTACCTTTTGGTACTTATCAGGCTAACTCAAAAGAGGCATTGAGTTCGGCAATCAAAATAATGAAGGAAAGCGGCGCGCATAGCGTAAAGTTAGAAGGCGGTAAAGAAATCAAAGATAGTATTGAACGTATTTTAACTGCCGGTATTCCTGTTATGGGTCATTTAGGCTTAACACCGCAAAGTATCTATAAATTTGGCACCTACACCGTTAGGGCAAAAGAGGAAGAGGAGGCTGAACGTTTGATGGAAGATGCTAAATTATTAGAGCAATTTGGTTGTTTTGCATTGGTTTTAGAAAAAATTCCGGCCGATTTAGCTACTAAAGTAGCAAAGGCATTATCCATACCGGTTATAGGCATTGGCGCGGGTGGTGGGGTAGACGGTCAGGTGCTGGTAACGCACGATATGTTGGGTATGACGCATGAGTTTAGTCCACGGTTTTTACGCAGGTATTTAAATCTTTATGAAAGCATGGGTAATGCGTTTAAGCAATACATAGGTGATGTTAAATCAAAAAGTTTTCCAAACGAAAAAGAGCAATATTGATATTTTTATAACTTTACAATTATGATTAAAACCTGGAGCAAGGAAGAAATTCTTGAAGTTTATAATACACCCTTATTAGAACTGATATCTCGTGCCAATGGCATACATCAACAATTTCATAAAGTAGGTGAAGTGCAAATTAGTTCGCTGTTATCTATTAAAACCGGTGGTTGCCCCGAAGATTGTGCTTACTGCCCACAAGCAGCACGTTATCACACTGAGGTAAAAGTACATAAGCTAATGGATGTAAAAGAGGTAAGCGAGTGTGCCGATAATGCCAAGGCCGGTGGCGCAAGCCGCATGTGTTTGGGTGCTGCTTGGCGTGAAGTAAGAGATAATAAAGATTTTGACAAGGTACTGGATATGGTTAAAACCATTAACAGTAAAGGCTTGGAGGTTTGTGCTACCTTAGGAATGGTAACAGAAGAGCAAGCAAAAAAATTAGCGGAAGCAGGCTTGTATGCCTACAATCATAATATTGATACCAGCGAAGAAAATTATAACAACATCATTTCCACAAGGACTTACGATGATCGTTTGAAAACCATCAACAATGTGCGTAAAGCCGGTTTAACCGTGTGTAGTGGCGGCATTATTGGAATGGGTGAGAAGGTTGAAGACCGTATTGGAATGCTTCACACCTTAAGCATTTTACGTCCGCAACCGGAGAGTGTGCCAATTAACGCACTCGTAGCAGTTGAAGGTACACCGTTAGAGGATCAACCGCCGGTTCCGATTTGGGATATGGTACGCATGATTGCCACTGCAAGAATAGTATTGCCAAAAACAGCCGTACGTTTAAGTGCCGGTAGATTAAGCATGAGCATGGAAGGTCAGGCCCTTTGTTTTATGGCCGGTGCCAACAGTATATTTGCCGGAGAAAAATTATTAACCACACCAAATCCAATGTATAACCAGGATATGGATATGTTTAAAATACTTGGGATTACACCTAAAAAAGCATTTACAGATAAGCTGGAAACGGTTGAATAAGGCTTATGTGTAAAAGAAAAACAAAATATGTACTCTTATGTTTTGTTTTTTTATTTATACAAGCGAATGCACAAATCTATCAAAGAGTCATTCTGGATTTAATTTCTAAAAAGCCACTTGACTTCGTATACATAACAACGAATGTTAAGTCTATAAATTACATTAGTAACGAGTCAGGTCAAATTCGATTCCAGAAAATAAATGAGGTAAGCACCTATATTTTTTACAAACTGGGGTATAAAAATAAACGATTAACTCAAAAAGAACTTCTCAGTAAGGATACAATTTATTTAGAGCGTTACAATATTGAATTACCCGCAATTGAAATTTTGAGTAAAAAGTTTGATACCGTTGTAAGGAACAAACGGTTTTACATTGATGATTATTTGATACTTGATAATGGAGATCATATTTTGATTACAAGTAAAATAAATATTAAGGGTTTTGAGGTGATTTACTACAAGAAAAGTAGGGGTATCACTTATACCAGGAAATTTATTAAAGAAACAGACCCCGGGTTTTTTAAAGATTGTTTTATGAATTATCATTTGCTCACAGCTGAGTCATCAAGACAGATTTACTTAACCAGCGATAGCACCTTTGATTTTTTGCCTAAGTATCAGAGAAGTCAATTTGATAGTTCTATTGCAAATGCCATGCTTGTAGTTGATAGCAGTGTAATATATAGAACTCCAAATAAAACTCAATTCATACAGAGCAAAAATTTTGTTTTGAGAATAAATTCGATTGCTGTAAATTTTTATAAGCTTTCTAAAAACAAAATTATACCATTTTATCATGTGCAGTACAATCAAGCTTTAATGAACATGATAAGAAACGAGTTAAAAGACTGGGAAATGCTTTATGCGAATAAAACAGTTAATCAATCCTACATTAAAAATCAATTAATGTTTTTTGAAAAAGTAATAGCTAAACCAATTTCAGCACCTATTTTTAAAAGAAACGATACCATTGTTGTTTTCAATATGCAAGATAATTATATTCAACTGTTAAATACGAGTGGTGACAGCTTAGTCGCAATTCCACTTAATCTGGATAAGTTAAATAAATTGAAATCCATTCAAATTCTATTTGATGAATTCACGCGTCAGTTTTTTGTTCACCAAGTAGTGAATGATTCACCATATATTTTTAAACTTAGCCTCTTAACCGGTCAGTTAACGAAGGAGATAAAGTTGGAGAAACCCTTTCCAAAAAATATAAAATTATTTGGAGGAAAAATATATTACATTGTTAAAGAAAAACAATGGGATGACACATCTTATTTATATTCGCAATATTTATAATTGAAAATTATACCGGCAAATATTAAAGCACTTTTGCAAAAGAGAGCGAGTGAAGGTAACCTAAGAAAATTGCAGGTAAATCATCCCCCTATTGATTTTTGCAGTAACGATTACTTGGGTTATTCAAAATTAAACGCGAAAGAAGAAATATTTGTAAAGGGTGTATCCATCAATCGTTCATCTAATTTATTTGGTTCTACCGGTTCAAGGTTGATTTCAGGGAATTCTCATCAAACAGAATTACTTGAAACTGAAATCGCTGCCTTTCATTCGGCTGAAGCAGCCCTGTTATTTAATTCCGGATACGATGCTAATTTGGGCTTACTTTCATCAATTGCGAATAAGAATGATTTGATTCTATATGATGAATTATGTCATGCCAGTATTTATGATGGGATGAGATTAAGTTTTGCCAAGCATTATAAGTTTAAACATAATCAAGTAAAAAATCTTAAAGAACTTTTAGATCGACATCACGCAAGTTACTCAAGTGTTTTTATTGTAGTTGAAAGTATTTATAGCATGGATGGTGATACTGCGCCATTGAAACAAATAGCAGACTTATGCAAATCATATCTCAATTGTTATTTTATTGTGGATGAAGCCCATGCGCTTGGCGTTTTTGGTAAAGATGGCAGAGGCTTGTGCAACGAGCTTGCCATTGAAAAAGATTGTTTTGCCAGAATTTATACTTACGGAAAAGCTTTAGGAGTGCATGGTGCCTGTGTTGTTGGTAGTAATGAATTGCGTGATTACCTTATTAATTTTGCCCGTTCATTCATCTACACTACGGCATTGCCCATACATAGCATTGATGCCATTCAACAAGGCTATCAATTATTAAAGTTAAATTTGGGAATGAATGATCTTACGAATAACATCAACTATTTTTTAGAGTCAAAAAATGGTATTAATGGATTTATTGAAAGTGAAAGTGCCATTCATAGTTTAATTTTGGGTAACAAAGAAAAAGTGGAAGAGTTAGAGAAAACGCTGGCTGCAAATCAAATTTACGCCAAGGCAATTAAAAGTCCAACAGTTAAATCAGGTACTGAACGTATCCGGATTTGTTTACATGCTTATAATTCTAAAGAGGAAATAGATTTATTATTAAGCGTTATTCGTAAAAATCAAGGAAACTAACTTTGTTAAGTAGTTTTCATCAATCGTATCAAAGTGATTGAGGAACTCACTGTCAACATCCAACACGCCAATTAGTTGATGAGTTGAATTAAAAATTGGAAGTACAATTTCACTTTTACTTAGTGAACTGCAGGCAATGTGCCCTTCAAATTCATCTACATTTGGTACAATTAAAGTTTTTTGAAGTTCCCATGCTTTGCCGCAAACACCCTTCCCATAGTTAATACGTGTACAGGCAATTGGGCCTTGAAATGGACCTAATACCAATTGGTTGGATTTAACTAAATAAAATCCTACCCATAAAAAGTTAAAGGTTTGTTTAAGCGCGGCACAAAGGTTGGACATGTTGGCAATTTCATCGGCTTCGCCGTTAATTAAACCTTTTACTTGCGGTAGCAATTCTATATATTTACCTTCCTTGTTCTCAGCGTTTATTTGTAGTTCTTCGGCCATTTTAAAGAATTATTTGCAGCTCATCCACCGCAAGTTCAACATTTTTTGGTAGCATTGTTTGTAACGATTCATATGTGCCCAATTGATGGGATATATGTGTGAAGTATGTTTTTTTAGAGTTCAATTCCTTAGTTAAAGCAAGCGCCTCATCAAAGGTAAAGTGTGAAATGTGTTGTTCAAAACGTAAAGCATTCAGTACTAAAACATCTGCGTTACTGATTTTTTTCTTATTAAGTTCATCAATATAATTGGCATCAGTGATGTAAACAAAATCGTTTACCTTGAATCCCTTAACCGGTAAATTATAATGCATCACATCGATTGGCTCAATGGTTAAGTCGCCAACTTTAATTGTGTCTTTGTCAAAATGTATTAATTCAATTTGTGGAATACCCGGATAATTGCTGTTATCAAAGATATATGCATATTCTCTTTTTAAAGCTGCTTCCACGCGTTCAGTAACATAAACCGGTATAGCTTTTTTATGGACGTAATTAAAAGCGCGAACATCATCTAGGCCTGCTATGTGATCTTTGTGCTCGTGTGTAAACAAAACTGCATCTAGTTTTTTGACGTGATTGGTTAATAATTGTTGCCTGAAGTCAGGGCCTGCGTCAATTACAACAGTAGTGGTTGCGCTTTCTATTAAAATACTGCTTCTTAGTCGTTTGTCAAATGGGTTTTGACTTGTGCAAACCTCGCAATTACAAGCAATAACAGGCACACCTTGCGATGTACCTGTTCCTAAGAAAGTGACCTTAATAGATTTAGCGGACATTAATCTTCGCGGTTATTACCTGTAAAACGCATGATATAATAAAGCAAAGTAGCTATAGAAGCTAAGGCGTTAACAAAGTAGGTGTAAGCAGCCCATTTAAGTGCGTCTTTAGCGTCATCCACCTCGTTATAGTTTGCAATTCTCGAATCTTCTAACCAAACTAAAGCACGCTTGCTCGCATCAACTTCAACTGGTAAGGTTATTATACTAAACAATGTAATGACAGATTGAATAATAATAAATAACAATAACATCGTGTTGGTTAGTCCGGGATTCATGTATGCAAGAAAAGCTAAACCTAAGGAAATCCAAGTGGCGGCCATACTTGCAAATTGAACTACCGGTACCATTTTACTTCTCATGGTTAACCAAGTGTAAGCTGTATTGTGTTGCACAGCATGCCCGCATTCATGGGCGGCAACGGCAGCAGCAGCAATGTTAACTCCACTGTAAACGGCCGGACTTAAATTAATCGTTTTGTCGGCAGGATTGTAGTGATCACTTAAAAAACCATCAACACTTTTGACTGTAACATCAAAAATGCCATATTGCTTTAGCATGCGTTCGGCTACATCTTTTCCTGTAAGGCCTGAGCTTAAACGTGTTTGAGAATAATGATTGAATTTGTTTTTCAATCGTGCGCTTACCAAAAAACCGATACCGGCAAACACAATGGTAATGATCAATAAAATTGGGTCAAAAATCATAACTATATTTTTTTTATTTTGCTTTTGTTAAGCAATTTAAATGCCATATAAAATTACAGACAAAATTTCATTCAATGTTTTAAATTCTGTTAAACAATTAACAAAACGAGTTTGGTAAATTGCTTTATTAGGTAAAAATGGCAGCCATTTAATTAATTAGCTTTACAAGTATGAAGGAAAAACCACTTATTTTGGTTACCAATGATGATGGTATCAGTGCGCCGGGCTTAATCCATCTAACTGCAATAGCCTCCAGGTTTGGCAGAGTTGTGGTTGTAGCACCTGATAAACCACAAAGCGGAATGGGTCACGCTATTACAATAAATAGTACATTACGTTTACATGAAACTAATTATCACAATGCAGAGCTTGAATATGCCTGCACCGGAACCCCGGTTGATTGTGTAAAAATGGCAGTTAATCACTTACTAAATGAAAAACCGGACTTGGTTTTAAGCGGTATTAACCATGGAAGTAATAGTTCTATTAATGTAATTTACAGTGGTACCATGAGTGCAGCTGTTGAAGGTGCTTTGGAGGGTGCTAAAAGTATAGGATTTAGTTTATGTGATTATTCCCTGCATGCTGATTTCTCTCAAGCTACCGTTTTTTTAGAACAAATAATTGAGCACACGCTTAATAACCCTATGCCTAAAGGTGTTTGTTTAAATGTTAACATACCAAAGTTGCAATTAAACCAAATTAAAGGCATCAAAGTTGTCAGACAAGCAAATGCAATATGGTACGAGCGTTTTGATGAACGACAGGATCCGTATGGTAGAAATTACTATTGGCTCACTGGCGAATTTATCAATCATGAAAAAGATGCAACCGATACGGATGAATGGGCCTTGAATAACAATTACATTTCAGTAGTGCCGGTTCACACTGATTTAACCGCACATTTTGCATTACAACAATTAAAATCAATGGAAAATGAATTTAAAAACTAAGTTAGATAATGTTTGGATAGGCTTGTTAATTGGTATAGTTTTTCCAATGATCATTTATTTTTTTATTTGGATGTTTACAAGGAGTTACATCAGTTTTCCAACGCGGTACACCAATTACCTAATTAATGGCCAATTATTAAGTGGACACATAAAAATGTGTGGCATTGCTAATCTGGCATTATTTTATCTTGGCTTGCGCTATAAGGCAGATAGGTTTACCCGTGGTATTATTTTTGCATTGCTCGTTTATGTGGCATTAGTTGCCTACGTTACCTATTATTTAGAACCTAGTTTCGAATAATGAAGTATTACTTTATATCAGGTGAAGCCAGCGGCGATATGCATGCTGCCAATTGCATTAAAAATATTTTACTTTTTGATGATAAGGCGCAATTTGCATTTACCGGAGGCGATCAAATGCAGGAGGTTACAAAACTTAAAGCTGATGTTCATATTTCGGATATGAATTTTATGGGGTTTATTGATGTATTAAAACACATCAGAATCATCAAGAAAAATTTTAAAACCGTTAAACAATCTATTCTCAAATTTAAGCCTGATGTTTTGGTACTTGTAGATTACCCGGGTTTCAATTTACGTATGGCCAAGTGGGCTTTTGAGCAAGGCATCAATGTTAATTATTACATTTCACCTACGGTTTGGGCATGGAAAGAGGGCAGGGTGGAGTTGATAAAAAAGTATGTGAAACAACTGTTTGTTATTTTGCCATTTGAGGAGGCCTTTTATAAAAAACACAATTACAAAGCTTTTTTTCTCGGACATCC
>B570J29032_109958226_pt1 | contig 11982 bp, 9 predicted proteins | sample LakMenEpi16Nov12_FD_29032 | JGI IMG/M metagenome (IMG submission 29032)
CAAACAAAAATTGAATATAATATATAATATATTATATACTATATATATATAATGGAAATACAATCGGCCGTTTTAAACAAAGAGGACGAAATTTATTTTCAAAATGAATATAATAAATTAGTATTAAAAAAACCAAGTGGGTTCTTAACTGATTTATATTATTTAAATATAATAACACAATTATTATTTATTAGAAGGGAATACTCATATTCTATTGAGAATCAAGGCGCGACAACAAAAGAATTAAATAATTATAATCCAACATATGAAAAAATAATATTATTAATAAAAGCCGCAATTAAATCAAAATCATATGAAGATTTAAATAAATTATTTATATTTGTTAATGAATTTATTAATATAAACAAAGAATATTATTCAAAACAAGCACTAAATAATTTACGGTTAAATAATATAATATATAAATATGATAAAGTATTCTCTATTAAATCAATAAGAAATATTAATGAATGGTTTTCTTTTTTTGTTACTTATTATGGCATCGCCTAGGGGAGCCAGAAATTGATTATTTATATTTATAATATTTATAATATGATTAAATGGATATTAGTGTAATTAAAACAGATATTTCAAATTGGTATATTTATATTATTTGTGGTCATTTGAAACCTAAATCAACTGCCCCGCCAAGCGCGAATGCGCCAATTGAGCCAAGTTTTACAGCACACGGGAAAAAATTTGGTATATATATTGGTATTACAAAGGATATAAATAAAAGAAAAACGACTCATTTATTAGGAACAACTAAAAGTTCTAAAATATTATTAGAATTATTTGATAAAGAAAAAATGTATTTTACAGAATTAGGTGTTGTAAATGAAAGGCGCATTATTGCCGAATTATTAGAAACATATATAACATTATTGTTTAAATATAATTTTAAAGATTATTGTGTATATGGTGGTTATTATAATAGTAGAAATTCAATTATTAATGACGAAAACATTTATACATATTTCTGCACTCTATTTAATATTGATAAATTCTATTTTTCATATATTAAAAAAGAATCTCGTGTTATTGAAGAAAATAAACACAAACTTATTTTTTATTTGACGGAATTTTGCCATAGAGATTTTAAAATAACAATGGAAACAGGCATAATTAATGATATTAAAATTAAATTAATTGAAATAAAAGATTTTGATAATGATACAATAATGATTTAAAATAATATATATATATATATGAATTTAAATATAATATATATTACATAATATATAATATATAATGAATTACGAATTTAGCAGTGATAATCCTTTGATAAGCAAAGCAGTTAATAATTTATTAATTGAAAGTTCAATTTATTTATTAAATTTTATTTATTCACATAAAGAAATTGAACCTTATTCTAATCCAGAAATAAGAGTTGGTTTATCAATAAAAATATTATTAAAAATAAATACATACTTTGAATTATCAGTATTACAGCCAATTATTGACGATATTAATTTTCTTTTAAATGACGCAGATTATTTAAATCAATTTGCTAATCCTCAAGAACGTAAAAACAATTTAACAAAGGAATACATATTAATTAATAAATATATTGAATTATCAGATACAATGACATTAAATAAAAATAACGCGCACGCGCCAAAAAATTAATATAAAACGGATTCAGAATCGGACCCGGAATCGGCAATGGATTCACTTGTTGGTATAATTTCAGAATCTATTTCATTAAGATTATCAACAGATTCATTAATAATTAATTTGCCATTTTGTTCATTATAATTGGTAATATATCTATTTGGTTTGAAACTATTATTAATTTTATTAATAAATGATTTTTCATCAGTATTGCCACATTGTGCGCGCCAGGCTTCATATATAATATTATCGGCTAAATCATCCCCGGAGAAAATCATTTTATCAACTATATATGTAATATCGGTTATTATTTGATATGTATTAAATTTAGTTTTATATAATAAAATGTATAAATTATCTAAGGTATTAGTGCTACCAATACATTCAATACCGGAGGGACATAATTTGTTGGGGTCACATAATATAATAAATTTAACATTAATAATATATGATATAATATTTAAATCAACAATACAAATTTCTCTATCATTATTTTTTACTGCTTTTTGGAAATCATCTACATTATCTACTTCAAAAAGTTCGCTATATTCATTAAAATTATTAATTTTATATATTTCATAATATGCTATCTTTGTTAATTCCCATAATTCTTTTGGCGACTTTTTATCGTTAATATAATTATTATTGTTTGATATTTCGTTTATAATACTAATTTTTAGGTCATTAATAAATATGTTATTATATAATGTTTCTTTTGCTCTTTTAATTAATGTAAATATACAATTATTTTGCCCTGATTTGGTTTCATATATCATAAATTTGTTATTTTTTAATTTATTAATCCAAAATTCTGGTAATAATTTATAATCGCCTTCACAAGAGTATTCATTATTATAGATATTTGAAGTTATATAGTTAAAATCATTTTCGGGGTTTTTATTATTATAATGGTCTTTATCTTTTTCTTCAATAGTCGCAACTTTTGTATTATATAAATTATTAATATATGTTGAAATATTTATATTATTGTTATTAATATCATTTTCATAATCAACAAAGATTTCTTCTTTAATATATGGCGATATAATATTATAATTTGTTATTCTATCTTCAAATATTTCGCTTCGTTTAATTGGATTTCTTAAAATATCTTCATTTATTCTTTGAATATAATTATTAACATTATATCTATTACCTGTATTAAGATTTATTGAATTTACAATTAATTTGTTATTATAACAATGAACTCGCCCGTCTCCTTCGGTATCTTTACAAGAATTTTTGAACACTGGTCTAATATAATTATATTTATATTCTTTTTGAGTCCCTTTCTCTTTCACTTTCCCTTTCTCTTTCCCTTTCACTTGCACTTTCTCTTTCTCTTCCACTTTAATGCTATTTTCAAAACTCATATTAATTGGCCCAATTTGTTGTTCAAGTTCATTAATAAAATCGCCGGTTTTTAATTTAAGTAATTCATCTGTTGTAATAATAAATCCATAAATAATTTTAGAAATAATATTAAATATTTTAGTGCGTTTTTCTACAATATTCATATTAATATTGTTAATTATTTTTAATATAGTGGCTTTAACATTTTGGCCATCTGCTGTTTGTAAGTATTTACTTAATTCATATCTTATTAATTCAAAAGTTTCTTCTTCATATTGTAATCTAATATTAAATTTAATTCTATTATCTTTAATGTTTTCATCAAACAAAATTTTTTTATCAACAAACAATTCATCATTATATTTATATTGACTATGAACATCTTTTTTAGTTATTACATTATCATTAACTATCATATTTTCTTTAAATAATAAACTATTGCTATCAAAGATAATTGGATTCATATTTTTTGGTTTATTTATAATTATTTGTTCTTTAATTGCTTCATCAACTAATATATGTTTAACATTAATAATAAATCCATTAATTAACATAATATCTGTAACTATATCATCTGTGGGGTCTGTTAAATTTGGCCCGGGATTAATTAAGAAACAAAATGGTGCTAAGTATTTTAATAAAGCATATTTTTCTAAAATTAATACCTTTGTAATAGTATCATAATATGATAATGTATATGTATCTAAATTATAATTTATAATGTATTTCAAACTAATGGGTGAGGGAAATATAGGAACTGCTAAATTATTATATAATATTAAATATCTTACTTGGTTATATCTATCAACTATTTGATATTTTATTTTAAAATCATCAAATTCCCCGGGGAAATTCAAAATCATTTTATTAATCATTTGTTCAATATAATAAATATTAATATATGAACTTTCATAATTACTTAGTGAATCAATAATAGTTGAATGTGATACATTATTAATGTATTTATTTAGTTCATCATTTGTGTTAATGTTAATGACTGGATTACATTTATGTATATTATTTAATAAATTAGTAATAATCTCGTGATTACTATTAAATAAAACTTGCGTTGATTTTATTTTTTTAATATTATATTCACACATACATAATAACTCATATGTATTATTATATTTATATATTATAATGGAATTTCTATTAGGTTTATATAATTGATTAATATCATATCCTGTTGGGCATTTAATAATAATATCTGATATATTATTTTGAGTTCCAATAGTTGCTTCAATGATAAAAATATTTAAACCCTCAGGATAAATCATATTTTCAAAACTTAATAAATCCCATAAGAACTTTTCATTAATTGATTCAATATTTAAACTAATATAATTAATAAAATTTTGCGCCGATAAATATGTTAATTCAACACTATTATAATATGTGCTAACATTTGTATCATCAATAAATGTAGTATATATTGAGCCATTTTTTAACAATCTATAAATATTAATGTTTGATTTTATTAATTGAATAATTTTATTTATAAAAACTGTGTCTTCTTCAATATTTAATAATCCTTTGAAAATATTAACAAATTGATTGCCTTTTTTAATGGTTTTTCTTAAAATACAAGTTATATATTTATCTGTGCTCTTACACATTTTATTTGGATTTACAACTTCATTTAATTTAGAAGGTAATAAAATATATCTATTTGGATAATCAATAAACATTTTACTTGAATCTAATATGTAATATTTATTTTTAATTATATTAAAATCTGGATTATCATTTGTTTCAACTTCTTCTTCTTTTATACCATTAAATTTATTCATACATAATTTATCATTAACAACGTGTTTATTAACTACGTGGTCTTTCATACAACACGGTTGGCACATATTATTACTAAAACCCAATTTAACATATTTCTTTTTATTTATAATATTTTTGGAATTGGGCCCCACAGCTTCATATGTATCGCCGTCCCATTTAGTTGGGCAAAAATAAAAATATCCTTTGATATGTCTCCCCTTAACATTTAATGTTTCAATAATTTCATTCAAATATTTTATTTGTTTTTTATCTGTTTCGGTTTCTAACATTTTTTGATATTTAATTAATAAATTATTTGCTTTTTTACTTGTTATAACCAAAGGGCGTTTAATATTTTGTTGGCAATTACGTGAATAAGATTTGTTTTTGTATTTATCATCATAAAACAATGTTGGATTTGATACTTTTAATCTTTTTAATAAATTAGTTTCATTTGGTTCTGGTAAATCATTGGCATCTTCGCCTGTGCCAACTGGTGAAACAATTTGCGCCTCTTGAATGCTTTGAGAACTTTGTTGTTTTTGAACATCTTCACTAATATTAAAATCATCAAAATCAAATAATTTGTAATCAAATTTATTTTTATTTTTATTTGTTGTTTTAACTTTATTGGATATTTTTTCAAAATATAATTCAATGGCGGTATTAATAAAATTATATATTTGGCCAATATTATTATGAGGGGCGCCTAAAATAATTACTTTATATAAATTATTATTTTTATAATTAATGGATATATCAATACCTGGGTTTTTGCCTTTAATTAATTCGGTCATAATGAATTTATTTTTCAATACTGTATTATTTGAGGTAATATTAATATTCTTTTTGGAACATAAATTAATATAATTGCCATAAAACTTCTTTGCTTCTTCTTTTGATATTTTATATTTATTTTCAACGGCATTTATAATTTCTTCTTTTGTAAAATCATTTTTGATTAATGTATAAATATAATTATTTATTTTGTCCATTTTTAAGAATCCATTTATTCTTTTATAACGCAATTTAATATTATCATTTATTTCTTCTTTATTCTTTTCAATATAATTAATAAACAAATCATATTTTTTAATAAATGTTTCAAATTTATTTAATTTGATTTTCTTTGGTGTTTCAATCCTATAATTTATATTATAAAATGCGATTTTAGTATTAGTATTAATATTTTTGAGATAATTTAAATCTGGTTCATTAATTTTGTTTGGTAAATTTTGTCCAATTAGTTTGAAATCCGTTTTGTTAATACTTTCAATAAATTTGTGAACTTTTTCCAAAGCCATTTTAATATTATCAACATTTCCTGATAATTCATCTCCCCAATTACATTTTATTTCTAACCGGCCATTTTTATAAATATTTAATGTTAGATATTTATTTATATTGGTTTTTTTTACACTATCATAATAATTATATAAAAATATTTTATATGATAATCCTTTGCCTGTTAATAAATGTTCATTACCTGACATTTTATTTTTCTTAACGCCAATAAACCAAGTTTCTAATTCTTCTTTTGATATATAATGGGGATTTTCTTTATTTAAAACATCTTTATATATTCTAAACATTGGTGTAATATTTGAATCGCCTTTATATTTAACAAAGGGGATTTCTTCTGTTAATCTTAAAGTATGAAATATTTTTAATTGATCAATAAAATCGGGATTTATTACATTATAATTAATATGTATAATAACTTCTGTAATTATGCAGGGTGTATAACTAATTTTATTACTTTGATTAATTGTTTTCTTATTTATAAATAGTTTATCAATAATTTTTTCATTTTTATCTAATTCTAATTTGATTTCATTAAAATTAATATATGACTCTTTTAATAATAATTTATAATCTGGGAAATATAGACTTAATAATTGTATTTTAACATCATTTGTATTATGTTGTGTTGATTTTATTAATTTATAAGCCTCATCAAAAATTATTATTTTAATATTATTATAATATCTGGCGCCATTGGCGCCATTGGCCGGCGATAAATTCAAATTAAATGTGCTTAATATGTTGTTTTCTAAATTATTTTTATGTAATACGGTGGTTGTTTGTAATAAATTAATTGTGTTATTTGTTTCCGGTTTATATAATTCTTTTTGTAATTTTTCTATTTTATTTAAATTATAATCAAAGAAATTTGGCACTATATTAATATTTTCAATAACAATTGGCCGGCCACTACTAATAAAATAATTGTATTTTAAATTAACAGTTTCTCCAAGTTCTCTATTTGTATTGTCGGCATAAATATATATTTTATTTATATCTATACGTAATTCATAACTTATCTTTGTTAATACTTGTTGGATATTATCGTCTTCTTCAATATAATATTTTGATTTTATATAATTATAATCTGGCATTCCTTCTACTTTATCTCCAAATAATATATATTCGTCTGGTTTATCCGATTTATAATTAGTATGTTTAATTGTTACAATATGTGGATATCTTTTATATGACCAATCGCATAAATTTTTCATTAATATATATTTATTATATATATTATATATATATAATATTATTACTTATATATTATTTATTAATAATAATATATATGAATATTTTAAGAATATGTATTCCCGCAAAGATACATACTCATACAAAATGCGTTATGTGTTTATTAAATTTATTAAATAATTTTGAATCTCAAACCGGTTATCGTTTAGATATTAAATTTTTATGTGGTAAATCTAATATTGACCAAGCACGTTCTATGATGGCAACCGATTTCTATAATGATTGTGGCCCCGGTGATTTAATGTTATTTATTGATTCCGACCACGTTTTTACAATTAAAGATATTCAATCTATAATTGCTTTACAAAGTGACGTAAGTGTTGGTATTTATCCAAATTCCGCTGGTGCGCCAACTTCATATTTTTTAAATCCTGAGGGTTTTGTTAATGGAAATGATAATAGAATGTTATATGCTGGCACTGGATTTATGTTAATAAAACATAATACTTTAAATGTATTAGCAAAGGAATTAGAAAAGCGTGGAACTAAATGGGCAAATGTGGCTTTAAATTATGAACGAGTAATTCCTTTTTTTAAACAATTAATTATTAAAACCGAATTATGTAATAAAGATAATGAAGATAAAATGGATTGGTTAGGTGAAGATTATAGTTTTTGTAAAATGGTGCGTGATTGTGGTTTAACAATTAGGGGATTTTTATCAAATACTTTGGGGCACGAGGTGCCAAATATTAGAGCTTTTTATCCCGAGGAATGGCCTGCTACTAAATTAGGTTTATTATTGCCTCCAAAGAGAACATATACAAATGTTAATAAAGATGTAATAATATATTATTGTGGGTTTTCGCGTTTACCATTTGGATTATATACTAAAAATGGTGGTTCTGAACAAGCTGTGTTTAATACTATTTCCGAATTATATTCTGATAAAATGACACTTGTATTTGGGAATGTTATTCCTGATAAACGTAAAAATTTGGAACTTATTCCTGCGAATAATTTTAATTTAAATGAAGAATATGAAACTGTTATTTTATGGAGGGGTTTTGGTTTAAACATTTTGCCTTTGGTGAAAGCTAATAATATTTATATTGATTTACACGACAATACAAATCCTGATTTATTGGCATTAAATTTATTAAACAAAGTAGATAAAATATGGTTTAAGAGTAATTGGCATAGGGAGATTTTTTCATTTATTCCGGAAGAAAAATGTGTTATTAAAGCAAATAAAATCTCGGATATATATTATGAAGTTGCAAAATCTAAAACAAAGAAGGTGCCATTTAGAATATGTTATGTATCTTGTTATACACGTGGATTAGTTGAACAATTAGAAAATTGTTGGGAAAAAATACACGCGGCTTTTCCACAAGCTGAATTTCATATTGCTTATGGAACTGATTTAATTACTGATAATGCTTTATTGGCGAAATTACAAAGATTATTAAAATTAAAGGGTGTTGTTAATCACGGGCGTTTAACTAATTTTGAAACTGCTATGTTACAAGCTTCTAGTCAAATACATTTTTATTTATGTAATCAATTAAATAGTGAGATTGATTGTTTAGCTGTGCGTGAAAGTAAATTATTGGGTTGTGAGGTTGTTATGTTTAATGGAGGGGTATTTAAAGAAAGAGAAGGAGTAAAAATCCCTTTGGGCGATTATAATAAGGCAACAATGGTTATTTGTGAACTATTAAATGAGTTAAATACTCCCTAAAATAGTTTAGGGTCACAAATATGTGACCGAATTAATTAGTATTTTTTTAATAATATATTTACTAATAAAAAAAAACATAAAATAAAATATTATTGGGAAAATTATACTGAGAATAAAATTTATTTCTGTAAAATAAAATCCAATATATAATGACATTGTAATAAGTGAATAAAGAAATGCGGAATAAATACCAAACAATTCTGGGAAATAATGAAATGTAATTTTATTTTTTATTTGTTCGTGAGTTAATTGTGTATTATTTAGATGGTCAATTATTTTATAAAATATATACATAACCATAAATATAAATTAATTAAATAATACTTTGATTCAATTAACATTTAATATATATAATGTATTAAATTAATTTTCAATTTTGAGAATTCTCATAATTGAAAATATAATATATATAATATATATATATGAAATGGGAATTAAAAATTTGAAAAAGATAATTAAAGCAAAGGCGCCTGGTGGTATAAGTATGATTAATCCATATGAGAGATTTAAAAATACAAAAATAGCTATTGATTTAAATAGTTATTTATATAAATTTGTGTATAATAGTCATAATAAAACAAGAAATCAATATTTAAAAGATTTAACGAATATGATTTATCAATTTTTGTTATATAATATTACGCCTATTTTTGTTTTTGATGGGAAACCAAGTGAGGCAAAGAATATAACATTAGATTTAAGAAAACAAGCAACAGACCAAAAAAAAGATAAGATTTCAAATTCAATTAATAATATAAAGAAGTATTTTAAAATGGACATTGAATCAATGGATTTAAAGGATTTATCAATTGAAATAGAAAAATTATTATCAACAAATGAGGATTTATCTGCTGCTGATATTAATTTAATTAATGATAATTTATCTGAGATAACTAAGAATCATAAAAATATAATTAAAATGACGAATGAGATATATTTAAATGTGGAAAAATTATTTAAATTATGGTCGGTGCCATATTTAAAAGCAAAGGGTGAGGCTGATTTTTTATGTGCTAAATTATATATTGATGGTATAATTTCTGCTGTATGTTCGGAAGATATGGATTTATTGCCTCACGGTGTGGGTCATTTAATAACAGGGATTAATTCATTGGATTTAAAAAAAACCGGTGAAACAACATTATATACCTTGGACGTAATTTTGGGGGAAATGGAATTTACAATGGAACAATTTATTGATTTATGTATTTTAGCTGGATGTGATTATTGTGATACAATAAAGAATGTTGGTGGAATGAAAGGATTTCAATTATTAAAACAATATAAAAAAATTGAAAATATACCTGGTACCAAAGATGATTTTATAAAAGCCCGTGATGAATTTATTAAATCAAAGTTAGAAATATATGATTTAGATATAATTAATTTTAAAATTAATATTAATAGTAATATATTAGTTGAATTTTTAACAACCGAAACCACTTTTAAAAAATCCACTGTGACAAATAAATTAACTAAATTAAGCGGGATGGGCTTTACCATAAAATAAATCGTGGCGGTCTTGAGAATATTTATTTGCCATTTCTTCGGCTTTACGTGCCATTTGATGAGCATATTCTTGCGCGTGTGTTTGCGCATTAGTGCGTTTTCCAATTGAATTAATAATTTTATATGTTTCATATATATTCATTTCTTTGGGCGCGTCTTCTTCTTCTTTTGGTTTCTTTGTTTTAATATATTCAATTTCGGGTAATTCATTTAAAGTTAAAGAAAGTGCCGAATATTTATGATTCATTTTGTGTTCTGCGATATATTTTTTATGTCTAATGTGTTCAATTAGTGAAGGATTATAATCATTTTTAATACCATAAATGAGATTCATACCTAATAAAATATATTTAATTGTATATTTAACATATGATTCAATTATTTCATTTTCAATTAATAAAGAATGTGCGAATTTTTTAAGAATTGACGTGGGTAATTTAATTCTTTTATCAAGATGCCGGGCAATAACAAATTTGTCAATAGTTTCAATTCTTGAATTATTAAAATCGGCAAATTTATTAGAGAGGAAAAAATATAAAACAGAATTATAATATAAATCAAATAAGTTGATATTATCAATTTCATTAATATATTTACAAACTTCACAAGTTGAGTCGCATAATAAATTAATATAATGTTTTTTACAAGATGATTTTGCTGTTATTAATTCGTTACCTTCTGTATATTTTGAAATAAATTCGCAAAATAATATCTCATAATTTGCCAATAAATAACTAACTAATTCAACATACTTATTAAAATGTTGAATTAAATCCTTTTCGTTTTCCATAATATATATATATATATATATTATTAATAAAATCAATTATAATTGATTTTTTTTATTTTTAATTTCATTTCATATATAATATATATAATATAAACTTGGAAAGCACAGAATGAGTGACCCGCGTTATGTGCCAAGTATGATGAACTTTCGTTCAATTATTAATTTGTTATATAAGTGGGACTATGAATTTGCTTCGTGGCTTTCTATGTATTTGGCCAATGCGGAAGGTTTAATGTTTGACAAAGGATACTTTTCTTTTATTAAGAAGAAGGTTTCACGATATTTTGGCATTGATGATGGCATTAGCGCTGGCGATGGCGCAAGCGATGATGAAGGCGGCGACATAGGTAAAACTGTTATTTATATTGCGGAGATTGAAGAAAATCGTAAGGTATATTTACAAGATAATGAGATTACAAATTATGAATCGGCGCATTCAATGGAATCATTTGGTAATATTAAGAAGATGATGTTGTTTTTGGGTTCAATTCCAACAAAAATATACAAAAATATGTTGTGCTTTAATGAGGAAGAGTTCAAAATGTATATTTCGGATATGCGATTTGGAACATTGATTAAGCCGGCGAACGTAATTATTAATGGACACTTATCATAATTATATATTAAATATATATATATTATATATTATATATATTATGAATGCTTTGTATATATTTCATAGAGATTTAAGATATGAAGATAA
>B570J29032_109958225_pt1 | contig 11976 bp, 4 predicted proteins | sample LakMenEpi16Nov12_FD_29032 | JGI IMG/M metagenome (IMG submission 29032)
GCCGCGCGCCCATGCTTTCCGCTCCGCTTCGGAAGCGAAGGTTTCCGGTGTCTTCATCAGATACGATGGATAGTCCTTGTTCGATTTCACCAGATAGCGCACCGGCTTCGGGCGCAGCCTCGGAGCCTTGAGTTTTCCGAATACCTTTCCGCGCTTCGTCACGTAGGGTTCCGGTTTTTCGGATAGGCAGCTCGATTCCATGTGAAAACTTTACGCTGTTGCCGTCCGTGAAGTCAACCCAGTAACTCGCGCCGTTTTCCTGCTTGCGAACAGAACTGACGGTGCGTTCTGCGTCCGCGTAATTTACCACGTCGCCAGCCTTTAGGTTTTCAACTTTCTTGCGCTGCAATTCGCCCATCTTCAACGTTTCCGAAGTTGGGCGAAGCTCGGCTTCGGTTGGGTAGCGAACGGATGGCGCGGTCGGCGTAAAGCTACGTCCGGCGCGTTTCTGTTGCTCGGTGTATAGCTTTTCGCGGACGGCTTGGATGTCAGGTGGAACCTGCTCGTCCTTCGCGCTCATCTTCGGCCCATCTCCGCGCGCCTCACTCACGCGCGCCCGCACGTCAGCCGTCACAGCAGGATCGCGGTTGATGACATACATCGTCTGCTCGGGAGTCAGCACGACGCCAGCCTCGCGCGCTGCGTAGGTCAGCTCACTGCCGGAAAGCGTATTCACGTCAGCCGCCCGCGCCCTCTGCTTCCGCACGGCATCCACGCCGCGCCGCAGCAGCGCCATCACGTCGTTTTTGCTCCACTGCTTTACGCCGAGCTTGTTCAGCGCGTTGCGGAGCCAGTCCACCACGCGCTGCCAGCGGGTGCGGTGCTGCGCGGACATCTCCGGGCCTACGCCCTCCATGATCTTCGCGAGCGTCTCGCTTACTTGTTCGCGTGAGGGGTAGCTGCGCTTCACGGCGGCGTGCTCGTCGGGGAACAGCCGCTTAAGCATGGCGTCCAGTTGAGTCGTCGCTTTCTCGCCAAAGGCTTGCAGTAGCGCGTCCACGCCGCCGTGCCCTGCCGCTTCGTGCATGAACGTCTCGATGGCCTGTCGCGGGTTCTCGATGGCGGCTGCGTTAATGTAAATTTTGCCGCCCACCACGGCGCCGCGGATGCGGTTCAGGTCGCCGGATGCGCCGTACCGTTCGAGAAATACCTCCTTCACGCGGTCTGGAAATGCACTGCCGTCCGCAATGACTTCGTGCGGCATCGCGCCGGCCAGCCGCTCGGCGACGACACGAACAGCGCGCTGCACGGACGCGACGGGAAGGCTGGTGGTAGGGGCGGCGTCGGCAATCGCGAACGGATCTTCGTCGAACAGGTTGCCCTGCTCCTTGTCCTGCTTGGCTTTCGCTTCGGCGGCGTCCTTGGCCTCCTTTGCGACCTGTTCAGCAGCCTCGCGTGCTTCGCGCTTGGCGATGTCGGCGGCGGTTTCGGCTACCAAGTTGAACGGCGCGGCTTCGCCCTGTAAAAGCTCCCCGGTGCCCTTGCCGTCGCTCGGGCGCAGCTTGGGGGTGGCGGGTTCGGGTGTCTGCTTCGCAATTTCGCGACGGGCAATTTCCTTTGCGGCGTCAATGGCTTCCTGTTCTCCACGCGCTTCATAGGTCTGCTCCAAGTCTGGATGCTGACCCTCGGCTTTGCTGTACCCTTTGACCTCGTAGGCCATCTGACCGCTCTTGCGTTTGATCGTGCGGACTGTTGCGTAGAGTCCACCATCCGCCGTCCCGGTAATCTTGGTGCTGTCGTTGTATTTAAGGACGTTGATTGTCGGCGTCTCCGGCTTAGCGGCAACTGGTGCAGTCGGCGCGAGTTCGGGTGCTTCGCCTTTGATCATCAGGGACTCATCGGGATGCACTTCCTGCGTTCCGAATTTCTCGCCGTCCTGCAACGTCACCACGCCGTCCTTGTCAATGTCGATGACGCGCATCTCCTCGCCGCCGATATTGATCGTCTTCCCGTATTTTAGATCGCCTGCCTTGATCTCGCCGTCGCCTTCCTCTTTCGCCTCCTGAAAGTCCGCATACTGCTTGCGCTCCATGCCGGGCTTCTTCGTGAGTTCACGCATCTTCTCCACAAGCGAAGCCTGCGTGACTGCATCGCGCGCATCCGCCTTGTCTGGATGCACGCCGAGCGCGATCATTGCCTCCACATACGCATCGGCACGTGCTTTCTTTATTGCGGCCTCACCCTGCGCTCCGGCTGCCACCGCTTCAAGGTGCCCGCTGTAAAATCCAAGCTCAGGGTACTCGATGACGAGTTTTTTGAACTCCGCAGCCGCGGCTCGCGTTTTTCGCGCTTCCTCTTTCGTCATGCCTTCAAACTGCTCATTGGTCAGCATCCGCGACTCCACTCCGGGGCGTAGCGATACGTTGCCGTAAGGCACGGTCTGTGTGATGCCTTTCTTTTTGCCACCATCGAACGTCACACTGACGGACTCGGGCTTGCCCTTGCTGTCCAGAAAAACATCTCTGACTATCGCCGGATGCGCCAGCTTTGCGCCCCTCACGAGTTGCACGCTCACCTTCGCGCCGGGCACGATCTTGGCACGCACCTTTTCGGTGAATGACTGCGCCGGAGGCTTGGCCTCCACCGCCTTCCTGCTCGGCCTATCCACCGGCAGTCCAAGCCGGTCAATGATGCCGACCTTCACGTTGTCGTAGAGCCAGTCCATGCCGTGCTTCTCCAGCACGGCGAAGTCCGATTCCGTGGCCTTGGGCGCGTTGCCGCGAATCAGCGCAGCCAGGGTGCCGCCCTGCTGCTTGCTGCGGATGTCCGCCCATGAGTAGCCGAAGATGCCGCCCTCGGCCTGCGGGACGGCGGGGGCGGCTGCTGGCGCGGTGGCGGCTGCCGCGTTGGCCGAAATAATCTGGTCTTTTCTGGCTGAGTCCAGAATATCCTGAATATTCGCCCTGCCGCCTTTTTGATGGATTCCTTTTGTGATTTTAACGGCTATGTCAAACACTTGATCGCCGGTCAGCTTCTTCCCTAGAGCGGACTCGTACCTCTCCTTGATTCCGCTGGTTGCATCCTCAATGACAGGCATCTGCGCTTTTCTCACTCCCTCAATCTCGGAATTGGACATTGCCCGCTGAGTCTTAGCGGGTGCCTGCGGGGTGGGCTTCGCTTCCGGCGGATGCCACAGGTCGCCGCGCTGTGTCCAGCCGGTTGTTTCCATCGGCATCTCAATCGCCTTGGCGAGTGCGACAGATACGGGGCGCTCGTTTGCGATTGCCGTCTTCACAGCTTGAATCTGCTCCGACAGGGCGGCGGTTCGCGTGCGCTCTGTCAAAGCGTCCATGTCCCGCTGGCGAATGTCTTCAATAAATCCGCGTTCTCGGGACGTATCGCCCTTTTCGCGAAGTGCCTTCAACTCGTCCAACGAAAGCGTTTCGTAGTATTTCTGCGGGGACAGCTTGAAGATGTTTGGGGTTACATCCACGCCCTTCTTCCCTGCGCGAAAAACGTATTTGTCTCCCTGCTTCAAATAACCAAGTGCCAAAACATCCTCGCGGTTGAGCGGATAATTGGAAAGCCAGTCGGCAGGAATGTCAGATCGGTCCGAAATTGCCGATGCCAGCTTTTGCGTGAGCTTTTCCGCCCACGATTTCCTTGCAGCCGAATCTGACGGTTTCGGGTCATTGGCGATTACGTCCTTGATCGGCAGAAGCGTCACAACAGAACGGCGCTTCAATTCATTGGTGAAGTACTCCTCCGGCGTCATCTGCTCCACCGGCTTCGCCGCCTGTGGCGCTGCGGCGGGTTGCTGCTCCGTGTATCCCGGTTGCGGAAACTCGCCGCTACGAACCGGAACAGCCTGAGCCTTTCCGATCTTTAACTTCTGTGATTCGGTCAGGTCGATCTTTGCGGGGGGAGGGTTGTTACGCATGTCGGCCAGCGCGTTGTTCGCCTCGTTCAGTTTTGTAACGAAGGTTGCGTGGCTGCGATGCTGCTCGTTCGTCCAGTCCTTGCGCGGCCACTCCTCGATCTGTGAAAGAAGGTGCTTCTGGTAAACCACAGCGGCGTTCAATATCACCATTCGCTCCCGCCGCTGTTCGGGACTCAGTGCGGCGATTTCCTTATCCGAAAGATTCGGAAGCAGCGACAGGTGATTCACCGGCTTCGCCGCCGCCGGGGTTACTGGCTCCGGCGACGGCGCTGCGGGTGCTACTTCCTTTTGTGGCAGTCGCACTGACTCATCGGCTTTTTGCACCGAGGGCACGCTTTGGGCTTTTTCATTCTTGGGTTCACCTACCTTTCGTTGGACGTTTCCAAATGCGTCGTAGAGCGGGGTCTTGGCGTCTTGCGCTCCTTCCGCTGAAACCAGTCCGGCGTCAGACTGCGCTCGCGCAAGGGGCTGGCCTTGGAACGTGACGCCCGGACCTCCGCCGTCTGCTGGCGGCTTCCTCTGGACGTTTCCAAATGCGTCATACACGTCGCCTGTTCTTCCGTAGGCCGCGCGCTCTGTAAGCGGGCCTTCGTTGGCCTGCGTGTGCTCTACGGCTCTTTTCTGCGCCTTGGCGACATCCTGCCAATACTGCTCGGTGGCTGCTTTTTCGTCCTGTTTTGCAGCGCGGCGATGTGTCTCTGCGAGTGCTTCAGATGCAATAGCTGACTCAATGAAGCCATCCTTCCTGAAGCGTTTCGCTTGCGCTTCGGCGGCCTCTGCTGCCGCTGTATTGGCGGCGGCGGCACTCTTGCCGGCCATTTTTGCCATCTCTCGCCTGTGTTGAAATTTGTGGAAAACTCCCATCACTGCGTTTTGCAGCGCGAACGCGGTGAACGTGCCGGGGGCTTCGTCTGCGATTGCCTTGAAATCTATGGGCTTGTTGTGAACCGCCAAATCGTAAAGCCCTTCCGCGAAAGTAACGGCGGCAGCATCCTTCACTGCCTTTCCGGTCATCGCCATCAGGATGCCCTTGGCGGGCTTGAGTATCCCCATCGCTCCACCGGCGATGAAGGAACGAACGCCCTCGTCAATCGGGTTCACGTCCTTGTTGCCCTCGACGTACCGCTGCTGAACGCCGCTGCTGAATCCAGCGCGCCCCATTGCGACACCGCTCTGTAATGCGCTCTCCCATCTAGCCGCGGCGGTTCCTGGCTCTAGCGACACCTTGGCTGTTTGCGCCATCTTGCCGACGGTGGTGAGCGCGGGCGGGGTTTTCTGGAACATTGACACAAGAAACGGCACGAACGATCCGACCTGCGCCCAACCAGGGTGAGCACGGGCGTTGGCTTCACGTTGCGCCTGATCCACTTGCCCAAAGACCTTGTTCTGCAACCATAGCGCCGCCGATCCGCCGCTGGCCCCGCCGACCATTGCGGTGGAAACGTCGCCCTTTGACGCAGCCGCGCCAATGGCGGTTCCCGCTGCGGTGCCAAGTGCCGGCAGAATAGCGGAGCCGAACTCCTTCACAGCCGTCACAAGACCTCCCTGCGCCTTGGGTCGTGAGGCGAACTCCTTGTCCATCTCCACTCCTGACGGAATCAGTCTTGCTGCTTCTTCGGATGTCAGAAGCCCCATGCGTTCAGCCGCCAACATCGTTTCTTCGGCTTTGCCCTCCTCCGGCTCGATGTTGAGCATTCCATTTGTCCGAACAACCCTGAACGGCAATTTTCGGCCTTTAGGATTCCCCGCACTGCTCTGGGTGGATTCAAGCTCGGCGAGTTTTGCGTTCCTACGATACGCAATGGTGGCCTCCCGCTCCGCTGCCGCTACGCCAGCCGCATCCTCGCCTTTGCTGAATGCATAATCGCGGGCGTCTAGTTTTGCGCGTTCTTCACCAGCTACCTCACTGCGATACAGCAGATCGTTCGCAAGCGGTTCCTTACCCTTGCTTCTGGCGAAATCCCTGGCTGATAATTTCTCAGCTTGGCTTGCCGTAAGATCATAGCGATCCTTCCAGAATTCCTCCGCGCTGGGCGTCCAGTCGAGCGGCTGCACGCCGATGGATGGTTTACCCTGCTCGCCATCCAGCTTCATCACGCCAGATCCGCGTGTCTGCGCGCTCATACCGCCTGCGACCTCTAGGCTTCGCTTTACGACGCCACTCACTTGTTCCGGTGTGACCTTCTGCCGCTCGGTGAAGACCTGCATGGACTTGTCCGCCGCAGCCCTGCGACGCTTTTCATCGGCGTCCCTACTGTTGTGCTCTGCCATCTTCCCCTGAAGAAATGCCGTCGTGCTGTTGTAAAACGAATCCGCTTCGGCTGCATCCAGTGACGATTCGGCGCTCGCGAAGGCTTCGTCGAAAACCTCCGCAGTGCGATCTAGATACTTCTGGCGAGTCGGCGCGTCTGCATTTTTCCAGTCGTCGGATGCGTAGAATTGATCCGCTTCGAGGGCCAAACTTTTCAACTCATCACGCGGATGCGGAGTCGGCGCGATCTCGGATGCGGCGGAAGCGGTAGGCATTGGATTGATGATTACGCCGCGGTGCTTGACGAGTCAATGCTTACGACGGCTTCGGAGGCTGCTTTTTTAAGCGGCGTTCTGGCACCGTACGGATCAACCGTCACGGCGACGGGTTCGCCATCCTCGTCTTGATCGAACTCAATCGTGCTGCCGTCCGCAACGTAACCGCCAGATGCGGCTGCTGCATCTTTGTCGTAGCCGAGCGATTGAAGCGTCTGGCTCATGGATTCCGATGCTGCATTGAACTCGGCACTCAGTGCCGGGTCGGAATCAATTTCTTCACGCCTGCCCGAAAAGCGCGAAAAGTCGCTCGCGGATGCGGTGAGAGTGTCCATGTCTGGCGCGGCTGACGCCTGCGGCTGCGATGCCGGTTCCTTGAGGCGATCCAAGAAGGTCTTCCGCTTCGTGGGCACGGGCGCTGTCGGCGTGGCGGACGCGGGTGGCGCTCCGGTCTTTGATGACGCGGGAATGATGGGCGCTGCGCCTGTTGCTGACGGCGCTGTGGGCTGCTCTGGCTGCTTTCCGGGAGTCTTGTCGGGCACGGGTGGGGCGGTGGCTTTCTCGGGTGTTGGCTGATCGGGAGTCTCGTCGTAGATGGTGTCCAGCAGCCGGTCGCGCTCTGCACGTATCCGCCGCTTCTCTTCTGCGATCTTCTCCTTGGACTTCCCTTTCGTCTTGGTTGTGTTGTCCAAGTCGTCCAAGTCAATGTTTAGGGCTTTCACCCTCTCCTTTGCGACAAACCGACGCGCTGCGGCGTCCGCCTTCTCCTTCGCTGCGGCGGCTGCGGCAGCGGCCTTCTCGGGATTGACCTGCGGAATCACTGGCACGCTTTTCCTGTATTGCACCTCTCCGCCCGCACCCAAGCTGACTGACTCACCCGGAAGCGTGGCGAGCTTGCGCGCTTCCTCAACGCGCTTCTTGAGGACCGCCTGCTCTACTGCGAAAGAATCGATCTGCACAAACCTCCCCGTCCTGCGGTCGTATGAGGCCATGTCGCGGAGTTCTTCAAACCCAAGGGCTTCTTCCGCCTTCCTGTATTTATCCTGTAACTTGCCTGGGATATACTCGATTCCGTGCGGGCCGAACTTCATTCCAGCGTCGGCCATTTTGATGGATGCGATGAGATGCCCCTTGTCCGTCACCGAGATATTCGGGTATCTGGCATTCACCGCTGACAAGTGTGAAGGGAAGTCAGGATCGAACACGTTCAACCCATGAATGGCGATCCGGTATGCCGGTTCCTCGCGATCCTGCGCGAAGGCTTTTTCCCGCTTTAAGAGAGCGTCTGTTTCCGCGCTAACCCGTCTTTCGTTCGCTCTCTGCTGATCGATGTGCTTCTGGAGGATGCGCTGGTCAGCCCTATCCGCGTCAGCCTTGATCTGCGCGTCCCTCACTTCTTCACGGTCGCGGTCGTGCTGCTCTTTCTCAGCCCTTGCCTTGGCATCTTGGATTCTGGCTGCAAGCTGGAGCGCAGCCGGGCCTGAACCGGCACCCATTGACGCCCGAGGCAACTGAGGTTGATTGCGAAAATTTCCCATAGGTCAAGACTTGTTGAGCGCCTTCGTTACGTCTTCCAGTGTAGGTGGCGGGACACCCGGAGGCTGCCCTGCGGCCTGATTCCCGGTTCCGACTTGCGCTGGCGGCGCGGCAGGGAGTTTGGTGGTCGTGAATCCGCTGCCGTATTGTCCGCTGACCATTCGCGCACCAGCAGGCACAGGCAGCCCCGTCATTCGATCTACGCTCGTTCCGTCTAGCGCGGCAATGTCTGCACCCACTTCCGCCGCGGTGTCAGTCGGAGTCACCCACGCCTGCGGAGCGGGGATTCCGGCGTTCGCGCGAATCATCGCAGCCTTCTCGTCCGCCGTTGCGCTGCTCCACGCTTTTTTTGTGAGCCAGTCATCGCCTCCAAAATGTCTGTCCAGAGTCACCGATGCGGGAGCGGTAACGTCACCCCATCTTCCCTTGGGGCCAGCCTGTTGCTGGAATCGTCCATCGGCGGACACCCTGCCAACTCCTTCAATTTCGGTCCAGCCTTCGTCCTGCTTTCCGCTGCCCTTGAAAAGTTTATCCCACACTTCCGGCTTCGTAAGTCCGGTTTTCGGGTCGGTGTCTCCGCTGTACGTGCTGTAAATCCCAAGATCCCGCATCGCCTTGGGAATTGTGGCCTGATCCGCGAGTTCGGTTTGCGATGCGCTGCTGATCCAGTTTGGCGGCGGCGGCCTTCCGTGGCGCGCTTCGTACTTCGCCTTGGCTTCCTCGTATTTCGTCCACTGAGGTTTGCCGCGATCACCCTCGTCCTGCTTCTCTTTTGCTGTTCTGGCGTCGAGCTTTTTTTGATCGATTACCTCTTTTGCTGCTTTGGCTTTTCTTATCGGTCCTTCCGATGCTGTCTTTACGGCTCCGGCAACAACGCTGCCAATTTTAGCCGCATTGCCGCCCTCAGCGGGATTTTGGGGCACATCAGGCGCGGCGGCGGCTGGCACGGGCGGCGGAACTGGCGCTGGCGGCCTGTTCCTGAACTCCCTGCTACCCTTTCCGCTCACGATGTAACTTTGCGCAGCGGCTGGCGCTGGTGGGGCGCTGGCTGGCTGATTCCCTTCCATGTATTGCGCCGCGCCTTGCGTGGTATCTACTGCCTGCGACGGTGGCATCGCTGGCTTGACTGACGGCTGCGCCGACTGCTTCACGAGCGCGGTCTTGCTGGCCAAATCCGCCGACACGTCGTCGATCTCGCCTGTGTTTGCCAGCTTGTTCTTGACCTGATACTCCCTGATCGCGCTCACAGTTGCCCAATTCTTTATTCCGCTAATGTCCCCCTTGTAAAAGCCCTGTTCTTTCAGGAGCTTTTGCACCGCTTTGACTGATTCAGGTGATGGTTTTTTCTTTTCAGCCATGACTTAAAATGTCTGGTAGCTCGGCGTCTCGATCTCGTCGAGGTTGATGATCGGCGGTGGACGCTGGCTGGTCGGGTAGAACTTCACCGCCTGACGGCTCAGTATATCCATCGCCTTCGCCATCGTGCGGTCGCTCCGCTCGTCGTCGTTCGCATCCCGATACCAGATGGACAGCACGCCGTAGTAGAGCGCCCCAAAGTGATCCACGCACAGCTTGTCGTTGTCCAGCACGGCCTCAACGTAACGGCGACGGCACAGCGTCGTAATGGTCTGCGTCGTGTCGCCAGTGGGCGGCTTCGGCACGCGATACCTGCGGTAGTTCGGCGTGCGTTCGCTCGGTTCGTACGACGCGATCAGGTGCTCGGTGGAGTCGTCAGGGTCAATCGCATACACCGTGATGATGCCGGACGTGATCGGCTTGACCACCTGAGTAATTCGCGCAAAGGAAGCGGTGGTGGTGGCGTTGCCGCTGCTCGCGAGAAGGTCGAGAGCTTCACCGCTTCGGATGGCGGTCGCTCCACTGGTTCGGATGATTTCTCCGTCTGCGTCAAGTCCATAAAATTCGATGATGCTCTCATACGTCTCCGCGCCGCTCTGCGCATCGGTGTACACCTTCAACCGGCATCCGGCTGCGTTGACCTGCGACGGCTCGCGGAAGCAGCACCAGCCGTCTCCCATGTCCGCAACTTCGCCGTCAAGTGCTCCGTCGTCGGTTTCCAGCTTTGAACCAGGGCCAGCAAGCGAGAACTCGAACCAGCCCGAGCGGATAATCAGCGGGAACTTGCTACGCAGGATGCCCTCGCAACAGGCGTACCCGCGAGGAAGTGTCAGCGTTTGGTCGTATGCCGTGATGCCTACGCGGTCGAGGCTGTCTTTTGGCTTCGTCATCACGTCCATGATTTCACAAGCCTCATTTACGAGGCCGCGGAGCGTGGCAGGATCTACCGCCGAAAAAGACGGTTTGCGCTGGAGTTGAAAAACTGCGTTGGCAAGGGTGAGCAAGTTCGACGAATGAGCATTCGACAGACGCGCGGTGGTCGAGGTTTTGCAGCGTTGCGCGGAGATTTTCAGAACACGCGAGGCTTGTCAAGGGATTTTGTTTGACTCTCAGCATGAAACACTGAGGGCGGCACCGTTTCCAGTGCCGCCCTTGTGTTCGCCTTGCCATGCCCAGCCCGGCCCAGCCTCGCCGTGCCGCGCCCCGCCGCGCCTAAATCAAATCCACGTCACCGTGTATCGCCCGAAGATGGGTCGGAATGTGCCGAGTCCGAGGATGCCACCCTGCGTGATCATCTTGCGCAGCGTGGCCTCGTTCAAAAGCTCGTTCTGCTGAAGCTCGAAGCGGAACGAAACGCTCCACCCGGTCGGGATCATCGGGCGCGTTTTTGGGTTCGGGATACCCTTGGGGAGTCGGGCGACGTGGTTCATAATCTTGATGCGCGGATCGTTGCTCTTGTAGGGCTTTCCGGCTTCATCCAGAAGCGGGGAGAAAAGCGGGTCGTCACCGCCGACTGCCTCGATGTTGCAGAACGATTTAACGCCCTGCGCCACGTCCCGGCCCTGCTTGCCGTAGAAACGCTTCGCAACCGAGGGCGTGTTTTCCGCTGACAGGAGGCTGAACACGTTGAGCACGGGGATTCCACACGTCCCATGCTCGTCCGTGTACATCTTGTCCAAGTCCTCCAACTTTGTCTTGTTGTCCCCGCCGTAGCGGTCGAACATGATGGGCCGGATGCCCGTGAGCTTTGCTGTGATGATACTGTCTGAGTTGTCCATTTTGGTTTTCTGTGATGACCTTAGTTGTTTCGTCGAGTGTCAGGTCGAACCACTCGCCGTTCCCGCTTGGTTTTACGAGTCTGCGATGTGCCAGTTGTAGGTGTATCGCTTTTTCGAGTTGATCGGGAAATTCTGAGAATATCGTGCCGACGATATTCAGTGCGTGCGGACTCCATACATGCGCGGCCCACAGGCGACGCTTCAAGTCGGGCGTCGTGTAGCCGATCTTGCAATGCCTGCCGTTGTGGAAAAAATAGACGTGTCCGCTCATAAAAGTGTCACGCTGTTACCGCCCGCGTGTCTCGTGGTTGCCTTGCCTTGCCTCGCGCCGCCGCGCCGTGCCCTGCCGCGCCTAGCAACGCCGCGCCCAGCCGCGCATTGCCGTGCCGAGCCCGACTGTGAAATCTTGCACCTGTTCCCGCCCGGTGCGCTCGTGTGTGCCCTGCCTCGCCGCGCCCAGCCAAGCCCAGCCACGCCTTGCCGCGCCCTGCCGTGAAATTGTCGCACTGTTTCCGCCCGTGCGTCTCGTTGTTGCCTGTCCTTGACTCGCCCGACCAAGCCGCGCCCTGCCCCGCCGCGCCCTGCCTCGCCACGCCATGAAATTGTTGAAGTTGAATGTTCATTTGAAAATCCTCCGCCCACGTTGGCGCGTGGGACGGATCGGCCAATGCCGCCGGATGGGTTGTTGCGCGCCAACGCAAGCTGAAGTGACGTGAGATTAACGATACGCCGAGACATCGCAAGAACTTTTTTCGGATTTTTTGAGCGGTCTGGCAGTGGTCTGCGTCAAGGCGAAGTTTTCGCCAACCTGGCTGCGTACGTGGCGATCCAGTCGTACACCGGCTTTCCCTTGATGAGCCAACCCGATCTCTCCATCACCGCGAAGAAGTTGCCGTCATA
>B570J29032_109958222_pt1 | contig 11970 bp, 10 predicted proteins | sample LakMenEpi16Nov12_FD_29032 | JGI IMG/M metagenome (IMG submission 29032)
AGTAGTTACTTTAGATTCGTTAGCGCCTATTAATCCAGCTGCAACACCTCGTACATTAACAGGAGGCTTACCTGTAGGGGGAAGCTACTCTGGAACTGGCGTTACCAATGGCGTATTTGATCCTGCTGTTGCAGGAGTTGGCGTCCATACAATAACTTATGCATTCCTTACACCAGAAGGTTGTGGTGGTTCTGCAACTAAAACCATTGAAGTAACGAACTCTGTAGGGATCAATTCACATTCATCTATTGTTGGTTTTAGTGTTACACCAAACCCTACAAAAGGTGTAGTGAAATTGAATATTACAGGATTAGTAAATAGCAACTTAACAGTTACAGTAATTGATCAATTAGGTCGTGTAGTTTGGACTGCCAATTATGATGACAATAGCAAACACATTAATAAAGATTTAGATTTAGGATCATTGCCAAAAGGTGCTTACTTTATTAAAGCAGATTTTGGTAATTCATCTGAAATGAAAAAATTAATTATTGAATAATATTTACCTCGAACTATAAAATGTGCGGCACACACCGCACATTTTTTTTATCTATACACTATGAAAACACTCTACAAAAAAATTGGAATTTTTGCAATCGCAATTTCTGCGTTTGTTCAATCCATGGCCCAAGATGCTACCGTAATTAAAACGAATGGTATTGCAGATAAAAAGGTGGAAACAAATTTCATCAACACTGCGCTTATGGAAACATATTACAAACCTGCTCCTAAGCCTATACAATTTATTGGTAATAGAAAGGCAAGAGTAATTCCAGATATGGACTTAGATCCAAATATGGTTATTAAACAAGATCCGTTCACTCCAAGTGCTGCTGGAAATAAAACCAGTTCAATGCTTCCAAGTATTGCACCTGTTAGGAATTTCAATGGCTTAAATGATAACAGCACTTCGATTCCCCCAGACGTGAATGGAACAGTTGGCCCGAACCATACTATGGTTACCTTGAATACTCAAGTTCGTATTCAAGATAAAAATGGAGCAATAATAAGTACCATTTCATTGAATTCTTTTTGGGCACCAATTGGAGGAATAACGAGCACTTATGATCCAAAAATTTTATACGATCATGTTGCGAATCGTTGGATTTTTGTTTCTTCTGCAGAGCCTCAATTGAATACTTCATGTACTTTATTAGCGGTATCAAAAACAAGCGACCCTACACAAGGTTGGAATATGTATAAAGTAGATGTTGACCCAACCAACCAACGTTGGGTGGATTTTCCAAGTATCGGGTTTAACGGAAAATGGATTGTAGTGCAAATGAATTTATTTTCAATGGCAGGATTTACTTCTACCTCTCACCAAATTTATGTTTGGAATAAAGAAGATGTATACAATAATGGCGTTGGTAAATTCACAAAATTTGAAGTAACGAATGAAGGAACAGCAGTAGCTTGTCCATCTATTCATTATGACAATTCGACTAATAGAATGTTTTTAATAAGAGCATCAACTGGCAACAGTTCTGGTAAAGGTGCTATAACCATGAGAACAATATCTGGTCCTACAGATACTCCTGCAATGTCTGTTCCACTTGGAATACAAGCAAGTATATCTTGGGCTACAAGTGCTGGATCAAACGGAAACTTTAACCCTCAAATGGGTACAACTAATTTAATAAACGCTGGCGATCATCGTATTCGTCAAGTAGTTGTTCGTAATGGAAGAATTTGGGCTACGCATTCAATTTATTTACCAACCATAAGTGCTAAACGTACTTCAATACAATGGTGGGAATTAGATACTCTTGGAAACGTAATTCAACGTTCGTTAATCGATGATCCTACGAATGCAATGCATTATAATTACCCTAGTATTGCGGTAAATAAAAAAAATGATGTCATTCTTGGATACTCAAGTTTCTCTTTAGATCAATATGCTTCTGCAGCATATGCGATTAGAAGAAATAACGATCCAATCAACACCTTCAGAGAAAATTATAATTACAAAAATGGAGAGAATACTTACTTCAAAGATTTTGGAGCAGGCAGAAACCGATGGGGTGATTATTCTAATACAGTAGTTGATCCTACAAATGATTCAACATTTTGGACTATCCAAGAATATGCAGGTACTGCAATAAACAGTTGGGCAACTTGGTGGGCAGAAGTAGATCCTGATGCCTTAATCCCAGACTTTAAAGCCGATTTAATTTATGCTTGCCCAGGTGAAAATATATCATTTACCAATACTTCAAATTTTTCAGGATCGTCTGTATTGTGGACATTCACTGGTGGTATTCCAGCAACATCTACTGCAGCTAATCCTACAGTTACTTTTGCTGCCGCAGGTCGCCATAAAGTAACTTTAGAAATTGATGGTAAAGTGCAAACGAAAGATGGTTACATCATCACACTTGCTCAGCCGATTAGAACAATTACTAAAAATGCTGTGAAGCCTTGTGTCGGAAACACTATCAATTTAAATGCGTCACAAGCTTCGTCTACTTACCTTTGGAATACTGGTGCTACCACTCGTGCTATTTCAGTTACTGAGTCGGGAACATACTATTGCGATATTATCGCTCCAAACGGATTGTGTAGTCGTAGAAGTGATTCGGTAATAATTAATTTTACGCCACTTCCAATTGTAACGTTAGATTCGTTGAGTCCTATTAATCCAAATGCACAAGCATTAACATTAACTGGTGGTTTGCCGGTTGGTGGAACGTATGCTGGAACGGGTGTAAGTAATGGAGTGTTTAATCCTGCAGTGGCTGGATTGGGCATACATAACATTACCTATACTTTTATAACTCCTGAAGGTTGTAATGCTTCTGCTACTCGTAAAATTGAAGTAACGAATGCAGTAGGTGTAAACAGCAATTCAAAAATTATAGCTTTCAATGTTACACCAAACCCTGCAAAAGGACTTATCAAATTATCGTTAACTGGTTTAGTAAATAGCAATCTTAAACTTACCATTATCGATCAATTGGGTAGAGAAGTTTGGACTGCAAACTATGATGACAATAGCAAATCAATTGCAAAAGAAATTGATTTGGGCTCACTTCCTAAGGGCGCTTATTTCCTCAAAGCTGAATTTGGAAATTCAATTGAAGTGAAAAAGTTGATTCTAGAATAATTTCAATATAAAATATATAGAGAAGGGTTAGGCGATTGTTTAGCCCTTTTTTATTTCATGATGAGTACTTTTACTACCGATGTTCTGCTTTTCTCTTTTAATCGGATACTATAAATACCATTTTCTAAAAAGCTCAGATCAATTTCTTGGTAAGTACTTGGAGTATTATTAGTCACCCTTTCATATACATCTTGTCCAATACTATTCTTCACTTCAATTTTTTCTATGGTAATAGTTTTGTTGAAATTGAAATTGATAATTCCAGTGCTTGGATTCGGATACTGACTAATAATTAATTTGTCGAAATTATTAAACTCATTCTGATTGGAAATGCGATACTCTGCAATTAACCATTTCTCTGGATCGGCAATTCCACCCGTTACTTTATAGGGGAATGGGATATGAAAATTTTCTCCATTAGAAGTGTTGTTCAACGTCACTATAGAATCTTTACGGCTATTACCAAACCTAATAGGTATAGGCATCTCAAAGAAGTTTACACTGGTATGGGTAGTAGTTTGATTTATTGTAACATCAATACTAAAATCTTGATTTTGCTTCCATTGAATTTCATACTTCGGATATCCTTCTCCATAAAACCAATCGTTAAAATATTCAGTTAACGATGACCCATAAAGTTGTTCGAGGTGCTGTTTGAAAAACGCTGTGTTTGAAAATGAATAAGCAACAGTAGGGTCGCTTAAGTAATTTCTACATGCAGTAAAAAATAAATCGTCTCCCATTTTCCAACGCAACATGTGTAATAGATAGGAAGCCTTTACATAGGTTAAGCGATAATCGAATACTCTACTTACACTTGTGGTATCATCAACATAAACAGAACCACTTGTAGCTTGCAAGGCGTCATTTAGTGATTGCAATTTAAATACTTCCCAAGCAGCATCATTCACTCCGAAGTCGTTAATGAGTCCTGCCAAGTACGTTGCAAATCCTTCGTTTAACCAAATGTCTTTCCAGTTTGCGCAAGTCACTTTGTCGCCAAACCATTGATGTGCCAACTCATGCGCAATTAAGCCTCTGTTAAAATTCCCCATGAAACTCATCGTTTGGTGTTCCATGCCTCCGCCTATATTACATTGCACGTGCCCATATTTTTCGTTGAAGAATGGGTAGTCGCCAAATTTACTTTCATAGAAACGCAAAATGTTTTTAGTTTCGAGGAGTTGTGTTTTAGAAAGTTCCAATTGTTCTGGATAAACATAATTCAAGAACGACATTTCTCCTTGTCGTAACATCACCGTATCATCTATTACTGAATAATTACTAATGGCAATGGCAATTAAATAACTTGCAATTGGATGTCTGTGTTTCCAAGTATAGAGATACGATGTATCAACTGAATCAATACGTATCAATAAACCATTACTTCCTACTTTGTAGGGCTTCGGAGTTTTTACAGTGATGGAAATGCTATCTATTTTATCAATTAAATTCGACTGGCAAGGCCACCATTGTTTATCGCCATATGGCTCGGAGAGTGTCCATAATACAGGTGCTCCCGCATGAGTCCCTGTGCCGAATGCTCCAAATCCTGTTTGCTCTGGCGCGCCTTGGTAATAGATATCAATAGAATCTAATTGCCCAGCCGATAGGCTTGAGTTAAGTTGAATTGTTAATAGTTCGTCGGTGTGAGTATAAGTCATCAACGCATTTTTATATTTCACCGAATCCACTTGCATGTTATTTGCTAAGTCGAATTCTAAAGAAGAAGTATTTTCTTTCGAAATAAAATGATAGCGATTAAAACCTTTAATGTATTGTTCTGTAGGATTCGCTTCGAAATGAAAATCTATATAATGAAGATTGAGTTTAAAATTTCTTGCTTGATTAACTTTCGAAATTGATTTCGCTTTTTGTTCTTCTTGATGTTGAATACTCCGTTCTATTTCTTGCGCATTGGCAACAAATGAAACGAATAATAGAAGTACACAAAAAAGTATCTTATGCATTTAACACTATTCTAAACGTGGTCCCTTTTCCTATAGAAGATTCCTTAACGAATATTTGTCCGAAGTGGTAATTCTCGATAATTCTTTTCACTAATGATAAGCCCAAACCCCATCCCCGCTTACGTGTGGTGTAGCCAGGTTCAAACACTGTATCGAATTTCGACTTCGGTATACCAACACCAGTATCGGTAATATCGATGTACACTTTCTTTTTATGTTGGCGAATAAAAATGCTAATTTTTCCATCGGTACCAATTGCATTTACAGCATTCTTACATAGATTTTCTATCACCCAATCAAAGAGTGAAGGATTTAATTTTGCTTCAATATTGGCGTCACCATTAATTTCGTAAATAATCCTCGATGGACTTCTTTTCTGAATATATTCGATACCGTGCTCAACCACTTGTAACACATTCTCAGGTTTTAATTGAGGCATTGATCCTATTTTAGAAAAACGATCGGCAACTAATTCTAAGCGTTGAATATCGTGGTCCATTTCATCAAAGGAACTCTGGTCATCTTTTGCGTATTTCTCTTTGAGATGTTCCATCCAGGCCATAAGTGAAGAAATGGGTGTGCCCAATTGATGTGCAGTTTCTTTCGCCATACCTACCCATACTCTGTTTTGCTCTGATTTCCGACTTGAGTTAAATGCGATATAGGCGGCAATTAAAAATATTGCAATAATGGTAAGTTGTAAATAAGGGTATATTTTTAACTGTGTTAATATCGATGAATCTTTGTAATAAATGTATTGCTTCTCACCTGGGAAAACCTCATATTCAATAGGGTCATGTTGCGATTTCATTTCTTCCAATTGGGAAGCAAAGTAATTCGGATCATATTTCTTATCCGGTTCAATTTCTTCATTTAATGTTTTGGTAGAATCTAAGCCACGAGTTTGTAAAATAACATCATTAGAATCTGCAATAATTAGAGCAGTATTATTTTTATTGATGATGTAGTCAAATAGGAATACGATGAATTGGCTATCCGTAGTATCCGTAGCTTTTACCAATTGTTTAGTAGCTTCTAATCGCAATTGTATTTTCTCTTTCTCCTGATTTTGAAGCTTTTTTACCAATACACTCGTGTAAACCAAAGAGGATATGCCAATTATACCTGCAAAGGCTAAAAGGCCTATTTTCCATCGTTTTTTCTTTTCCGTAATATTCATCAAGGTTAAATTACGAATAAAACGCATTACCACAATATTTAGCTTAAAATCCTATATTTGTGATGCTATGGAAAGAAAAGTACGCGTAAGATTTGCCCCTAGTCCGACAGGGCCCTTACACATGGGTGGAGTAAGAACAGCTCTATACAATTATTTATTTGCCAAAAAGAACGGAGGCGACTTTATTTTAAGGATTGAGGACACCGACCAAACTAGATATGTGCCTGGAGCTGAGCAATATATTGTTAATGCATTAGCTTGGTGTGGAATCACATTTGACGAAGGTGTTCACATCGGCGGACCTGATGCACCATACCGTCAATCGGAACGTAAAGAAATGTATCGCCAATACGCGATGCAATTAATAGAGGCCGGGCATGCCTATTATGCATTTGATACCACAGAAGAATTAGATGAAATGCGTGAGCGTTTAAAAGCATCTAATGTAGCTTCTCCACAATACAATTACATTACTCGCGAAAACATGAAGAACTCTTTGAGTTTACCTCATGATGAAGTGGAAAGAAGATTGGCTGCTGGAGATGCTTATGTTATAAGAATTAAGATACCTCGTAAAGAAGAAATTCGTGTGGTGGATTTAATTCGCGGGAATGTACTTGTGCATAGTTCTCAAATGGACGACAAAGTATTATTCAAATCGGATGGAATGCCGACTTATCATTTGGCCAATGTTGTAGATGATTATTTAATGAAAATCACTCACGTTATTCGTGGCGAAGAGTGGTTGCCTTCTGCACCATTACACGTTTTACTATATCGTTATTTAGGATGGGAAGAAGTGATGCCACAGTTTGCACACTTACCTTTGTTATTAAAACCAGATGGTAATGGTAAATTAAGTAAGCGCGATGGTGATCGTTTGGGATTCCCTGTATTCCCTTTAGAATGGCATGATCCAGTATCGGGAGAGATGAGCTCAGGCTATCGCGAAAAAGGATATTTCCCAGAAGCTTTTGTAAATATGCTTGCTTTATTAGGATGGAATCCAGGTACTAGCCAAGAGATATTTACGATGCCCGAACTTATCGAAGCATTTTCAGTAGAACGAATTTCAAAATCAGGCGCAAAATTTGATGCGGCAAAAACGAAGTGGTTCAACCAACAATATTTACGTGCAAAAAGTGATGCTGAACTAGCAGTTATTTTCCAAATGGAATTAGTTGCTAAAGGAATAACAGCCGACATCAATTATGTGCAAGGTGTTTGTGCTTTAATAAAAGAGAAAGCACAATTTGTAAATGAATTTTGGTCACTAGCTTTTTATTTTTTCGAAGAACCTACTAGTTTTGATGAAGAGATAATTAAGAAAAGGTGGAAAGACCAATCTCCTGATTTTGTTAAAACCTTTACAGAAAACTTAAAGGCATTATCAGACTTCGGCCATGAAAATATTGAGAATTTGTTTAAGCAAACTGCAGAAACAATGGGAGTTTCTCCTGGTTCGGTGATGCAGATTTTCAGAGTAGCTATTTCTGGTGTAGGTGCAGGACCTGCAGTATTTGAAATGGTTTCGTTAATTGGAAAAGAAAAAGCGATTGCTCGTTTAGAAAAAGCAATGAATCATTTTAATTCAGTTGTATAGATGAAAGCTATATTTTATACTCTTGTATTAGGCATTGTGCTATCTTCTTGTCAGTCGGTTAAATTTAACCGTTACCCTGGAGAAGCATTGCCAGAATTCCCTGAAAATTTTAGAGGGAAGTACACGAGTATAAATAAAAACACATTCGGAATAGATACAGTAAGTGTATGGATTGCTACCAATGCTTATACTATTTTTAATGCTAAAGAAACTACAATTGACTTTTTAGATAGTTCGCATGTATTCTCTAAGTACCAAAAAAACTATTTCTTGTTTGTGAAAGAAAATGAATATTGGTCGGGATTCGCAGTAGCTAGAACTAAAAAAGGAATGGAAGTTATTCCATTTGTTATTCCAACCAGTAGCGATAGTGTTAAAGTCAAAAAATCACTAAGTAAATATTTTACGAATGTTGTTTGTGTCCCCTCAACAAATAAAATTGAAGGTGAAACATATTTCGCTGATATGAATGAAAAAAGTTTGTTGAAATACATCAGAAAAAACAAACGTTACAAAATGAACCTTATTCAAGACAAAGAATAATGAAAAGACCAATACGAGTACTTGTAGCAAAATGCGGATTAGACGGGCATGATCGTGGTGCAAAAATAATTGCAACTACCTTGCGCGATGCAGGCATGGAGGTGATCTATACTGGCTTACGTCAAACTCCCGAGATGATTGTTAATACAGCACTTCAAGAAGATGTTGATGCAATTGGTGTAAGCATTTTGAGTGGCGCCCATAATACGGTGTTCCCGAAAATCATTCAACTGATGAAAGATAAAAAGTTGGATGACGTATTACTTACTGGTGGTGGAATTATTCCGGATGAGGATATGATAGAGTTAAATGAAAAAGGAGTTGGGAAACTATTTCCTCCAGGAACACCTACTATAGATATCGTGAATTACATTACCACTTGGGTAAATGAACATCGTAATTTCTAATATGAAAAAAATAGCAATCCTATTTTCAATTTTCTTTTTGCCACTTATTTCAAATGCGCAAATAAGTAAATCTGGGTATAAAGATTTTAAATGGGGGCAGTTAGAGTCGGCAACGAAAGGATTAATGAATTGCAATTCAAAATTATCGGGTTCTGATTTTACAAATTGCGATATCATTTCTAAAGATTCATTGTTTCACAAAACCATCAAATATCAATTTTGCAATGTTCGTTTCTTTAAAGGAAAACTTTGTGAAGTGCAGTTTGATTTAAACCACACTGACATTGCTAGTGTAATTGCATCTTTCACACAGCAATTTGGAACGCCTATCATCAAAGAGAAAAAGCATAAAGCGCTTGACGAGGAAAACCAATCGACAGGGTACCAATGGAAAGTTGGAGATACAGAAATTTTTATAATAAATGATGGACGAAGAATGCCAGCGATTTGCATCTTAAGTTCAATCTCTGCAAAAATAAATTACCCTATTAACACTTTAGATTTAGAAAAATTAATTTTTGAGTAATGGTATACGAAAATATTTTAAGCGAAACTAAAAATGGTACACAATACATTACCATTAACAGAGCAACTAAATTAAATGCTCTAAATAAACAGACTTTAGAAGAACTTCATCATGCATTTGTAGAAAGTTTTGCAGATGCGAATGTGAAATCAATTTTATTAACTGGCGATGGAGAGAAAGCATTTGTTGCAGGTGCAGATATTGCAGAGTTTGCCAATTTCTCAATAGAAGAGGGTAAGGAGTTAAGTGCAATTGGACAAGAATCTGTTTTTAATTTAATTGAGAATTCACCAGTTCCTGTGATTGCAGCCATAAATGGTTTTGCACTAGGTGGCGGATTAGAATTAGCGATGAGTTGTCATATTCGTGTGGCTAGTGACAATGCTAAAATGGGATTACCAGAAGTTGGCTTGGGAGTTATACCAGGTTATGGTGGCACTCAACGTTTAGCACAGCTTGTAGGCAAAGGTAGAGCCATGGAGATGATCATGACTGCTGATATGATTAACGCTACTGAGGCACATCGTATTGGTCTTGTGAACCACGTAACAACACTTGAAGGATTAATCGCGAAATGCGAAGATATTATTGCGAAAATACATACGAAATCTTCTGTTGCCATTAGCCATGCTATTCGCTCTGTAAATGCAGGGTTTACCGATGGTGTTAATGGTTTTGAAGTTGAAATTGAAGAATTTGGAAATTGTTTCGGTACCGAAGATTTTAAAGAAGGTACTACTGCTTTTGTAGAAAAACGCAAACCAGTATTTCCAGGTAAATAGATTTTAGAATTGAGATATTAGAAAGCTAGGTAATTGCGCCTGGCTTTTTTTATAAAAAATTCTTATTTGAAATTAATGCTTCAATTTAGAATTTAAAATTTAGAATTTTTCAAAAAGTCTTCATACGCCATCTCTATCCCCTCAGCTAATTCAACTTTGTGTTTCCAGCCTAAAGAATGAAGCTTGCTCACATCCATCAATTTTCTTGGTGTGCCATCAGGCTTAGAGGTATCGAATGTAATTGATCCTTCATATCCAAGTACATGTTTTATTAAGCCAGCCAAGTCTTTAATGCTTAAATCGTGACCAGTGCCGATGTTAATGAAATCAGGTTCATTGTAATTCATCATCAAGAAATAACAAGCATCTGCTAAATCATCAGAGTACATGAATTCACGAAGTGGTGATCCTGTACCCCATATTTCAACATGATCTGCATTATTCATTTTTGCTTCATGGAAACGACGAATTAATGCAGGAAGTACGTGAGAATTTTCAGGGTGATAATTATCGTTGATGCCGTATAAATTGGTTGGCATTACGGAAATGAAATTACAACCATATTGAGCACGGTAAGCCTCACACATTTTTATACCTGCAATTTTCGCAATGGCATAAGGTTCATTGGTGGGTTCTAATGTTCCAGTTAATAAATACTCTTCTTTTAAAGGCTGTGGAGCTAACTTAGGATAAATACAGCTAGATCCGAGGAACATTAGCTTCTTTACTTTATTCACATAAGCAGCATGTATAACATTATTCTGAAGTTGTAAATTTTCGTATAAGAAATCTGCTCGGTATGTATTGTTTGCCATAATGCCACCCACTTTTGCAGCAGCTAAAAAAACATACTCTGGTTGTTCTGTTTGGAAAAATGCATCGACAAGAGGTTGGTTTCTTAAATCTAATTCTTTAGAAGTTCTTGTAATGATATTAGTATAACCTTCGCTAATTAATTTACGATGAATAGCAGACCCTACCATTCCGCGGTGACCAGCGATGTATATTTTCGATGATTTTTCCATAATTCAAAAATACATTTATCTTCCGGAATTTCTATCTTTGTTCAAAATATATACCCTTGGGAAAAGATAAATTAAAGCGATTTGCTGAATTAGAAACCTTTACTAATGTATTTCAGCTAAATCCAGTGCATAAAGGAAATTGGAATAAAAATTATTTTAAAAATAATCAACCGATAGTATTAGAATTAGGATGTGGTAGGGGTGAATACACAGTAAGCCTTGCAAAGTACTTTCCAGTAAAGAATTTTATTGGCATCGACATTAAAGGAGCTCGAATATGGCGTGGTGCGAAAACGGGTATGGAGGAAAATATTTCAAATATGGCTTTTCTGCGTATTGAAATAGAACAATTGGAAGAACATTTTTCGGACAAAGAAGTAGATGAGATTTGGATTACCTTCCCCGACCCTCAACCTCAAATTAGCAGAGAGAGAAAACGCTTAACGTCAGATCGTTTTTTAACGATGTATAAAAAAGTATTATCGCCCAATGGCATTGTTCATCTAAAAACAGATAATGATGGGCTGTACGCTTATACCTTAGAAAAAATTGCCGAATTGAATTTAAAATTAATTAAGCATACTGCAGATTTGTATAAAGAAGAATGGTTAGACGATGTGCTTTCTATTCAAACAACATACGAGAAAATCTATCGTGATAAAGGGAAAAATATAAATTACATTCAGTTTCAATTTTAATGAAAGCCGACGATTCGTTTTTCGATAAAGTGTTTTCTGTAGTAAGGTTGATCCCTTATGGCAGAGCAACATCATACGGTGCAATTGCCGAATACATCGGAATGAAAGGATCCTCTAGAATGGTTGGCTG
>B570J29032_109958219_pt1 | contig 11956 bp, 4 predicted proteins | sample LakMenEpi16Nov12_FD_29032 | JGI IMG/M metagenome (IMG submission 29032)
GATTCATACAGTATTCTAGCTCAAGATATAGATTTGTCTAATCTACAAATATTTATAGAAGTAACAAATCCAGATGTTAATATAGCTAATAACCAGCTAGTTAATAACGATCATCTAACTGGAGATTTAAGTGACATACCAACTTCTTATAAGCTATATAAAGTACCGCCTACTCAATATGCCGCACACGCTTATGCATATACTGATTCTACCTCTCTTCCTTTTGTAATTCCTGGTGGTTTTGGTCCTCATATAATTAAGGAAAAAGTTATTAATAGAAGCAGTGATGTTTCTTCTGATAATTTTTCCAACAAATTAACACCAGCAACATATAAAAATTATGATTTTAATTTTAATACATTTAGTTCTTATGTACAATCTTCAGAAAGTCCAACATCACTAGATGTTCGATGGGCAGCTGAAATGACAGCCATCGGAACAGCTACACACAGTGCGACAAGAACAGTTAAAGGCTACACTAATCTAATAACGCAATACTATAATCTATCTGATGGTTATTCAGATGTAGATGCTAATGATAAAGCTAGAAAAAAGATTAAAGCAATTGCTGATCCACAAAGAAGAATAGAATCAATAAGAAATAACTTTTTTTACAGTGGAGACATTGAGATAAATAAATACTACCTTCAATACGGTACTGATCCTGAAGACAGAAAAACAGGTGAATATGTAAAGTATATTCAATACACTCTTGCCAATAGTGGTATAGATGAGATAAAAAAGATTAAGATAGATGGAATATACGGCAGGCAGACTAAATATTTTTTATCAATTTTTCAAACTAAAAAAGGTGAGATATATACCGATGGAGGAGTAGATAGCGAAACTAAATCATATTTAATTAAAGTATGGAAAGATTTATATCAAAACAATAGAGAAAAATTTGATGCAGTAGTTAAAGCTATACGAAAAGCAGACGTAGAAGTAATCAAATATATATCTGAACATCATAATCCTGATCTTGATGAATTAAATACTTCAGATGGTGATTATAGAAGAATAAGTTTTTCTGGTTCAAAAAAAGATGGTCCAAAAGGTACAATAAAAGACATTTTTTTTGTTAGAGTTCCTTCTGAGTTTAACACATCAAAACCATCAGATAGGAATAACTTAGTTATTAACTCCATAAGAATTACTCCTGGTAAATTTCCTTCTGCAAGTAAATATAAAGGTATAAAGATTAATAAAATAGTTGCATACAAAGATGATGGCAAAAACATAGTCGACCCTGGAGGTAGGGACACTAACAGTGGTCCAGATTTTGACGGTCCAGATTTAGGTAGTGCAACATTAATAAGTGGACCAAGATCATATTCTGAAAATCCAATAGAAATACCTATTACTGTTGTTAATGGAAAAAATTATTTAAATTATACTTGGTTTGGAATAGAAGTTTTAGGTGGACAATTAGGTGGTATATATGGCCCTGATGCTGAGGGCATATCATTAAACAATGTAGATTTTAATATAAGTTACGGCAATTCTACCGCCGATGAAACAAAGTCATACGCTATAGATAATGAATCTTTTACTATGAAGTTTGCTATTTCTGGAACCGAAAATGGAGTAAGTACTAATACTACTAAGACCATTAATCTATCTGGAAGAAACTCAACAGCCTATTCAGTTTCTCCTGTTTCTATAACGTATACCCAATATGACGGAACAACAAGAACGGAATCGCTTACTGGCACTACAATAGACTTTTCTGCGAAAAGAACACTTGCACCTCATACGAACGAAGTAGATAGCAACACCACTATTAATGATCAAATAACAATAGACTATACCTCATTAAATAATTACAATCTAGTTCCAAGTTCATTTGCAATTAGTTCAATTTCTTCAAATGGTAACGTAATTTCTGGAAGTCTTGTAGGTAGTTCTGTTGTAGGTAATTCGATAACGCTTTCCACGAATGCTCTTTTGTATACTAATTCCAATATAGTAAAAACAACTCCGAATACAATTAGCAATTATTGGCTATTGAAACAAGATAATTCGAAGATAAAAACAGCTAAAAAATCCATTACAGTACTCGATGGATTACTGCTATTATGTCAGCCAAGCGACGATCCTGCTTATTCTGGAAAGCCTATTGGGATTAGCGTTCCAACCTTTACTCCTTCTCAATTAGACCAACAAGAGACAAATATAGATTACGGTGCCTTTGTTCTTGAAAACTCAACAGCGCAAAATAATGGTATTGTATACGGTTTTTACGATAATCAAAGAAAAGAATTTTTAGGATCTATACTTCATTATATAGACTATCAAAACAGAGGCCCAAATAATATATACATAGGGATCATAGCTGTTGATGCAGATGGAAATCTTGGTTCATCAATAGACTTTTTCGGCCCAAGAAACTATAACACTGTCACTCCAGTAAGAATACCGCTTAAAGCTGCTTACCCTATATATTCAGCTAAGTATGAAAACACTACAAAGATTAAAGTGACATCAATACCGTCAGATATTCCAAAGTACGAACAATGGCCACTTCATGTGTCTTCTGGTGCTTTTACTAGAGATTTAGTGATAGATCCATCATTTGGTTGGGTTAATTGGTTGCAAAAATATAAAAGAAGAACATTAAGAGCAAACTACTCTACTTTAAATCTTTCAAATATAGCGTGGTCTGAATTTTTAGGAAGACCATATATTGATATTAAAGATGAATTTCCTATTATTATTTCAAATAAAAGAATTAAATTAATCAATGCACCAATCGCAGTGATCAATGAACCTTCTTATTCAAAAATGGGTCTTTTTAGTACTTTGGTTAATGTGTATAAAAGAGATTCTATTTCTGGTCCATGGACAAGAATATCCTCAGACCTTATAAGAAACGTTGATGCAGAGAATGGTTTTATAGACTTTACTTCAACAATAGTTCCTTCTGATAATAATTTAATAAAAGTATCTTATACATCAAAGTCTAACGGGATACCACTAAAACAAGTAGACGGAAATCCTATACCTATAAATCCATTTTTAAACAGAGACATAATAGAACCAGATAAAGCTTTATATATATATATCAAGCCAGTTAGCATTTACTATAAAGATAGTTCAGTACAAAGTTATTCTTGGAAGCATGTTTCAGAATATGATTACGGCAGTGCAATTAACTTTACATATGACAACTCGATATTTAATCCGTACGATTCTGTTAATTTTGACCCATTTGCCCTCCCAATAGCTCTTATACATACAACTAATCCTTTTACTAGCAATAGCACAACTTTGCAGGATTTAAGAATAAGAGGAGGGGGAATTAAGTCTGAAAAGTTTAATTCTTCCAATACATATTCAAACATTGGGATATATCAAATAATTAAAGATGTAAAAGAGGCTATATCTTTTTGGGATGTATATCCTCCTATGAGGCAGTCGTACCCTAAGGGTGGATTTATAATCATAAGATTACCAAGAGAAGTTATCAATAATTTTGAAATTGAAGAAGAAATATATAGTATAATAGAAAGAAACTTAACAGCTGGTGTAGCTTATCAGTTGCAAGATATGGACGGAAATGATTGGGGTGTAATTTAAAATGATAAATTCTTTACCATCAACAATAAGTGCATTTGCAACTAGATCAAAAAAGACTATAGGTTCTTTAATTAAAGAGGTTAAAGCAGATAAAGCACAAGTTGCAGAGCTAATTAAAAGCGTTGCAAATTTTTCTGCACGGATCTGACTATTCTCCTTCTGTAATCAAACCATTAAGTCCAATTAATTCAGAAGTTTTTGTAGATTTATTTAGAGACTTAGAACTTAGATTTAATAGATATTATCAAGCTGCTAATGGGGTGAGCGTTTTATCCAACTCACTTATGGAGATAATGCTGTCTAAGATAGCTAAGGTTGAAAACGACATTTCTTATTTAGAAAACTTTATAAATAATTATGATTTTATTTCTGGTAAAGATGATTTATATAATTACTCATACATGGAAAACTTTGATAACGCACTATATTCCAACGAATATGACGATACTCCAGTAGTATACCCTGACAGAGATGGAATAAATCTTTCTAACGGTGGCTTTTATATTGATCAAAATAGTTCAAAATTAAAGATTGGATCTGCCGTTACCCCTATAAATTCAATTGGTTTAATAAAATCAGTTAATTTAAAAACAAACTATGACCAAAGCATTTCTTCATCTTCTGATCCATCAAAGTTATTTGAAGATAAAGGATCAAAAGTTTGGAGCGTATCCATTAAGTCTCCATCTATATTATCGACTCTTCCTGTAGACATAGAAAAATATGTTAAATATGACTACTCCTATATCTTAGGTGCTAAAGTGGTAATGGAAGTATCCTTGAACAAGCCAACTGAGATGGATGTAATAAAGATAAACCCTAACGCCAGTGCCGGGGTAAAGGTCATGCAAGTCGCCATACTGTCACCCCTGTCTAGTGTCAGCTCCGTTGCCTCAAATGCCGCACAACAATCCGCAAACTATCAGACTACTCTGTTATTGAATTCAGCAGTAGACATTAAAAATGGTTTTACTTTAAATATGCCACTTACAAAAGTAAGTAAAATAATATTTGTCTTAAACCAAGACACTTATACTAAAACGGAAAAAACTTCGTCAGAAAATGAATTAATATCAAGAAACATGGATTCTATTGTAAAAAATATTAGAGATTCTAAAAGAAAAGACCATAATCAATTACAGGATCTTGTTCTTACATTCTTCAGAAATAGCACTTCAATTGACGAAGCTAAAAGAAACACTACAAGCATAAACGAATATTATTCATATAAGTATCCCGTACAATCAAGCATAAAGGATATGAGTATCTACTCATCATTTTCTAATGATAAAAAATCATTCCAAGATATTTATACTGAAAATAGAATAAGAAACGTATCTCCATTATCCAGAATGGTTGAATCTATTATTTCTCACGTTTTAGGATCTAGATTTAATGCTATAAACAATACAATGTTTAAAGATAATAGAAATATATCAAACTCTGGACGACTATCAACTATGACTAACCCAGGTTTTACACCAGAGCGTAACTCTAATTTTTCAGATAGAATGACGCAAAACGACGCAGATCCGATAATACCTGGATTATCATTCAACACTGATGGGGGAATCACTTCCGTTGCAGATACTGTTAATACTTATCAATATAATTTTTCTATAAAGTCAATACAATTTTTTAAAACAATCTTAAATGCCAACAGTAGTTCTGCTGTTAATAACAAAGCTATTTTTATTAGTAAAAAGATACCAGTTGATGGAAAAATTCTTGGATTAAAAGCTAAAATTAACTATGATGACAATAGCCCTGTAAACTACAGTGTAGTAGATTTAAAGAATATAAATTCATATGAATTATCTTTTTGTTTTAAAGAAAATCCAAATCAAGAATCAGATTGGATAGCAATAGTTCCTTTTGGCTCAACAAAGATAGAAAGTGAAGTGTTATTTTTTAATAGGAATACAAAAACTGCTAAATTAAGATTTCATTCTAAATCTTCAAATATTAGAGTTTATGAAAATGGTTCTCTATTAAATCCTAACGGGTATACAGTAAACGTATCTTCTTCTAATGTTTTAGTCAATAATTTTAACGAAAACAGTATATATGTAGCAGAATATGATTTAGATAAAGATAATTATTCACAAGACTATATAGATATGAGCGTTTTATATTCTGATACGCCCATATCTCTTGCTGCTTCTGATAACTCTCAAGGTGAATACTTTATTAAAACTAATTCTAATAATTCAGTAAAGCTAGAGAAAATCCCTTATATAGATTATACTAAATTAACTTCAGCAAGCTATAACAGTAGATTTGGAACAGTTAACACATTAAATAATTTATCATATAGTCCTATATCAGTAAAGATGAAAGATGGATCTTTTGCTATTAATTTAACTAATTATATTAGAGGAAATTTTGACAAAGCTTCTTTTTATGAAACATCAGAAACTCTTTTTTATCAACATGGTAAAGAATTAATTTTTAGTAAACCAATAACTCAACCATTCAATGTTATTTATAATTATATAAATAATAAAATGAGATTCAGATTAATTATTAGAAATAACTATAAAAATATTATTTCAGCTGGATCTGTAGATAATGTAGTTATAAAAATGAAAACAAATAATCTAGATCCACTTTCTGAAAGAATGCTAGGAATATAATAAAATGGCTCAACTATCTTTTAACACAGTATTTTATGATCAATTAATCAAAAAAATACAATCATTTTTAATTAAATTCAACAATAATAAATTTTCTACATATCAAGAAATGGCTGAAGAATATCAAAACATTATTTCTGATGTTAATAAATATTCTGGTTTTCAATTTTCCAAATATGAACCCTATATAAAGGGAGAACCAACATCTTCAGATAAGTTCAATGAATTCAGTAAAACAATATCTGATGATTTAAATTTAATAGCAAAGCAGTTAGATTATCAAAGCGCACAAATATCTTCCTTGTATAATTTATTCAATTCAGAGATAGATAAGGAAATAAGTTTTACAAATAGAATTAAATCAAAAACATCTATTCTTCAATTGTATTCAAATAGTCCAGGCAATGACCTATATTACACTGGTGATTCTTTTGATAATTTAGATTTTGTTGAGATAGGAGCTGTTCAATCTAATAGAATGGCATATATAAATGGCGGATCTGCAAAATTACCAGTTGCAAGCTCTATAGACTGGTTAGTAGATAATATATCAATCGATCAAGAAAGTTCAAATGGATTCATAGGAAACAACCATGCCGTCTATGCCTCAGGCGGTGAAAGCGAAAACTATAAATTTTATTGGGAGAATAATCCAACTTCTGGTTTATTGCAAAATATAGTAGACCAAAGTCCATTAACAATTTTTGAGTATGAATCTATAAACATATCGAAGCCTACTAGATTAGCTAATGGTTCAAAAGATTTTGAATTTTTATATTCAAAAAATGAAAAAGTTGAAGGGAAAGACGTTACGACGTACTCTTCTTGGGCTGATCATAATGAAACAGAACCTTTAAAATTAACCATGGTTTTGTCTAGCACTAAACCTAAAAAGGTTAACTCCTTAATGATTCATCCATATTTTGGTCCTGAAGAAAATCTTTATCCAGAGTTGAAGGTAACCAGAATAACAGCTAGGTCACATGATACCAATACTTTAGTGGAGCTATTACCTGAAGATATATATATAGGATCCACCATAGTCCCTCAAAGTATGCAGGCTATAAAAAATTATTTTTATGATAAAGCTATAGTAGAATTTCAAGATGTAAACACTAGAGAAATAAAAATATACTTTGAAGAAAATACCTTTAATAACGTTAAAGTAAAACATCTTTTTTGGAAACCAACCGCAGACACTACAGGGCCATTAAGAGGTCAGTCTAGATTTAACCCAGAAACACTATACTCTTTAGGTTATGAAGGGGTTAATTATAATCTTATTTCCCTAATACCTAGGGTACAAAATCCAAATGAGTTTAAGGCCAATAACAATATAAATAGAACAGCAGTCTCCTTGTCTGGTACGATACCTCATACGTTCCAAGATAAGTATATTGTTAAATACAACCAGTACGAAGGCCATGCCACCCCTCCTCATAACGTGGCTCAGTGGGCAACTCCAAATTTAGTTTCCTATTACTGGCAAGGATTAACTAATAACGTTAATTCTAGCGTAAATCAATATTTACTACAAACTGATACCAATTATCTTCCAACCCTATCTATAGCTAATGCTTTTAGGTATGACTCTTTAACCGAAGCAGAGTCGGCAATTAGATGGATTGGAACACAGTTCACCACTAACCCACTTTGGTCTAGACAAAGCAACGGTTATGCTTGGAACCCCGCGTATTTTTTAAATATTACAACACAGAAAATTACAGACGATCTATCCAATACCGCCTATAGGCAACAGATTCAACTCCAAAAAAGTTGGGAAATATATGATGCTAAGAAGTGGTCTATAGCATTTAGATCAATAGAAGCGCATTATAATGTTTATTATAACAATGCGCAAATAGTTTCAAAATCATTTAGTTTTCCATACCCAGTTAAGAATTTAATGATTAGTTCCGAAGTATCAAACAGCGTTTCCGAAAGATCATCTTTAAACTCAACAAATAGTTTAAAGTATTATGTTTCTGTTGACGATGGGCAAAACTGGATAGCTATATCTCCTATAGAAAATCCATTTTTGAATATACCAGAAGTTCTTTCATTTAATGAAAATGTTCAAGGATCAGTTAAGGTCCCAGGTGTTTCTTATTTTAACTATCCTCAAATTCCAAAAGAAGTTAGAAAAATAAAAGTAAAGATAGAGTTGAGTAAGCCTAATGGTTCTAATACAACTCCAATAATTCACTCTTATAAATTATCCGCAAAGGTTGAACAAATATGACGATAAGCTCAATTCAAAGAAGAAAGTTTCTTGAAACTATATATAAGAATTACTTTTCTGCAGGATATAAACCAACCGAAAAAGAAATATTAGATTTATATTCAAAGTATTTTTTTACATATACACCTGGTTCTCCAATACCAATGAATCCAGAAGTTTTTAGATCGACTACATTTAGTAACGTTGATCTAATAAATCAAAAAATGGCCAACGCTTTGTTAAATATAGAAAACTTATATGATGTTATTTTTGAAAACTCAGATGATCTTTTCGACACTACCAATGCTCTTAACAAAAGACTAGAAGAATTAAAAAATAGAAGAACGCAGCTTGAAGCAAAGGTGGACGATTTTATATTTTCTAACCAAAATTCAGACGGATACTTTGCCTCTGTAACGGAAACATTTTCAAATGGAAATGGCATAGATTACAATCTGTCTTCTGTATTTTTAGACGTAATTAATAAGAATGTATCAATACCAAAATTAAATTCAGCTATTTTTGATTTAGTCTCTAGTAATTCAATAGTCTCTAACGACCCTAAATATACACTATCTTTTAATCGCCAAATTATAGATTCCAATAAATCTTTCTCAAATGAATCTTTCTTTGGGTCTGTATTCGATGGGTTAACAAATACAGAGTGGAGCCAAACATTTGATTTTGATTCAGTTGGTGTAGTCACTCTCAGTATCAGTATACCCATAACGCAGAGTGTAAATATATCAAAGATTGAAGGAAGATTGAATGTAGTTTCTCCAGTAGATATCTATATTAAGGTAAATTATTCCAATGGCTCAAATCCAGAAATAAAGTCTAAAAAATCTACCTATGACTATGACACGTTTTCTTTTAGCTTTACCCCAGGAGATGTTTCTTCTATTGATCTTATCTTAGTAAAAACAGAACCAGACTACACTGAGCTATCTTCTAATAAGAAGTTTAAGTATAGATTTGGCATAAGAGATGTAAACATAAGCGGCCAATACTATGATTCATTCGGATCCCTAATATCAAACCCGATATCTTTAAACACTAAAGATAATGGTAACTTAATAATAGATAGCGTAGCAATAGACGTAGAAGAAACTAATACCGCAAATGGTTCTATTACCTATTTTGTAGCAGAAGACAAAGGGACTGAGCAGTCTATACTTGACTTCTCCTGGACACCTATAAGCAAACCATATGATTCATCAAGCACATTCTCTTCATTTGTTAACTTAAATGGATCAACAGTCAACACGCTCCAGGTAGTAGATGTAGTAACTGATTCTACTAAACAAATTAGTAAAATACCGGAACAAACAGCTTCTGCAGTCATAAATATAAACGCAGAAAATCCAACACAAAAAGTATATTCAGGAGTACCAGTTTACAGATTGGCACAAATGCCAAAGTATGATAATCCGTATAACTCGTACATACTTGAGGGTATAAACACGGTTCAAGGAAATTATGTTACTCGAATAAATAATATAGCAAACGAGTCTACTGGTCTGACTACGTGGACTAGTTTAATAAATAAAACAGATAATACTAGACAAGTCTATTCTTTAGCACCTTATCAGATGAACGCAGATTCTATTTCTTTTTCAGGACCAAACCTAAGTAATGTCAGCATGCTTTTGAATTTTAATATTTTTTGTGCAAATGATATTATAGTAAAACAAAGATTTGTTAAAAATGATGAAGTATCAGAAAAGTGGAATATTGGTTTGTATATAAATAATAATGTATATTCAATTCCATCAAATCAAAAGTATGAAACGATTGAATGGAGACTGCAAAAAGGGGTAAACAAAATTCGCATAGCTATAGATTCTAGCGATAGTGCCTATGGTTCTATTTCTTTAATGGATCAAGAAAGCATCATGAGATATGGAATCATATACAGCCAATACTATTCATATGTGGACCCTTTGGAGCTAAGATACAATAGAAGTCAAATGGACAATGTATTTACTATAGATAGTGTTTTCGGCAATAAGGAAATTCTAAGCAAGAAGAATATTAAGTCTAATTCTAGAATATTCTATTTTAGCAATAATCCAAACCCTATCACAAAGATAAGGTTTAGGGCAGATTTATTTAGAGGCGTAAGTCCTTTAATGACTCCAGTTTTAAATTCTTATAAAATTAAGTTTAAAAACTCTCAGTCATTTGCTGATATTTCCGATTCTTTAATAGCTGATAATTCAGCTACCGAATAACATAGTTACTATTTAAAGCAAGCACAAGTGGAGTCAAATTAATGTCAACAACTTACAAGGATCCTAATAAATCGCAACAGATTAGAGAACCCCTTTTTAGAAGGTTCAGGTCTTACTATAGGGGTCCTAGGAGCAGTAAAAGAGAGAATCTAGCTGCGGACCAAATATATATAGATATCCAAAGATTATATTTAGAATTAGAATCTATAAATATAAATGTTCTTAATAAAATTAAATTAATTTTAGATAAAGAAAAAGACGATAACTTTACAAAATTGGAAGATGATCGGATCAAGAAAATTTTACATTAATTCCGGGTTGGAAGATAGTCTAGAATTTTATGTCAAATGGAAAGATGCAACGTCCTACAGTACGGTAACAAGTGCCCATACTATGGACCATTTATCGTCTCGTTTGGCAAATTTAAGATTTAAGATAAACAGATTAGAAAGACAATAGGAAAATTATATGACAGAGTTTATAAATACAGAAAGAAAAACTTCACAGTATAATGGTCCAGTTAATAGTTCTGACTTTAATTTAAAAATAGAACAAAATTATCAAGATTTAGTGCAGCTTTATAACAGGTCTGGGATAATAGACCAAAAATTAAATGAAGCTTTTGAACGAGTTTTAAAAGATCACCTATTTTTGTCCCAAGCTGTATCTGACATGGAAGATAGAATCGGTGCAATAGAAAACTCCTCTCTTTCACAAAAGCAGCTCTCTATATACAACTACTCACAGCTTGACCCAGTCAGCTTACTGAATACCTCATACGCAGTATCCAGTGCAGAGATGCTAAGCTTTGACTATATCAATAATATATTAACCCTTCCTAAGATAGACGGATCTTCACACTCTAAATTAAAGTTCTTTAATAATTTTACAGGACAAATAGTTCCAGATTTTTTTGAATCAAAAATAGAAAACTCTTTTGTCAGCGTAGATACTCCAGGTGCTTTGGTAGACACTACACCTATCTATCACGCAGTTTTGGACAATTCAGAAAAATTTTGGAAGAGAAACATTATCACTGAATCCGCATCAGGACTTAACGCACAAACATACGTCTACATAAAAATACCAACAGCGTATGGAGGAAGCGATAAGAGCAACTTTGTTAGCATGACCCCTTATCCTATATTTGGTGTTGATATCCTATCTATTGAATATACATCCAACTCAAACCCTACATTAACCCAGACAGACGGTTGGACGCCTCTTAACTTTAATAGATATTATGACGGAGTAGCTGAAGCAGTTGGAAAGGTCCCGCCTGGTGG
>B570J29032_109958216_pt1 | contig 11940 bp, 11 predicted proteins | sample LakMenEpi16Nov12_FD_29032 | JGI IMG/M metagenome (IMG submission 29032)
AATCGGTATAAACCACTGTAGCAAAAATAATTATTGGCATAATTATTTTTTCACATTGGTATACCCAAAGGGTGATTTTCTAAATCGGGATAAACCCAACTAATACAATTAGTTCGGCTCATTCTTCGCCTTCTAATGCATAATTTGGGTTTAAGAAATGTTAGAAGTTTGCAAGTGATTCTCTGGTTAAATCAAATTAGTGTTTTGTACGAATATTTTAGAATTTTAACTTTTATATAAGCACATTATTATTAAATTTGATAAATATTTTAAACCAATGAAAAAATTAGTATTATTAGCTGCATTTGCAGGATTATTATCTAGCACAGCTGTTGCCAATGTTAAAGGTGACGATAAAGACAAAAAAGGTAAAAAAGAATGTTGCAAAAAACAAGATGGTAAAGCTTGTGCAGGCGAAAAGAAAGAAGCTTGTGCTAAGGGCGAAGGTAAATCTTGCTGCAAAAAGAAAGCTGAACAAGCTGAGGCTGCAACTGATACTAAAGCAACTGAAACTAAATAATTTATTTAGTTGAAACTTTAAAAAACCACCATACTCTTGGTGGTTTTTTTATTTCGTTAAGTTTCTTTAACAATACAAAGCTACTTTGTGTAAACAAATTATTCTAAAACTGGCTTCTCTATTGTGAACGGTGAGTTTATTTATTCGTGTGTTACACTAACTTTAATTGAGTTAGTTTTGGGTATAGACAATATCATTTTTGTCTCCATCTTAAGTGATAAATTGGATGAAGGTCAACGGGACAAAGCCCGTAACCTAGGTATTATGTTGTCCGTCATCCTTAGGGTGCTCCTTTTATTTCTTGTTAATTTTATACTTTCATTACAAAAACCCTTTTTAAATATTGCAGCCATACAGCTTAGCATAAAGGATTTAATGTTATTAATTGGCGGATTGTTTTTGATTTATAAAACAGTTAAGGAGCTTCTTTATAAGTTAAAAGTCATTAAACCCGAAACCCAAAATCTAAAGCAAGTTGCCGTTACGTTTTCAAGTGTGCTTATACAAATAATGATTATTAATGTAGTTTTTTCGGTTGATACTATTTTAACGGCAATTGGTTTGGTTGACAGTATTTTGGTAATGGGAATTGCGATCGTAGCTTCAAGTTTGTTAATGTTGGTGTTTGTAAAACCAATTGTGAACATCATTAATAAGTATCCGGGTATTAAACTCCTTGCCTTTGTATTTTTAGTTTTAATTGGATTTTACTTGGTGGCTGAGGCCTTTCATATTGAATTAAGCAAAGCCTATTTATACTGCAGTATGGTAGTGGCTTTAGTATGTGAGTGGCTTAACATCTTGTACAGAAAAGCCAATCCAACAAAGTTTTAAAACACACCCTAAACAATTCTTTAATCAAATTATTAATTTAGCTATCTTAGGCTATTAAATTAGATATGAAATTAAGTACCATCATTTTAAGTGCATGTTTGTTGTTTGTAGTTGCGTGCAGCGAAAGTAAAGAGCCGGATGCTCTTGTAAAGCAGGAAGAAGCATTACAAATTAACGAAAACCAGGCAGTTGAAGTAGCTTTAAGTTTTGTAAATGCTTATGTTGTTAACTGTAATCAAATGAGCAAGGCGCTTGCAGTTGAAGAATGGGTAGTAATGAATACGCAAACAACCATGGAGTTTAAAGCAGCATTAACTAACCTCGTAAACGAAGCTAAAAAAAATGATCCCGAAATAGGTTTGGAAGCTGATCCTATTTTGAATGCGCAGGACTATCCTGAAAACGGATTTGAATTAGAATCACTAGATCAAACAGGTAATATTATCCATTTAAAAGGCAAAGGCCAACCCGAATTTAAATTGAACTTGCAAATGAAACAAGAAAATGGAGCTTGGTTGGTAAATAGTTGCGGCATGGTTAACAATACATTTAATTAAAGAGAAAACGCCAATTGCTAAACTGCATTTTAATCTTATATTTGATTTAGTCAAGCCGTAAAAACGCCATTTTATATCGCTAAACATACCAATTTGGTTGGATAGACGATTTAGAGTTGCGGGTGTAAAGAAGTTACAAGCAATGCTATGACGACAGATTACGAACTTAAAAATATCGACTCCGAAGACATCGAAGACCTACTTGTTAAAGTTGAGAATTCGTTTGACATCAAGTTTGGCGACACTGAACTAATAGAGATTATGACTTTTGGGCAACTTTGCGACCATATTGCAAACAAAATTCAGCTCGACAATTCGGACGACTGCACAAGTCAGCAAGCATTTTACAAACTACGCAACGCAATTTCATCCACACTTCAATTCGACAATAAAACAATCACGACAGACTTTCCACTTGTTAAACTTTTACCGCGACAAAGCAGACGTGTAAGGACAAAAAAATTAGAAAAACATTTGGGTTTTAAACTAAATATATTGCGACCACCACATTGGGTGACAGGAACATTTGTTATTTTACTTCTCGCCTCTATTGTTGAAATTTTCTTTAATTGGCAAATCGGACTTTTCGGACTTTTATTTTCAATTGCTGGACTTTGGGTTGCAAACAAAATTGGAAATGAACTTGACTTACAAACGGTCGGACAAGTTGCAGAAAAAATGACCAGAGAAAATTATTTGAAGTCAAGACGTAATCCAAAAACCTTTAATAAAAAGGAAATTGAAAAGGTATTAACTGACTGGTTTAGTCATGAACTATACATAAATAAAAATAAATTAACGCGAGACGCAAAATTTGTTTAAGGACAAAAGCACAACTTGTAACAGCAAATAAACGTAAGCGGGCGGTCCGCCGCGGCGGACGGTCATCGCTCGGTGCGACATTAAGGTGCGCAGAAGCGCGTTTTTATTTTGCACCTCGCTAATAAACATTTATCTTTAAATAAACATTTGTGCGTATAGACAAAGGAAGCTTCGAAAGCCCGCCTAAGTCTATTCGCCAAACGTTATACGCAAGTTGTTTACAACTCAAAACTTGATATTTACGTATAATTATATTATATTTGCACGTACAACTAAATTAACTCATGGACACTAAATTAACCTTAAAGCTAGACGGTGATATAATAGAACAAGCAAAGATCTATGCTAAAAAGAAAAACACCAGCCTTTCAAAACTAATAGAATCATACCTTAGCTTACTTATTGACCCAAAAGACAATCAAGAAGTAACTCCATTAGTTAAAAGTTTATCAGGAGTAATTAATTTGCCCAAAAACGTTGACTATAAAAAAGACTACAAGAAACACATACTAAACAAATACTCTAAATAATATGACCAAGGTATTTGTTGACACCGACGTTTGCATTGACTTGCTATCGGGTCGAAAACCATTTAATAAAACCGCTGAAATATTATTTTCACTGGCAGACAATGGAAAAATAAAAATTTATGTTTCTTCGCTTTCTTTTTCTAACATTGACTATGTATTGCGCTCACACTACTCGACAACACATTCTAGACAAATAATAGCAAAATTTAAGACGTTAGTAAATGTATTACCCGTTGACAGCAAGACAATTGATTTGGCTATAGCTTCTGATTTTAATGACTTTGAAGACGCTATACAATACTCTTGTGCTATCGAATATAACTTGACGACCATTATTACTAGAAACATAAAAGACTATAAAAAAGCAACCATAAAAGTTTTGACACCAGAAACCTTTGTGTCTAGACCTGAATAGAAAAGTCCGCCAGCGTATAACACGGATTTTGCGCTATGCGGGTAACGGAAGTTCACGCTCAATAATTTTAAAGGTGTAAACTTGTGTTGTGCGCGTTCAGGTTCTGTAGTAATTATTTATTAAACCCATTTTATTCATTTGGAAAACCAAATGAATAAACGATGTAAGAAAATCAACCCTTTGTTCAGAAATACCTGAAATTCCGATGTGAAATAAGTAATGGTCCAATTTCGTTTTACTTCATTGCACCAAACTTCTTTCTAATCGGTATAAACCACTGTAGCAAAAATAATTATGCCAATAATTATTTTTTCACATTGGTATACCCAAAGGGTGATTTTCTAAATCGGGCTCGCCTGCAATAGGCAGGCCTACCTGCAGCAGGCAGGATAAACACAACTAATACAATTAGTTCGGCTCATGCTTCGCCTTCTAATACATAATTTGGGTTAAATTCGTGCGGGTAGACAGTAAAGTGCTTTTAAACCCGCACAGCGCAAAACCCTAAACGTTACCTCCAATGGGCCCGGACTGAATTTCAATCGACAAATTTACGTCTGACAATAAACTTTTCGTTAGATATTAGGGCTCACAACTAATAAACATTTTATGGAACTAAAACAGTTTTTAGTTTTTTTCTATCCTCTACTTTTCGGGTTCTGAAAACCCGTTTTGGCTATTCCTAATTTAGCACATTTGCTTTTTACCCTCCATAGACGCCGACGCAATTGCAAAAATCAAACGAGCTATATCCCTACCCTACACAATTAAGTGTGCTTTCAGTACTCTTTTGCGCATATGCTCGATGCATCAAAAGGCGCGCCACAGGCGTGTGGTATTTTTGTTAGAAAGTAATATAAAATGCTACGATTTATAGCCGTTTAATTCCATTACTTTTTTAATTTTATATCTTATTCAGTTTTTTTATGGCACTTAGTTGGAACGAAATAAAAGATAGAGCATTACACTTCTCTAAAGAATGGGCTGACACTTCTAATGAAGAAGCGGACGCAAAACCATTTTTGGTTGAGTTCTTTAATGTATTTGGGATTAGCAGCAAACGAGTTTCTACCTTTGAACATCGTGTAAAAAAGCTAGACGAAAAAGACGGTTATATTGATTTGCTTTGGAAAGGAACGATTTTAATTGAAATGAAAAGTCGAGGCAAAAACCTTGACAAAGCCTACCAACAAGCGAAAGATTACTTACACGGATTAAAACAACACGAATTACCTAAGTATATTTTAGTGTCTGATTTCGAAACGTTTAAATTGTATGATCTTGATTCTCCACATGTCACACTGAGCGGAGTCGAAGTGTTGGAGGGAACGGGCGACGTTATAGAATTTAAACTCAACGACCTAGTCAATAATGTTCAGCATTTTAGTTACCTGTTAGGTTATCAAAAAAAGGTTTACAAAGAACAAGACCCTGCAAATATTAAAGCAGCGGAATTAATGGGTAAACTTCACGACAGACTTGAAGAAATTGGTTATACAGGGCATCCATTAGAAGTTTACTTAGTTCGTATATTATTTTGTTTGTTTGCAGAGGACACAACCATTTTCAATAAGCAACAGTTTCAAGAATTTATTGAGCAACGCACCAATGAAGATGGTAGCGACATCGCTTCAAAAATTCAAGAACTATTTCAAGTATTAAATACACCAAAAGAAAATCGCTTTAAAAATCTTGACGAACAGTTAGCGGAGTTTCCTTATGTTAATGGAAAATTGTTTGAAGAGATATTGCCTATGGCGAGTTTCGATAGCAAAATGCGAACAGCTTTGTTAGAGTGTTGCTATATTGATTGGAGTAAAATTTCTCCCGCCATATTTGGCTCGATGTTTCAAAGTGTTATGAATCCTAAGGAACGTAGAAACCTAGGTGCACATTACACTAGCGAAACAAACATCTTAAAATTAATAAAACCACTTTTTTTAGATGAACTTTGGAAAGAGTTTGAAAGTATAAAAGACAATAAAAATAAACTTCCTGAATTTCATAAAAAATTAAGCACATTAAAATTTCTAGACCCAGCTTGTGGTTGTGGTAACTTCTTAGTTATTACATATCGAGAATTACGTTTGTTGGAACTTGAAGTTTTGCGATCTCTTAATAAATCTGGGCAAGGTTTCTTAGATGTGAGTGAAATTATTTGGTTGGATGTTGACATGATGTGTGGAATTGAATATGAAGAATTTCCTGCACGTATAGCCGAAGTTGCTATGTGGTTAATTGACCACCAAATGAATATGCAAATAAGCAATGAGTTTGGGCAATATTTTGTGCGTTTACCTTTAAAAAAGGCAGCTAAAATAGTTCATGGTGATGCATTAGAAACGGATTGGCAGAGTTTATTAAATCCGATAAATTCAATTAACGTAGTTGCAAAACACGCTAATATTTATTTAGTTGAAGAACCTAAAGAACATTATAAAACAGTGAATGTTCAAACAGAAACTTTTGAAGTACATAAAGGCAAAAAACCTAATGAAAATGAAGAAATAAAATTCGATTATATTATTGGTAACCCTCCCTTCATAGGCTCTAAAATAATGAGCCAATATCAAAGAGATTCAGTTATGAAAGAATTTGATAATATACAAGGTGCTGGTGTTTTAGACTACGTAACTGCCTGGTATATTAAAGCGGCAAAATATATACAAGGTTCAAAAACAAAAGTGGCTTTTGTTAGCACTAACTCTATTGTACAAGGAGAACAAATTAGTATTCTATGGGGGCAAATGTTGAATAAATACAAAATCAAAATTCATTTTGCTCACAGAACTTTTAAATGGAGCAATGAAGCCAAAGGAAATGCCGCTGTCTATTGTGTGATAATAGGCTTCGCCAACTACGACACTTATAACAAGAGCATTTTTAATTATGAAGATATAAAAAGCGACGCCCACGAGTTAAAAGTTAAAAATATAAATCCGTATTTAGTTGATGCAAAAGATATTTTGATAAACAAAAGTTCTAATCCTATTTGCAATGTCCCAAAAATGAGCTTTGGTAATATGCCTTTAGATGGCGGACACTTGCTATTATCGGATGAAGAGAAAAACGCATTTATTTTAAAAGAACCCAAAGCAGAAAAATTTATCAAGCCTTTAATATCAGCGTATGAATTTTTAAATGGTGAAAATCGTTGGTGTATTTGGCTTGTTGGAGCAGAACCAAGTGAACTAAAACAATTACCCGAAGTTTTAAAACGAGTAGAAGCAGTAAAGAAATTTCGTCTTGACAGTGTAGCACCTTCAACTCAAAAATTTGCTATTACTCCAACTTTATTTCGTGACAGAAATCAACCCAACACATATATCTTAATCCCAAGCACAACATCAGAAAACCGTAAATACATTCCATTGGGTTTTTTTGGTAAAGAAGATATTGCGAATAATAGTTGTCATACAGTCCCAAATGGAAATCTTTATCATTTCGGAATATTGATGTCAACAATGCATATGGCTTGGGTTAAGTCGGTTTGCGGAAGATTAGAAAGTCGATACAGATATTCGAAAGATATCGTTTACAACAATTATCCTTGGCCAGAAAATCCAGCAGAAAAACAAATTAGAGCTATTGAAACATCGGCTCAAATGGTTTTAGATGCAAGAGCAGAATTTCCAAAAAGTTCCTTATCTGATTTATACGACCCATTGACAATGCCACCAGTTTTAATAAAAGCACATTCCGAGTTGGACAAAGCAGTTGATTTGGCTTACAGACCACAAGCATTTACAAGTGAAGCAAATCGTATGGAATTTTTATTTGAACTATATGAAAAATATACAGCGGATTTATTTACAAAAGAAAAAGTGAAGAAAGTAAAAAAATAAGCAAATGAAGAAGCACAATAATACTAACGAGACATACTCTTATTGGAGAAATCCAACAAAAGAAGATATTAAATTTGGTAATGGATCAATTCATATTCGTGAATTCAAAAAGGAAAATTGTTTTGATAAAGATGGACAATTTCGATTAGCGTTTGTTGCTGGTGACGATAAAAGAAAATACCATTCATGCAACTATGAATGGTTTATTACCAGAAAATCTAAAGCACCTACAATTAAGATAATAGAATAAATGAAAATAATTCAAAAGCTAAAGAATTTTTATTTGAACTATACGAGAAGTATACTGCGGATTTGTTTACGAAGGAGTGAGAAATAAAACAAGAACACATAAATTATGAGTGATAATAACTTACCTCAATCAAATGATATTATATTATACACCACACCAAATGGTAAGGTGAAAATAGATGTATTAGTACAAAACGAAAATTTTTGGTTAAGCCAATCTCGTATTTCAGAATTATTTGGGGTAGACAGAACTGTTATTACTAAACATCTTAAAAATATTTTTAATACTAATGAATTAGACAAAAATGCAGTATGTGCAAAATTTGCACATACTGCCGATGATGGAAAAAAATATCAAACACAGTTTTATAATATAGATGCTGTTATTTCTGTTGGTTATAGGGTAAATAGTCATCAGGCCACGCAGTTTCGTATTTGGGCTACAGAGAGGCTTAAAGAATATATTATTAAGGGCTTTACAATGGATGATGAACGGCTTAAAAACCCTCAAAACATATTTGGTAAAGATTACTTTGAGGAACAACTTGAGCGTATACGAGATATACGAAGCAGTGAAAGACGTTTTTATTTAAAAATAACCGACATCTATGCACAATGTAGTGCAGATTATTCGGTTAATAGTAATATTACAAAAGATTTTTTTTCAATAGTTCAAAACAAATTACATTGGGCTATTACTGGATTAACTGCTAGCGAAATAATAAACACTAGAGCAAATTCTGATAAAGAAAATATGGGGCTTACAACGTGGAAGAATGCACCAAAAGGATCCATTAGAAAGGCTGACGTGGGAGTAGCTAAAAACTATCTTAATAAAGATGAATTAAACGAATTAAATAGAATTGTAACCATGTACTTAGATTATGCCGAAATGCAAGCCAGAAATGGTAAAGTAATGTATATGAAAGATTGGGTAAAAAAACTAGATGGCTTTTTGCAATTTAACGAACAAGCTATTTTACAGAATGCTGGAAAAATAAGTCATGAATTGGCAATTGCCAAAGCTGAAAATGAATACGAAAAGTATCATCAAAAACAACTAATTAATTTCGAAAGTGATTTTGAAAAAGCTGTGGCTAAATCCATAAAATCTAATACACAAGTTCGTAAAGATTCTAAAAAATGAATAGTAAAATTTTCCAGTAAGTTCTAATTTATCACTTATTTCACTTTATGTTTTACCGGCGCAAGGTTATTTTAGCTCTATTACAATTATTTGATGGCTAATTAGAAAAAATTAGACTTCAAAAGTTGTTGTTTTTATTTACTAAACAACAGCAAAAGGCAGAATATGACTTTGTTCCTTATAAATTCGGTTGCTATTCCTACTCTGCAAATGCCGATTTAACGGCCATGGCGTCAAAAGGTTTGTTAGCAGGTGATGAAACAACTTTTTCCAAAATAGATACGACCGACTATTTAAAAACCTTAAAAGAAGCTGATAGAAAATTGGTGCAACAAATTAAGTTGTTGTATGGCAAAATGGACACTAAAACGCTTACAAAGCACACTTATGTTAATTTTCCATATTGGGCTACAAAAAGCGAAATTGCCGGAAATATTTTAAATCAAGAAGAATTAAATAAAGTCATTACCAATATCCCAAGCAGTAATAAAACTATTTTATTTACAATTGGATATGAGGGCATTTCGTTAGAAGAATATTTAAACCGTCTTCTTAAAAACGATGTTAAAATTTTAATAGACGTTCGCAATAATCCATTAAGCATGAAATTTGGATTTAGTAAAAGTTTACTTAAAAAATACTGCGAAAGTATAGGCATACAATATATGCACTTCCCTGATGTTGGAATACAATCCGAACAACGCCAAGAATTAAATACGCAAAGTGATTACGATAAATTATTTGCGGCTTATCGGAAAAACAATTTAACTAAAACAATTCCTACTCAAACTATTATTTTAGATTTATTAAAGGAACACAAGCGCATTGCATTAACTTGTTTTGAAGCAAATATTTGTCAATGTCATCGTAAGCATCTAGCTGAATCAATTGAACATTTACCGAGCTTTAATTACGAAGTAAAACATATTTAAGAATGGCAAAGCAGAAAGTTTTAATTACTGTTGAAAAATTGAAGTCGGATTTTTAATTTAAGAGAAAAATAATCCTTCGATTATTTTCCTGCTTTAATCATGGTGAATTTTAAAGCACTTACTTGAGCAAACTCAGGGCTTTTAGTACTCTAATTAAATTTATACCAGACCTAATTCAATTGGCAAATTTTACTTATATATTTTGAATTTCGTTTTAAACAAAATCACTTCTTCGCTAAAACAGGCTCCACTTTGTAACCTGCATTGGTGAGTAAGGTTATCAAACCATCCTTTCCAAAAAGGTGCCCTGCCCCTACTGCCACAAATTGACTCCTTTCAGTAAACAAATTTGGTAATTTTTGCATCCAGTTTAAATTTCGGTTTTTTAATAAGGCCTCCATATCCATTTCATAATTGCCTATGCTTGGGTCGTTAAACAAACGTTCAATTGTTGTAACATCTTCTTTTTTGTATGCAAAGTATAAACTATCCTGCATGCGTTTTACAGTTTCAAAATCTCTTAGCATTGCTAAAAGCATTTTCTTTTGAGTTAAAATACTGCCGGAATACAATAGCGTTGCTTGTTCTTCAATTGTTTCAAGTGCATTTACAGTTAAACTGTTTGTTTTAGCATACGTTACAAAATCTATGTCCATTGCACTATTGCCATACTTTGCTGCATCTGAAATGGACTTGGCTTTAGAATTTTTTAAAAGTGTGGCATGCACAATAAAAGGTTTCATTTTATTGAATGACGCTAAGTTTAAATTGGCCTCAGTTTTAAGTAACTGTGCTATACTATCGTATTCTGTTTTCGAAAAAATAACATCTAAGGCTGAATCTTTTGCAAATAAATAGGGTGCTAATTTCACACCCGACTTTGAATCCATTACCATTTCAACTACCACGCCTTTGCATTTTTTTAATGCCTGATTGACTTTCTTTTTTTCTAAATCTAAAAAACGCTTCGAAAGTAAGTGATAAGTGCCCCATAAATAACTGTTTTGCTTTAAGCCATTTCCGGAAACCTTGTACAAAAGTGTGGCTTGCTGTGTTTGTGAATTTAATTTGAAGTTAACACTCCAAAATGAAATTGTAAATATGTAAAACAGGATGATTTTTTTCATAGTGAGTTTAAAAAAAAAGCAGTTGTTTAATTACAACTGCTTACAAATTTTGGAGATATAAGATTATTCGATTCTGCCTTTATGATCTTCAATGTCTGTCATTTCCTGTAAGGCTGTGAAAGAGCTTTGGTCAGCCTTATTTGAGTACATGGCCTCTAACTGTCTTTTAACAGAAGTTTCATCAGTTTGCGATGGATTTTGTTTTTTAGAAACGATTTGAACTACAAAAACACCATTATCGCCGGCAATTGGTTTGCTTGTTGTACCACTCTTCAAACCTGCAATGGTTCCGGATAATACGTTGTCAATTCCGGCTCCTTTAATATTTCTGTTACTTAAATTAAAGTCTTCCATCGTTGTTTCATTTAAGTTTAATTTAGTTGCAATTTGCGAAACACTTGTGCCTGCTGCAGCAAATTCTTTTAAAAACTGTTCCGCTTTTTTAGCAACAATAGCTTTAGCTTTAGCTTCATCCTTAACATCTTCCAAAGGTTTTGTGCCTTTAGTGTTAATGGTAGCTAATTTTACAACCACATGTTTATCAGTTAAAGAAAATACATTGATTTCTCCTTTTTTAGCTGTGTAAGCCCATCTAACAATTTCACGTGCATTATCTAATCCAACGATTGAACGATCACTTTCTTTTAAGTTATCGGCAATACGTTTTGTTAGCTTTTCGGTTTCAATACCTTTGTCAAATAACTCGCCCGTATTGTTTTTGCCGGCAAATTCACTTGCTTTCGCAAAAATCATTTGGTTAGTTTCATCACTAGGTGCAATTAATTTAAAAATTTGTGCTAATTTATAGGTGTTATGTCTGGTTTTTGAAACATCTAAAACTTCAATAATGTGAACTCCAAATTGTGTTTCAACCGGACTAATATTTCCTTTAGTTCCCATTAAACCTGCCATTTTAAATGGTTCAACAAATTGTTTGTTCTCATCAAACCAGCCGTAATCAC
>B570J29032_109958215_pt1 | contig 11936 bp, 13 predicted proteins | sample LakMenEpi16Nov12_FD_29032 | JGI IMG/M metagenome (IMG submission 29032)
CTAGAGTCCAATTAAAATGAATTTAGAGTTAAACTACTAACGTAGAATTGAATTAAAAATTGTATATGATTAAATAAAAGATTACAAAAAAAATCAATCAACAATAGTATAAGAACCATATATCTTATAAATGAAGCATATAAATTATTCTGTAATTTATTTTACAAAGTTAATTTTAACAAAAAACACTATCAATAGATTTAAAATAATAAATTACATGGCTCTAGATATTAGAATGAAGTATTTATTTTTTTTTAAACCATCTAAGCTCTTTATTAAAGAAAACCCTTATTGAGTCTTTTTTTAATGATATTATCTTTAATCCATCCTTATCTTCATTTAAATTTAATCTTGAAAACTTACCATCTATAAACAAAAGTATAGTCTCTTGTGATTTATCAGTAGCTTTGATGTATCCGTAATAAATTATATTTGGGAATATCTTTTTGGCAACTTTTTGAGGTTCAATATTTAATTGTTTTCTTGAATTTTTTTTGTGTGATGTGGTATTTATATCTTTAAATAGTGTTGTCATGTTTCCTAAAAAGGGATCTCTGTCAATCTTTTCCAAATTAAAAGTGTCCTTCTTCAAAATTTCATTTTTAAAAGTATAATTAGACTTAGTTTTAAAGTTAAATGGCTCATTTTTAATAAAATATTGATTAACATATTTATAAATCACGGTACCCCACAAACACATGACCAAAATCAATAAAACTATGTTTAATTTCTTTTTCAAAATTAATATTAATTTAAAGTAAACTTAAATGGTATACTATATAATCCTGTATTACCAGCCAGATCTTTTGCCTTAACTCTCCAATAATAATCACCTGCAGTTGAAAAAGACTGTAGGAAACTTGCTGATGTAGAATTTGAAGACTGAAGAATTGAAGTGAAATTTACTGTATTTGAAAATTCAATAGTATACGACACGGTTGACTGGATAGTTCCAACGTCTGCTGGCATTGACCATATAAAATTAATTTGCTGATTGATGGTTTGGATAGTATTAGCTTCGGGTAAAGTGTTTACAGGAGTGTTTGGATTACTCCTGTCTAAATAAAAATTTCGAAAAGAAAATGGAGTTTGGCTGGTACTATTTATTCCTTTTACCTTCCATCTGTATTGGGCATCACTGGCCAAAATAGTACTGTTAAGGGTAAGTGATGTAGAGGTTAAATTCGATTGCTGATTTACTATGGATTCTCCATTTGTAACGTTAATCAGCTCAAAATTATAACTTTGAGCCGCAGTTAAATTCTGCCAATTTAAAATTATTGCCTGATTATTAGTATAAAAATTATCAGCAGGGTTGTTTAAGATAACTTGTTGAGTAGTTAAATCATTAGTTTGAATAACAGAAAAACTATAGTTAAAAGTATAATTAGAAAAATACGCAGAATTTTCACCTCTTACGCGCCATTGATAACTGCCCTGATTCAGAGGGAAATTCAAATGATTTTGACTGACTAACGAGTCTAAAACCATATTGGAATTGGCTGAATAAACTTGCACTCTGTATTTTTTGGCACCATCAAGTTCATTCCATTGAAAATCTACTACATTGCTTTGGATTTCCTGACTGTTTTGGGGATATATAATCATCACAGTATCATTGGTAATATCTTTCTCTATAATATCTTCACAGGAGTATAAAGATATCAAAGCTAGCATAAGGATAAGGTTATTTATTATTTTCATAATTTTGGAATATTAGTTTTAAATGTAAAATTTCTTTTTTCGAATTCTTTTTGTCAGTATAAAACGTAAGACTTATTATTTTAGAAAAGTCAAATTGTTTTTCAAATTTATAGGTTAGGTCCAGTAATTCATTATAGCCACCTGTTAAATCAACTTGATAAGTATAAACTTGATAATCATCATATACAAAATTGTGAATAGGTTGTAAATCATTAATAGAAATTCCGGAGCTATTTTTTACTGAAAAATCAATAATTTCCTGTTGAATCTTTTCTTTTTCGATTCCTTCTTTCCCAATCAATTTGTCTAGTCTGGCCACTTGAGTACTCAAAGCTTTAATATTAGGTGTCTGATTATTCATTAAAGCTTTTTTTTCTCTTTGAACAATGTTTTCCTTATATAATAATATCAAATTACTAAAAGATCGCCTGTATGCAGCTATAGATAGTATTATAAAAAATACTATCAGAAATTTAAATTTAAATTTATAGCTATATTGATTAAACATCTTTGATTGTAATTTTTAATTCAAAATAAGATATGTTTTGTTTATCTCTTTTAATCGAAACTATTTCCAATTTTTGTAGCCATTTTTCATTTTTTAAAGAGTCAATCCAATCATTAAAAACAGTTTCATCAGGAGTATTTCCTTTTAATAAAATTATCTTATAATCAAATTCAACCTTTTCAGTTTTTTTAATTTCTTTTTTTATTGGGTATACTTCCAAATAAGAAAAATGTATAACATATGGAATAGATTTTGTCAATTTATAACAATAAAAAGAGATAAACTCTTTCGAAGAAAATCCGGTTTCTGCAAGTATCTTAAGTTTCTTCTCCTTTTGAAGTTCTAAATCATTAATGACACTATATGCTTTATTACTATAGCTGTTTTCTAAATTTAAAGTAGCATTTTTATAATTTAAATATTGTATGAGGCCATAACTGGCAAGTAATAAACAAAAAAAACCAACCAAAATAATAATCCCTAGTTTTTCAAAAGCCTTTTTATAAATAACCTCTTCCGAATCTATTAAGACACTCTGGCTTTTAACAATAGAACTTTGATTAACATAAAAATTGATAGCAGCTCCATAAAGAGGTAGCTCAAAGTTAGAAATCAAGGTAGTTCCAATTGTATAGTTTTCTGTTTTTCTTTCAGAGTCTGGCTTTGAGATAGTACTTAAAGTATTATTATCAAACTCAAGAAATGTTTCATTCGATAAGAGTTTACTTTTATCAAGCAAATTATTAACCAAAACAGCTGTTAAACCACCTATGTAAAAATCAATTATTTGAATTTCATTTTTATAAAAAAGGGCAATCAATTCATCTAATACTGTAGCACGACAAAAACTTAAAAATTGACATTCTTGAGTATTATAACTTGTATAATGTATCGATTTGTAATCTAAATTTTTTAACCATTCAGTATCTGTTTCACTTTTTAAACCAATTTTTTTGTTCAATACGCCTTTGCCATCAAATAAAAGAATAGAAGGAACTTTAGAGTCTAGTTTAGACTTCAAATTCTCAATGTCTGAAAAAACAAGCTTTTCAATAATATCGAGCTGTGACTTTTTTTTCTTTATTTTCAAAAGAAAAAAAGAATCACCGTCGTTGTTCCTAAAAACTCCGATTAGGTTAAGCGCATTAATGTTTACTATTTTATTTAATAAAAAATTCATTAATAAACAATTGTTGGTTTAATAAAAATATGCAGCTTTGAATTACTTTTGGCTTTTTTTCTGCTACTGAAAAACCATTTTATAATTGGGATCCTTGATATTAATGGAACACCTGACCCTGAATTTTCTTTTTGTAATTCATCCAGTCCCCCCAATAGTATCATTTCACCGTTTTTAACCCTAACTAAAGATTCAAACTTTTGTGTAGATTTTCCTGGAGGTGCAGTTGCTCCGGCTCTGGCAAGAAAAGAACTTTTTTCAACAACTATATTTAGCGTGACATTTTCATCAGTAGAAACAAAAGGTTTAATAGATACACTTAAATTTGCATCAGTAGATTTCCATGTACCAGACTGTAAAACATTATTGTTAATTCCATTATTAATTAACTGATTAGTCTGTTCAAAATAATAACTGGTTTCACCTATAGCTAGTTTTGCTTCATGACCACTAATTGTAGCAATCTTTGGGGTAGACTCTATTTTAATGATAGAGTTATTTTCAAGTGCTTGTAAGTTTAAATAAAATGCATCTGTCACTTTACCTAGTTTGATTAACCCAAGTCCGTTAAAGGCATCTATCAGACTATTGACAGAACTACCGTTAAGATTAACATCAGTTGTTGGAAATAACACACCACTTGTTTGTTTACTATTATTTTTATCTATACCAGCTTTAATGCCTGTTTGAATATCGTATGATTTATTATACTGAACAATCATGACCTCTATCTGAACTAACGGCACTACTTTGTCAATTTGTTTAATGTAAACACGCAATTCATCAAGTACTGATTTAGCACCGGAAACAATCAATCCGTTTAACTCTACAAATTCCTTTATTTCTAGTTTCTCGGTAAAAACTCTTGGTAAAGAGGTTAATACCGATTCAATCGAACGATTCTCCAACTGAATAATTTCAGTGGCTCTCAATCCCTCAGTAGCCTGCTCCCCTATTAAATAATAACCATTCTGCTTTTTGAATGTGTATTTTTTTCCTTTAAAAATATTTTCCAATAAATCATCAAAAGTTATATTTTCAACTTGAAGTGATGCCTTTTCATTTTCAGGTTTGTTATAAAAGAAATAATTAATTTTTAATTTATCAGCAGCCTCTTCTATCAAATCAGTGGCATCAGCAACATTCGCCTTTACATCTAAAAATCCTGTTTTATTAACATCAACCTGAAAAAAACCCGGAGCATCAGGAACTAATTTTGGTGCTTTATTTTTGGCAGTAGGGTTTTTATCCGTGGAATTAGTAAGCGTGTTTTGAGTGTTTTTTTCCAATAAATAAAATCCATTATCGTCCTTTGTAGCTATAAGGTTGTTGGATTTCGCCATCATCTCTATTACCTGATCAAAAGGTCTGTTAAGAATATAAGATGACACTTTTTGAGTTTTAATGTCAGCAGACATAATGATGTTTTTTCCTGATTTATCAATTATAGCTTGCACTACGCTGGGCAATGAATCATTCTCAAGTTTAACAGAAAGAAATTCATTTAAATTATTGTAGGTTACATCAATGACTTTAAGTTCTTTTTTAGGGATGATTTTAATTTCCTTTCGCTTCTTAAATATGATAATATTGTTAACAAAATCAACATCTAAATCGTATTTTTGAACCAAAAAAGTATAAACATCTTTTACGGTAACATCAAAAAAATTATTAACAACTGGCTGATTTAAATCGTTATCTACACTAACATTTAGCTGGTGTTCTTGCGCTATTGAATTGATAAAATCATATAATGTTAAGCCTGAAACATCTGTTTTCATTACATCATTCAATCCTTTTTTAATCTTCGAAAAATCTTCAAACTTTTTGTTAATCTCTGAATAGTCTTGCTGACCAAAAGAGAGATTAATAATAAAAAATCCAATGATAGTATATATAATTTTATTTATCATTATCAAATATTAATTAGAATTGAATAAATTTCCTCAAGGGCTGTTTCTCCATTAGCAAGTATTTCGAAAGCTCTATCAGGCAAAGACTTATGATTTACTTTATCATTAAATAGTGTATTTACATCATTATTTTTTATAAGAGTAGACGTTTTAAAATCAACATTTAAAATCTCGTAAATGGCTTTTCGTCCACTATAACCAGTATGATAACACTTATTACATCCAACAGCTTTGTATACTTTATCAAGAGCATAGGGTGGTTGAAAACTACTCGGGAAATCTTCTACACTAAATACAATAGACTGTTTACAATGGGTACATAGCTTTCTAATTAATCGTTGAGCCACAGAAATATTCAAGGTTTCGGCAATTAAATAAGGAGGAATTCCCATATCAATTAATCTGGAAATGGTTCCTACCGCAGAATTTGTGTGTATGGTTGACAATACTAAATGACCTGTCAATGAAGCTCTGATAGCCATCATAGCTGTTTCAGAATCCCTGATTTCTCCAAGCATTATAATATCTGGGTCTTGACGAAGAAAAGAACGCAAAGCAGAAGCAAAGGTTAAACCAATATCTTCTTTTAACTGAACTTGATTAATTCCCTTTAGGGTATACTCAATAGGATCTTCAACTGTAACTATGTTACGGACTGAATCATTCAACAATTTTAGGGTAGCATACAAAGTGGTGGTTTTCCCTGAACCGGTTGGCCCACTAATTAATATAATTCCGTTAGGCTTTTTAATAGCTTCAAGATAATGATACAGCTCGTCACCATCCATCCCAAGTGTATTCAAATCAATATTAGAAGCATCGTTTCCTAACAAACGCATTACTATTTTTTCCCCAAAAAGAGTAGGCAAAATTGAAACCCTTATATCAAAAGAGCTATTTGTAATCCTACCATCCTGAGGCAATCGTTTTTCGGTAATATTAAGTTTTGCTTTTATTTTGACTTTATTCACTAACTCTAAATAATTTTCTTTATCAATTTTATAACGTTCAATAAGCTGACCGTCTATTCTGAATCTAATTCTGGCATCCAACTCATAGATTTCAAAATGAATATCACTGCTTTTTAATGATTTTGCTTCATATAGTAAATTCTCTAAAAAATCACTTTTATCAATATTTAAAGGTTGTGCAGCATTATTCCCTCTATCCTTTCTGTAGTATAAGGAAAGTGCTTTCTCTATTTCATTGCTTTGAAATGGTAGAAAATAGATTTCTTTTCCCAAGAGCAATTCCAACTCCTCTGTAGCATCTTTACTGTTATAAGCAATATCTACAAAAAAAGTAATACTCTTTTCGTCTGCTATTTTGGGCACAATTTTATAATGATTTGCTAAATCACTCGAAATAATGTGTTGATTTTCGGTAGTAATGCTAATATCCTGCATAGTCTTATAAAACGGTTATTTTAGAATAATCAAGCAAAAAATCTTTTAGTACCAACAGCATTAACAAAAGGGCTGAAAAACCAGCTAAAGGAATTGTTTTTTCTTTCATTCTTTTTTGAAACAATATTTGTAGTATGATAGAAAAAACCAAAGTTAGTATAAAAAATAAAATGAAATTATAAGTTAAAAATAATGGTGTAACGCTTAAAAAAAAAAGAAAATCTCCTAACCCAAAATAATTGGTAAAGGGATTTATAAACTTTTTATTTTTAAGACTCATATATACTACTAAAATTATAATTATAAGTAGAAAAAATAACATGTTTATAATGAAAACCGTGCTGTTCATTTCTGGCTTTCTCGTAAACAACACCATCGAGAAAATAAAAATTAAAGCGGGTAACACAACATGAATTCTTCTGAACTTTAAATCCTGATAAAACACAACAGCTAAACACAATAACAATCCTAATACAATAATATCCAATTTATTCTTTGGTTACTTCTGTTAATATTTTTTTATTATCGATTTCCCATGTATTAAACGCACCATCGCTATCCAAATCAGATACTGAAGTTGCCCTTGCTGAAAAAGACTCATTTGTGGCTTCAACTATTTCAATTTTATAAACAGCTTGTCCTCCTTGATCTACTGTTAGCTCTTGTTCAAAACCTATTTCTTCTAAACTATTGGAATATTTTGAATAGCGATAAAAATGACTTTTTTCTAACCCGTAAACCTGATTAAGCATTGCCTGGGCTTCGATTGCTTTTGCCTGACTTATAACAGCGGTTTGATTTGGAAGAACCATTAAAAGAATAATTCCAATAATACACAAAACTATCAGTATTTCTGTCATCGAATAGGCTTTGACCATTCCTGATTTTATAGTTTTTAACAATTTTAAATTTAATTTTTTCATCTCTTTTGTTGTTTATTTAGCTCTCAAATTAACCATGTTGAATGATTAATAATTAGTGTTCTAATTAAAGATTTTTTTTTAAACCCTACAAGTTTTTTTAATAACTTTAATTTTTAATAATTTTACTCAAATCAAACATTGGAGCATACATGGAAATCATTATCACTCCTACGATAACTCCAATAAAAATAATAATCATGGGTTCTAAAATCACCCCAATCATTTTGGTCTGATGATTTATTTCTTCGTTATATTGTTCTGTTAGTCTTTCGAACATTACATCCAATTGATTAACTTGCTCCGCTACCTCTATCATCGAAACCATTTTGTTTTCATACACACTATGCTTTTTCAAACTATCACTTAACGAAACTCCCTTTGTAACATCACTTTTAATGCTTTCAATTGATTTTTCAATTGGATAAAAACCTATCATTTTTGACGTTAATGATAATGAAGTGATTAACGAAGTTTTTGATGAAGTCAGCAAATTCATTGATTGACAAAATCGTGATATGTATATTTTCTTAATTAGATTTCCAAAATAAGGTATTTTCAAAACCATTTTAGAGGTAAAATCTCTATAAAAATCTTTTTCCTTAAAAAGATGATGAAAAACAACTAATCCTATTATAAATAAAAATAAAAATAAAAATAATGCTCCTGAGTGATTTGATATTTTAATAATCATTTGAGTGCTTTTAGGCAACTCACTTCCAAACTGTTTAAAAACAGAGCTAAACATCGGCACCACTTTATTCAGCATAAAATAAAGCACTGAAATAGTTACCAACATAACTATGCCTGGGTAGGTCAAAACAGAAATAATTTGTCGACGCATCTGAATTTTTCTGCTGAAAAATTTCTGTAGTTCGTTCAGTACTTCTTCCAATTTTCTGGTTTCTTCTCCAATTTGAATGCTATAATATTCATAAGGTGAAAATTGATTGGTGCTAATCATGGCTTCACAGATGCTCTTACCAAACACAACCTTTTCCTTAATATCCAAGATAATACTTTGTTCTAATTTTGATTTTGCTTGGTGACTCAAAATTTCCAACGCTTTCTTAAAATCAACTCCTGATTTTAATAGCATCCCAAGCTCTCTATAAAAAACTTCTTTCTTCTTATCCGAGAGTTTCTTGGCTGCTGTTAAAGATTTTATTTCAAAATTAAATTCTTTTTTTTCTAGAGGATTACTTTTATATTGACTTAAATCGATACCCATAATTACTTATAATTTTCCATTAATTGATTGGAATTAACTCTTTTAAAAAACTTCAAACTCATTGGCTGTTTATTGACATTTAGTTTTAAATTAAGTCGCTGAAAAACTATTCGGTTATTTTTTTTTCTTATAGTATCAATTATAAAACGAGTGATGGGAATTTTAAAAGTATCCAGAAAACCTTCTTTAGCTCTAATAGTATAGTCATCATATCGAAGATATTTTACCATGTCACCTGAATAGTAGTTAAATGAAATGCTTTCATCGTTGCTTGACATTTTTTCACTGTCAAAAATATCTTTATTCAGGGCATACGTCAACCGATTCATATCGGCAACAACCTGATTTTGATTTTTAAAATCGAGCATTCTTTCAGACAAAATGGCAAAAACAATAAAAACCAACCCAATAACAATAGCCGTAATAACCATACTAAATGCCGCTTCTACCACAGAAAATGCTTTTACCATTTTTAAATTATTTTTAATTTTGAACATAAAAGTTATTCTTACTAGTTATACCGGTGCTGTCTTTGTATTCAATATTGATTTGTTGCAAATTACTGTTAATCCATTCCTGATGAATTAGTAAATGATCATTTCCCATTTTTTCAATCGAATCTGGATTCACTTGAGCCATAAAATAAATTTCCGACAGTTTGTTCCTTGCACTATAAAATTTAGCTGAAGTTTTAGGTGTAAACACAGCTGCATAAACCAATATAGCCACGTACAAGCATATTGCAATGATGCACAAAGCGATTACCGACTCTAAAATAGAGTTTGCCCGAAGTCTATAACACTTTCTTAAACACGCCATAGGGTTCATTCTTGTTTTTAAACAACGAAATCGAAATGAAATAATCAGGTCTTTTAGTAACATCTATATTTCCATTGATTATGCAATTCTCATAATTGGCAGATGCGGTTTGGCTAAAAATTCTATTAGTATAAACTGAGCCATATACACTTCCGCCTATCATAAGCTTTCCTGTGCAATACACAACTCCTACTATTTTTGTTTTTTCTTTTAGAAGCACACTGTTATCGTCTAAACTGTGTATAGGATTACCAAAAAGTACAACAGCTCCATATACAGTACTGTCTTCATTAATAACCAGCTGACTTTTTTCAGCGGAAGTATTATAAACGCATAGTACTGAAGGATAGGAAAGGGTAACATTGTCCTCAAGCATTATTTTTTTATCAGCAAAAACTTGAATATTACCCTTAAAACCTTTGCTAATTCTAACTACAGGTGCCTTTACAATCACATCTTCCAATACATCATTTGCAGTAATCACAATGGAATCTTTAGCGTGTAAAATAAAATTCCCTTTTATAATTTTATTCTGAAGTAAAGGCGAAGTCAATTGCACATTGATAGCTTTATTAAAAAAGGAATTAAAGTAGATGGAATCCTTAATCATTTCGATATCTTTAAGCAATATGCGAGTGGTTGTTTCAGCCACAAACATTTTTTTAAAATCCGAGCTTATTTCAGGAAGCACATTAGTTGACAGTTCTATTTTTCCTGAAGCTTTCAAATTTCCCAGAGAATTGTTTACATATTTTTCGTCAATAAATTTACTGGGTAATTTTTTATCTCCTATTAAAGTAACATTACCGGCATAAGACAATCCATTAGAAAAATTTGTCAAATATAGGGCTGTCTGGTCAGAAGCATAATGCCCAATTAATTGAGCTGAAGCAATGGTGTCCTTTTTAAATATGCTCTTTACGATGATTACATTAAGTAAACCGTATGATTTTATCTCAGCACTAGATACAATTCCGTTTTCGTCGTTGAGTATTGTATTTTCAGTATCGCCCTGACTTAGTCCATAATTCATAGCTGACTGATTTTGAATATACATCTCTTCTCTAGTGTTGTAAAACGTATTGAGCATGGTATATAAACTTGAAAAATACAACAGGGCACCACATAGTATTGAAACTAGTAAACAAACATACACGGCATAAAGCAAGCTATTGGCCTTTATCATTTGATTTTTCCTTTTTTGAAAACAATCTTTTTAAGAAATTATCTTTCTTAGGTTTAGAATCATTTTTTTTATTTGGAAAAGTTGCTTTACTTTTTTCTTTTTCGTCAGCTTCATTTCCTAGTTCAGGAGTACTTCCTTTTACATCATTATCCTTTTCGGACAGTTTCCCTTTTTCGAGTTTCTCCTTTTCCTTTTCTTCTTTTTTTTCTTCCCTTTTCAGCTTTCTTTTGGCTTCCTTTTCTTTTCTTTTGGTCTGCCTTGCTATTTCTGTTTCGCTTAAAACCTTAATTAAACCGTTGTTGTATTCTATTGTATCTTTTGATACAAAATTAATCCATTGACCTTGTTTTTTGTCAGCACTATAGCGCCCTTTTTCAATAATCTCTCCTTTATTGCTGTATTGATAATAAGTTCCTTTTTTTCTGCCTTCATTCCAATACTGAATTGATTCGAGCACACCGTTTGTATGCCAGGTTTTCCATAAACCCACTTTTAGTCCTTTACTGAATTCTCCTTTTTCAGCCAATTGATTATTCAGGTAGAATTTTTCAAATACATCGTTAAGCAATTGTCCCGAAACCCCATTTTCTGAATTATGTATAGCACCTGCTCTGAACCAATAATACATTCGTCCTGCTCTAATTTCAGGTTCCTTTGTTGTAACATAAAATTCATACCTGAAAGCTGTATCCGTAATTCTCTTTTTTAACTCAGGTTCATAATCCTGAAAAGAAAGTAATAAAAAAACCATTACAATGGCTAATAATCTATAAATTCGAAATGTTTTCAAAATATTAATTTTTTTAAAGTAATGCAATATAACACATTTATAAATAAAATAAAACAAAGAAATTAATGGTTTAAAAATAATATTTATATTTGATAAATATTAGTTGTTTTTGTATCAAAAATGACAAATTTGATGTTTTTTGATCAACTTGAAGTTCTTATTTTTATTGCTATTACCACATAGTAGATTACTATCCTTTTGGTAGTTTGGTTCCTAACCGTCATGGCTCAACAGCTGACTACCGTTACGGCTTCCAAGGGCAGGAGAAGGATGATGAGA
>B570J29032_109958213_pt1 | contig 11932 bp, 12 predicted proteins | sample LakMenEpi16Nov12_FD_29032 | JGI IMG/M metagenome (IMG submission 29032)
TACCATCCAAGACGATTATATGTACGTACGAACACCAACCACGTTTGTTCGTTCCGTTGCGAAATAAGAATGGGTATTTTTTGAGATGTTTATTACCGGATGAACTCAAACAGATCCAGGGATTCCCAGCAGATTATAAGATGGCGGGAAACTTAAAACAAAAAATAGTGCAGATTGGTAATTCTGTCCCACCTGGACTAATTAAATTGGTCGCAGAATCATTATTGCGATAAATTATATATACTCGTTAATGCCGTTAAATTTATATATTGAAATTATGTAAATGAACCGAGATAACTACGGATATAATTTTAATAATATAAAAATAGAAAAAAACATGCTAACGAAAGAAAGCAAAAACCAACATGGTAAAATGAAAATAAATAACGAGATATTGTTTTACTTATATATTGCCGAGCATAATATAAAGTTTCCTATGCCAAAAGTTATAGATCATAGTGATGGTTCTTTAACTATAGAGTATTTAACAAACGCAGTTGTTCTTACGGATAGAATTACGAATGAGAATTTTCGTGAATACATAGAAAATATATCAAGACATATGGAAAATATTCATTGTATAACAATGGATATTAATAACACAAGTATTTTAATTGATGTGGAAATTGAGGTAAAAACAAAAGTACTAACCAGGTATAATGAATACGACTGGAATTCCAATAACTTATATAAGTCTATAAAATCAGTGAACGATGTCAAAATACATAGTATTGAATATTATTGTGATATAATTAATAATAAACTGAAACCCCTTCTGGTAAATAGAGACAAATACAATTTAATACATGGAGATATACACTTAGGAAACATATTGTTATGCGACAACAATGAATTGTCTTTTATAGACCCGAGGGGATACTTTGGAGGATCAAGTTTATTTGGTTTGTATGAATATGATTATGCTAAGCTAATGTTTGGATTGTCTGGTTATAGCGTATTTGATAATATGATTATAAATGAAATAAGTGTAACAAATCAAAATATGAATATTTATTTTATAAAGAAATACGAGTTTGTTTTTGAACTTTCAACATTCAGTGAAATAACAAGACTATTATGTTTGAGTATATGGTTGGCAAATAACAGTTGTTTTACAGATACAAATAAAAAAATAACAAGTTTAATGATCGCATGCTATTACTGTGAAAAATATATAACTACATAAATAAGTTTTTAATAATATATCAGATAAGCAAGAATCTTAATTCACTGAGGTTAGATTTCCATATAAAGTTTTTGAAAGAACATGCATAACGGATATCGTTTGACAGCGTGAAAACAATTTTGTCTGGGTTATCAACTACAAATTTATTATATAGTCCAGTTATTACACCCGATTCAATCGCTATAAATTTATTGATATTAATAGATATTGCTGCTATATCCTTAACAGTAAGATTATAATCACGAGTACATTTAATATTTGAAACCTTCTTAGTAGTTATAATATTATATTTTTTACTTAATTCAATTACAAATGTATTCCACTGATCTAAATTATATTCAAATTGTCTTGATTGCGGTATTCCATTATTAATTAGTAAATCAATATTGGCAAATGCATTATTTGTTCTTGTATTTATTAAATTACATCTTGTTATTAAATCATCACCTTTGTATGTAAATTTTTCAATCTTAATAGGTATATTAATAACATTCAAAAACATGTTATAATAAACAGTAAAAAATATATCATAATGCAACAATTGGTTACTACTTGAATACCAGTTATATTTATAATCACTTGAACCAATCCATAACTCGTATACATTTTCGTTCATTTTCATACTTGACAGTGGTAATATGATTATATTGTCTGAGTTATTAAAATCAATAACTTCGTGAATGTATTCATCATGACAGTAAAAATAAAAGAGTATATTAGTTGTTTCAATATAATCTTTTATCTGATTAAACATTATCATTGAATATATACAATCTCCCAGATGTCCTATGTTTTTAGTGTGTATTGTTCTAATAAAGGACATTATATATTAAAAATAGAAAGTTAGATCAAAATATTAACGTAAAGAAGTCATCAAATATATAGCAGTCATTCTTAGCAAACACTGATATGTTATCATATAAATAAATTATGTCAGTTATATTTTTAAGTGCTCGGTAACCAACCATACTATCTTCATATCCAATAATATATTTCTCACCATTGTAATATTTATTTTTGGCAAGGTAATAGCATTCAGAGTTGGGTTTTGGTTCTGTATAATCGTCTCTAAATACCCATTTTTTTATATCATTCAACAATGGTAGTTTAGTTTTAAAAATGTCAACTGTTTCCCTTGATGTATTTGTAACAACACAAAAATTAAAATCATTATCTATCAAAAATCTCAAAAAAATCTCACTATTATTTGTAAATGTTATCTGTTCGTCATTTAATAATATTCGCTTATCTCTCTTAACTGTAGAAACTATGTCATCATCAAAAACAGTCTTTAAATAATTATCTATGTGATCGTTTGATATTATGTGATTCCACTCCTCAAATGTAATCATCATTTTATTATGTTTATCAAAACACCTTTTGTATGCATTGTAATGTGCGTAATTTGTATCTACAATAGTTCCATCTAGATCTAATGTTATAAATATATCATCTTTGTTAGTAATATTGATATTAGGATGTTTAAATTTGGAAAAACAGTCAGCAATTGAATCATAAAAAGGCGTAAACTTATAATCTGTTATTGTTATACGATCATCACATAGCTGTGTATCGTATGGTCTAGGCGCAATCCCAGACCCTATAGTTGAAGATGGTAGTATTTTTTCAGTTGGTTTTCCCAGATAATCGCATATCAAATGAGCCATCTCATACTTTGTAAATTTATTATAAGGATTATAGAAGTGATATATTCCAGTTTTCTTTAAAAGTATGCACTCGTATATAAATTTACAAAGATCGGATATATAAAGTGGTCTTCGTATAGAGTAATTATCTTCTTTAATAGTTGAATTTACTCTAAGGTCCATTGCATTTTTACCTATCAAGCATACTGCATTATCGTGTATAGCACTGAGTGGTGAATATAATACAGGTGTTCGTATAATACATGAGTTTTTACAATTGGTAACAACTCTGTATTCAGATATTAACTTGGAGATGCCATAATTCTGTAAAGGATTCTTTAAACTATTCGGATAATTTGGCTGTGTAGAACCATCAAATACATAATCGGTTGACAAATGAGTAAAATGTATATCAAGTTTATTACATAAATATGAGGTAATGTGTACCAAATCTATATTCGTTTTTTTAGTTTTAGACCAATCCTTTTCGCATACATCAGTAACTCTTTCTACTATGCAAAACACACATGTAGAAATTTTATGTAATTTCATAAACTCTTCCAATTCTGACGCATCCGAAAAATTCACACGAAACATGTTAGGTTTACTTGATAGACTGTTATTATATGTTCCAATGTAAGAAATTTGCATGCTATCTAATAATTTACACATTTCTTTACCTACTAACCCAGAAGCTCCGCATATAAGAATCATATAGTAATATTATAATCTATATGATTTATTTAAGTTTATTATACCAGAATACAAGTAAGTCGTGTATAGTATCTCTTATAGTGAATTTAGGTTCCCAACCTAATTCAGCTTTTATTAACGTAGCATCGCCATCTTGATATTGAATGTCAATTGGTCTCCACATGTTGTTATTTATAACCATTTCAACATTATCCAGTTTACTGAATTCTAATAGCATGTTTGTATATTCTTTCATCTTTAATGGATCCCCACCGCATACATTATATACTTTACCATTTGATATCTCATCATTAACACCTACTAGATAAAATGCGTTTGCAATATCACGAACATCGGTAACAGCTCTTACCGTATCTAAATTGCCAATTTGTAAAACCTTTTCTTGTTTTCCTAACATCATATTTGCTATTTGAACTGCATCAGATGCAATAGAGAACCGAGCACCTCTTCTAGGGCCAGTAAAACAAAATGGTCTTACTACAGTTGCCTTCATCTGTTTGTTTTTCATACGCTCACAAATATATAGATCTATCGCGCACTTGGAAGCGCCATATGGGTTAGCTGGTAGTATAACATTGTTCTCTGATATTTTTCGTCCATCTATACCTTCGTTACCATATACTTCTACAGTCGAACAGAAAACGAAATGACAATTTGGCTGGTGGTCTTGAATACAAGTTATTATATTTATTGATCCAGTTACATTTGTCTCCCATGTTCCTATAGGGTCTTTAAAACTGGTAGGTGGATGAGTTTGGGCCGCTAAGTGATAAACGACATCAAAACTGTATTCTTTAAATAAATTGTCTACTGTACGAAAATGGATTATGTCGCCATATAAAAAGGTAATCTTATTAAACTCTTCAACGGTCAAAAGATCCTTTATTTCTTGCTCGGAACCACGTGTACCTCTGAGTAGACCATATACTTGATGTCCGTTTTGTATTAGCTTTATTGCAAGATGTGGCCCTAAAAATCCAGTGATTCCAGTTATTAGAACCTTCATTTTAACTAGCACCACACATAGTCTTTAATTGTTTATTCGGTGTATAATATTTGTGGTGCTTTTACCAGGTATTATATCAATCAATTTAATTTTCCTCAAACTTGGGTGTTTTCTAAGTATATCATCCTTTGTATAGTCACTTCCTTTGAACCATATATCGGGGTTAATTATATTCATAATATTATCTAGCTCTGTCTCAAATTCATCATTCGTTTCATCATATAATATAACCAAGTCAACAAAATCAAAATTAACAAGCATACTAATCCGATCTGATATTGAATTTATAGGTCGTTTTTCTCCTTTTAGCCTCTTTATTTGTTTATCAGAGCTTAAACAAACTGCTAAAAAATCGCAATATTTTCTGCTTGTTTTTAAATTAGTTGTATGACCGTGATGTATAATATCAAAACATCCACAAGTCAATCCTATTTTTTTGTTACTCATGTTAAAATACGAAAATTTCAAATAATCTGACAAATGGTTTTTTGAATATATAATTTTTTTTATAGAGTCACAATCTGTGTTTCTCAAACATAGAATTGTTATATACTCTGATAGAATTGAAAGATCTCGGCGTGTATCTATAAATGAACCTGACGTTATAATATTTCCATTTGAAAACAATACTCCTTCTAATAATATTACTCTATCATAGATTGTTGTAATATCATATAAGCTTTTTATTTTCATTACTGATACGTGTGTATCACCAATTTTATATTCCCCGATTGAATGAAAACTCATAGCTTCATTATCAGAAGGTATTCGCTCAGTAACAGATGATTCATAATTTGTTTTGTCACGACCATATATATCCTTTATACGCAATAGGTCATTTTTGTCTGTGTAGTCTACCTGATCTGTATATACCTCAATCTCCATTATTATAGAATCATCCGCATACGAATGTAGACCATGAAATGTATTTCGAGGAACGTATAACGAGTCAAATGTAGTTAGTATTCTAAACGAATCAAATAGATTTATTTTGAAACTGTTGACAAGTGGTATTAAAATTGTGTCCTTTTTAAAATGACAATGGAGTGAAGTTTCTTGATCTTTATTAATATGTAAAATCCAAATGCCTATCTTTTCGTTTTGGAAAGCTATATATTCTTTACCCCACGGTTTATCGTTTATTTTATTTGAATAATTAATTTTAGGTGAATTATTTCTAGTTCTGATATGTGAGTGTTCGCAAATGTATTTTTCATCACTAGTGTGCTTGACAATATCCATTTTGTATATTTTATTTATAAAAGGATATCTTTATAACCGAAATATCTATTATAATAAACTATTATAAATAAACATGAAGATGAACACAATAAAATAAAGAGGTTCTCATTTGATTATAATACAACAATAAACTTAAACGATTTATTATATATATGATAATATTATAATTATGTCACGGCGAATTGTAAACGTACAATGCCACTCTCATTTAGGAGATAACATTATTAACTTTATATTTTTCCATCAGATTAAAGATTACATTGAAGAGAATAATATTATTATAAACTACTATTGCTTGGAACAATACCATGATAATGTAAGGGACTTTAACTGTTCCGAAAACATAATTATAGAGAAATTTACTCATAATATTGGATATGTTTTGTGGCAAGCTACGGTAGAAAAATTACCGATTGCAGAAGATCATTTGTGTTTGATGTTTAATACATTTTTAAAAAATCATGATATACCAATCCAAGTTGACAAATTTGAATATAAAGATAACGATCTTATACACAGATTTCAAGCTATGGATGAAATATATAAAAACATTGAAATACTCGTTGTAAACTCAACGCCTTTAAGTGGACAGTACGTTTATGATAAAGACGAATGGGATAAATTCTTAATTGAACTAAATAAAAAGTACATAATAGCAACAACTCAAAAAGTTAACGATAATATATTGTCACTTCACAACATTTCATTAAAAAATATTGCTTCTATAGCAACCAACGTAAAAATAATAATAGCTATAAATACCGGGCCATCAATACCTTTATATAACACAGACATTTTAGATAATATTGAAGTGTTGCATTTATTTGGTGCGGGCGATCATTTATTCAAAACACGAAAATTTAATGTTTACTATAACCATCGTATATCAGATGTTTTAAATAATATGTTATAAAGAATACACCATTACACCATCAGAATAATAATTATCTTGATATAATTATTATTATTATTTATGTTTTCTATTAGATAGTGAGTCATGTATATAATGTCAGAAATTTCACCAAACATCCAATGTAGTTATTATCATATTGTTATTATATAAAGTGAATCCCATTGTTTTTATCGGTTAAAGCACCTGATATAAACGCTACATTGGTAGCAGATACATAATAAAAATCACAATTTATTAATGATAAACAATCATATAAAATATCACTTCCCAATTTAAAACCAGTATGCTGTTCTAAATTTACAATACTGTCATTATATCCACAAGGTTCGGTATATTTTTCACCTATGTGATTATTTATTCTACTTATAAAACCATTATAATAAATTTGTACGTTTGTATTTTTAAACAGTTCATGTATTATATCAATGTAACTAGATACGTCAGTAGCAAAGAAAATATTATAGTATTTATTATACTTTGTATCCAGCTTATATTTCATTTTATTAATTATATCTATAATACCCGAGCTACTATTTAAATGACCGTGGGTTATTTTTTGTAGTATTGATCTAATATGAAGACCAATCAACGGTTTATCGGTTGTATCCTTTATAGTTTTTATGTTACTTATTATATCATCTCCTATTCTTATACAGAAGTTGTCTCTAAAAAAAGTAAAATATTGTTTGTTTATATCAATATCATTAACACTAGAACCGTCTATTGTTGGTGATTGAATGAACGGATATCTATCTATAACATGTATAGTTTTAACAAAGTATTGTTTAGACCGAGTATCTATGTGTTTAAGATATTTAAAATACGAAAAAAAACTATTAATTCTAGTTTCATCATGATATTTGAAATTGTAACCGTTTATGCAAAAACAACCTAGACAATGTATATTCGGATTTATTGATTGTAAATACAACCCGCATTGAACGAGTAATGATAACTGAGAACCAAATCCCGAATCGCCATTTACGCAAAAAACAATAGACTCGTTTTTATATAAATCTGGATTATTTTGTAAGAGTGAATCAACATTATCATATATTATTGTCGGTTGTATATTTTCATACCACAACATGTATGACTTAAAACTTTATTCTCTATTTAGTATTAGTATTTACATTATATTTCAATACAAATTAAAATAAAAAATATTACGATATATCGGTTATTAATATTCAATATATACATAATACAATTTAAATATTATACGATTCTTATTGTAATGTTTTATACAGTAGATGAGAGAGTAGATGGGTTCGGAGCACAGTTTCAGACTATCATATATTGTATATTAATAGCTGAAAATACGGGTAATACATATATACATAGAAGAATACGTACGATGGAACATAATTACTATAATGATCCTCAGTATTTATCAAAGGTAGAACTTCTTATGAATGTGAGTGATAATTATAAAAACATAAATGACACTAGTTTAAACGAAACTATCATTTCATTTAATCCACATAAGCTAATATACAATTTTGAATCAAATATAAATTTTCTGTTGAATTCAGAATCGCTGATAAAACTCAAAACAAATTTCTGGAAAAATAAGAATCGTAACATTTTTAACAATGATGCGTTTAATATAGCCATTCATATACGTAGTAAAAATCTACACGACATTACGCTTGATAGCAATCGTTCTACTCCATTGAAATATTATTTCAATATAATTGAACTTATAAAAAAAAACAATATTAATAGTAAAAAATTAATATTTCATATCTATTCACAAAATGACATGAGTGATTATGATGAATTTGATAAGGAAGGACTATGCTTCCATTTGAATGAAAATATGTTTGACACGTTCACTGGATTAGTAGCAGCTGATATTTTGGTAACGTCAAGAAGCTCTTTCAGTTACACTGCGGCAATACTGAGTGATGGTATAATATACTATCAACCATTTTGGCACCCTCCAGGTGAGAAGTGGATCAGATGTTAAATTTAACACCTTACGTGTATATGTTTTATTATATACGTTTTAATGTTTCTATGTAAGTTTTTGTATTTTCATATACTAACATACCTAACCCGGCAGAAGGTATAGTTCTTAAATAAACCAAACCAATACCATTATATAAACTTCTTAAACTATTATCTTTTATTATATTCAAGTAGCTCGTATTAGATACGAACTTCCGTACCTTAATTGTATCTAATGGATAAAACAAAGTCCATAATACAAAACTACTAATTGAACCATTTATAAATGGGTTATTAAAATTATCTGATAATTTTTTATATGTATACAAATAGACCATACTACTTAGATTATTTCTCAATAGTTCAACTGTTAGTCCCCTGAAAATGTTTTTATTGAAATTGTCCTGTATAACTAGTTTTAAAGATCTTTCTTGTGAGTGTATGTAGTTTGTATTTATTAGATTAATAGGTGTCATATAGAGTGATGAAATTAATGATGGATAAAACGAACACTCTAACGTTGAATAATTTTCTCTTTTCAACTTTTCATAAAAATTAAATGTTATCGCTCTATCAATAGGAACACTTACCATAGGAAAACTGACTCCTTTGTAAAAGTTTCGTTTCTTAATTTCATCGGAATAATTAATTTTAGTGTTTGTTTGCATAAAAATTCTAAAATAATCAAACGGATAGCTTATTGAAACACGAGTAATTCCTTGAAGAAAACCCGGTATATAATCCAACAGATCCATTTGTTTGCTTACTTGCTTATGTTTAAATCCGTTCATGTCATTTAACATTTGGTGTAATTGGGTTAAAAACATATTAGTAGTGAAGTTATAATAATGCTTAGTAAATTAGCACTTATAGGTAGAGGTGGTTTCGTAAAGGAAGTATTTTATAGTATTAATAAGAGAACCACTTTTGACACATATGTTTTAAATGATATTGATGGTTCATTGCAAAAATTCATACAACAAAAATATAACGCGAAATATTTATTATGTATAGGAAATCCAAATGAAAGAGAATACATATATAACGATTTTAAAAAGTACAACATTCGCAATGAAGATTACTTAGAAAAATATGTATCCAATAAAGCAGACCTATTAGATACGCAAAGCATATTAATTGGTAATGGAAGTATAATTTGCTCTGGATCTGTTTTGACTTGTAATATAAAAATTGGTAAAATGACGCATGTAAACTTAAACTGTACCGTGGGGCATGATGTAACATTAGGAGATTTTGTAACCTGTTCTCCGGGAGTAAATATATCTGGAAATTGTAATATTGGAAATAACGTTATGATTGGTTCTAACTCTGTAATTAAAGAGCATATTAGTATTGGAAACAATATAACTATAGGAATGGGAAGCGTTATAACTAAAAACTTGATAGAACCTGGAATTTATTTTGGAAATCCATGTAGGAAAATGAATATGTAATATATTAATGTAATGCTAACACATACATATGTTTTTTACGCAATAAAGGGTGAATGAATTGATGCCGCCATCCTCAATTTTCAAATGGACTGTGTCATGTCTGCCTGATATATTCATAAATGTTCCCTCTGATGTGTTGTCGTCTGTATGTATAGTGAATTTATATCGTTGCCCTTCAATAAGGTCATCTAGAGGAAAAGTCCATTTAATAAGCGATCGTTCCGTACTAAACAGACCTCCGCTGTTTTTATAAAATTCGCACGACCGGTTCTCTATAATTACCATGGTTTCAGTTACACGTATCACATCACCTGTATATGTTTTGTTGTCCGTACCTACAAATAAGTAACGTTTTCCGAGTTCCATTTTAATACTTTGCTTATGCAGTGTTATATACAATTCAATTTTATATAACATTACTATAATTATGTGTCTTTTATAAATACACTACGAAAGCATACCCAATATACCATTATTCATGCGTCCAACTCCACCCTTGAATCTCTTACCAGAGAAGCTTCGCACGTAATCAAACGCAAGAGACAATATGAAGAACAATATCATCAACATTATTAAAACATTAACGAGCTTGGCTAACATACAATACCATGAATTATCATCAGAATTGCATTGGACCACTGTTCCGAATAATCCGAATACGCCACTACCACCGATCCCGCCAGCACCGCCACTACGCGCACGCAATCCTTCTGTGTTATACATATTTATATATATGTATGACATTTTTTAAATAGCCTAGGTTCTCTTAAATAGTTTAAATTTACTTTTTGTTAATCACACGATTTTGTTTCCTGGTACGATCACAATGTTTGTTAGAACTGTAGCAGGAGGTGAATCAAATGCCTTTTTCTTAGAACATCCTCTGTAGTGCGCTAGTAGGGCTCTAGTATTTTTCGCAGCATAATTACAGTGTTCGCACACATCATTTTTAGATGAAGATGATGCATATAACTTTGAAAGATACTGTTCTAGGTTGGGAAGCTTCATATCATCCGCCTGCGCGATCAACTTTTGATTGTAGTCCTTTATAGTCTTGATGTGCGATAGCTTATTAGTTGTAAAGATCTGATATTCCTTGTTGATTTCATCTAACATTTCCTTGTTGATTGCCAATGATTCACCTTCAGTATTGTCAGTTTGTACGAGAGTCAATTTAAAATGATCTATTATATCAACAGCCGCCTTGATCTTATCTGCATCATACTCTACCTTGTGTAAATACACAAGTATATTGTTATTATTCAATTCAATTTCAAAGTTGTCCTTATTCGTGATTCCATAATGCTGTGCCATCATTATTGCAGAACAGTTCTTTGTTTCTACATCACGTAAGAATTTTCGTACCTCGTCTTGAGAAACATTCTTATCATAGTTCTTGTTCTCAAATAGGATAGTTGGTTTGTCTTTACGAAACATCATGATGTCCCCAGTTTCCTTTGTTGTCCCGACCGAGTCAATCTGTGCTGTAGGGTATATAGTAAGAAGAATATTATACAGTAGATTCTCAGATATCTTACCCTTTGATGATGAGTTCTCCATCTTCCTAAGAAGTTCTCCAACATTATTCTGTAGAGCAGATTGTGTTGTATTGTTGGTCTTTGATATATCCTTTAGTTCCGACAGCTTGGAATCAAGCCTGCTTTCACTTGATGAAACCAACGAGTTGAAAATCGTTTGTGAATTTAATATGGTCCTAGAGAACGTATCTTCAATTGACTTCATAAAATGGTCTAGAGACTCCTTTGTAACAGCGCCCTTTACCAACTTATCTGTATCTATGTTTATTAGTGAATGTAA
>B570J29032_109958212_pt1 | contig 11924 bp, 12 predicted proteins | sample LakMenEpi16Nov12_FD_29032 | JGI IMG/M metagenome (IMG submission 29032)
CGCTAAACCGCCCAGTGTCAACAGTGTCAACACGGCCCCCAGTAGAACGTAGTTCATGCGCGTCATCATCAGTTCTTCCTGCCAAGCGATAAAAACGCTTGCTAGTACTTATTAAGGCCATCGATCACGAGAATCACACCCTGATATCCCAATTCCGCAGATGCTCCTCAAGGAAACAAAAACTATCCAGAGTTGGTATCGTTTTGCCAATGACTTAGGATAATTTTGGAAGGCATTCATCCTAAGATTCCATTAGCGGACCCTAAATCTTTTTTGAGCCACCTCAAATATCGCCAGCACAGCTGGATGTTTTACCTTTCGCTCAACCGATAGACCATAGAATTTCTCAGTGACATCGGGTATCGCAGCGATAAATTCGACGGAGTACATCTCTTCCACTTCGCTACGTATGGTATCGGCAACTGGGAACACTCCAACCCCAGCCTTACCCATGATCTTGAGCATTGCACTATCCTCGAATTCCCCCACGATCTTGGGACGAACTTGATTGACCTCGAACCAGTAATCCAGCGAACGCCGCAATACTGAATTCCGCATCGGCAGAAGAATGGGGGCACCATCGAGCGACTTAGGGAAACCGACTCTAATCTTTTTCGCTAAAGCTTTGGTGCCAACAAGTACCACATCAGATTCGCAAAACAAATGAGAGTAGGCTCGAACCTTGATCGTTGGATCGATCGGTGTATCCGAAAGAACGACATCAAGTTTATGAATAGCTAGATCTGAGATCAGTTTTGAAATATCACCCTCATAGCATAGCAATCGTATCTCCCCCGGAATGCGCAGCGTTGCCTCTAGCAGTTTGAAGGCAACGATTTTCGGCATGACATCCTTGATTCCCACTCGGAGAACCATCGGGCCTCCTACCGGTCTGCCATTAACCATATCCAAGAGCTCTTGGCCCGTTGAAAAAATCTCGTTGGCATAGGATTGAACAGCGATCCCCATCTCCGTCAACGCCAACCCCCGACCAGCTTTCCGAAACAACGTTACCCCCAAGGAACGCTCGAGATCCCGTAATTGAATGCTGATCGTGGAAGGAGTTACGTGCAACTTCTCGCTTGCCTTAGCAACCGAACCTTCTCGAGATACAACCCAAAAATACAGTAGGTGATGGTAGTTCAGCCAATTCAGTGCCATCGGGCGACTCTTTGATAAAACCAATGTATTGGATGCAACGATTCAAATTGTTTTATCAGTCCCGGCGTCGATAATCAATGAGAGACATGAGTGTATTTTAGATCTCCTTTACCGATGGAGTACCAAGTCATGCAAGTAATGATCAGTGGAAAGGTTCCTGATCTCAAGCCAGCTTATCGAGACGATATCGAAAAGAAGATAACCAAGGCCCTAAGCCGCTTTCACGATCGGATCACAGAGGTGCGAGTGTTCCTAGCGGATGTAAACGGTCCCAAAAAAGGTGTGGACAAGATGCTCCGCGTTGTTGTCGATGTTGTCCGGAAACCGCTCGTCATTGTTGAGGAGCGAGGTGAATCGTGGACAGCAATGATCGATCGCTCTGTCGATCGCGTTGTTCGCTCCGTCAACCGTCAGATAAAACGCCCGCGATCTCGCTCCGGGCGAGTAAGTATGGCGGGAGAAGGTGTCGTCTCGCCAGATGATGTATCTTAAAAATCACAATCCTTTGAACGAACGGGAAACAGGCGTATGAAATGCCCCAATTGCACCTCAGTTGACCTTCTTATGACTGAGCGTAAAGGAATTGAGATCGACTATTGTCCAACATGTAGAGGTGTCTGGCTTGATCGAGGTGAGTTGGACAAATTCATCCAACAAGCCGAGCAACAAACTTCGGTTAGCTCATCGATAGCACCAAAACCAACAGATAGCAATCGTAACTCCTATAGTTCTCATCATGGTCGATATGAACCGCAGGAAAGGCGTTACGAAGATCAACCCTATGATGATCGCAAATATCGTGATGACGATCGTACACCCTATCGATACGGCAAGAAAAAGGAGTCGTTTTGGGGTGAATTGTTCGACTTTGATTAACTTTCCCCTGCCTCTAGTAGGGAAACCTTCGGCCGCTTGAATGCCAGACAGGTTTCAAACAAGCATATGTCAAGCAGCCAAAATGATCGCGATGAAAACCAACCTAACTCTACTCAATTGGAAACCCTCGTATTGGGCTTTTTCAAAAATAGAGTGCGGATATTTTCCGTCATGCTTACTGACTCAGGTATTATCCTACGAGGGCATTGCGATTCCTTTCATACAAAGCAAATGATTCAAGAGATTGTTTCAAAGCATTCGAACCTGCGAATACTTTCAAACGAATTGATTGTCGATGAGACCTAGTCTGAGTCTTGAAGAGATACTGAACAAGAACTGACTAACATGGCTGCGAAAGCAATCGCCATCACGATCAATGGTTTAGAACCGTCAAACTGGTTAGGTGTATCGCATTGATTAAGTGATTTCCGTTGTCGGCTTCAAGACCGTTATTTGTAATTGCAGAGTTTCGAAGCTTGCAAATGTGTTAACTCGTTGTTAATGAACCAGCATCATCCTTTAGCAGCGCTAGACCAGGATAAAGCATAGGTCGCTGATGACAGACGTAAAAAATAATGGGAATTGGTTCTGCAAGGACGTCAGACAAGCATTGAGCGATCTTGCGACGAATCGTGATAATGGTCTTACCGACGATCAAATTGCTGATCGTCAGAAAACATATGGGAAGAATCGCCTGACGGTCCGGGCGGGTAAGGGCCCACTCTTACTTTTCTTGATGCAGTTTCATCAGCCACTGATTTATGTACTTTTGCTGGCTGCAGCGCTGACGGCATGGCTGAAAGAACCAGTTGACGCCAGCGTGATACTCGGTGTGGTCATTCTTAATGCGATTATTGGTTTTGTCCAAGAATGGCGAGCCATTCAAGCTATTTCAGCTTTAGCCAAAAGCCTGGTAACCGAGACGACCGTGATCCGTGGGGGGATTCGCCAAAGACTCGCGTCGCAGGAACTTGTTCCGGGCGATATCGTTCTGCTAGCAGCAGGAGACAAGGTGCCCGCAGATATGCGTATGCTTGAAGTCCAGGAATTGAGGATTGCTGAAGCTGCTTTGACAGGCGAGTCGCTACCGGTTGAAAAAACATCAGAGAAACTATCCGCCAATGTAGGGCTTCCAGATCAAAGCAACATAGCATTTTCCTCGACCCTAGTCACTGCTGGCCATGGCATCGGGGTCGTTATAGCCACAGGGGATAACAGCGAGATCGGTCGAATCTCTCATCTGATCGAAAATGCCGATGAAATGGTTACGCCATTGACGCAACGCCTGATGCGACTTAGCCAAGCGATGTTATGGATGATATTGCTACTGGCAGCATTCAACTTTGCCATCGGTTGTTGGTGGCATGGTAAACCACCGGTTGACATGCTTCTAGCCTCAGTAGCGTTATCGGTAAGTGCGATCCCAGAGGGGCTTCCTGCCGCATTAACCATTACGCTGGCTATCGGTGTAGCTCGCATGGCAAAGAGAAAGGCGATTATTCGTAAACTTCCTGCCGTCGAAACCTTGGGTGGTACAACCGTCATTTGCTCGGATAAAACTGGAACGATCACCGAGAATCAGATGACGGTTACTGACATCTCGACTCTATCAGGTATCTATCGCGTCACGGGAGGAGGTTATTCGCCGGAGGGAGAAATCATTTCGACCACCGATATTGCCCCTGAGCGAGTTGATCTGTCGGTGGATATTGGACTAGAGCGTTGCCTACGAGCCGGTGTGCTTTGTAACGATTCTGATTTACGCTGGAAACAGGATCAGTGGCAGATTGAAGGTGATCCGACCGAAGGAGCTTTGCTGGTCGTTGCAAGAAAAGCTGGTTTCAATCTTGATGAGTTGAGATCAGAGCGACCTCGAATTGACTTCATTCCTTTCGATTCAACTCGGCAGTTCATGGCCACAATGCACCAAGTTCCAGGTGAACCACAACCCGTCGTTTTCATAAAAGGAGCTGTCGAAAAAGTGCTTCCGCGTTGCCGGGATGCCTATGATGCGGAGGGTGATTTGGTTTCGATCGATCCAGATGCAATCCATGCAACAGTCGATTCACTAGCCAAAGAAGGAAAACGCGTGCTGGCTTTCGCCAGAGTTCGACTCGAACCAGGCAACACGAAAGTGACAGAAAGCGATTTAGATGGGACACTGACATTTCTTGGCCTACAAGCGATGATCGATCCCCCGAGACACGCTGTCATCGAAGCGATTCGTTCCTGTAAAGGTGCTGGTATCCAGGTGAAGATGATTACCGGGGATCATGCAGGAACCGCTGCGGCTATAGGACGTCAATTGAGTCTTATCAATGACTCGCAAACTGCCATTGTCGGAAAAGAACTGGCCGATATTTCAGATGATGACCTTCCTTCCGTTGCCGAACAGAATTCGATCTTCGCGCGAGTGACTCCGGAACAGAAACTGCGATTAGTCCGCGCTTTACAAGCGCGTGGTCACATCGTCGCCATGACAGGTGATGGAGTCAATGATGCCCCTGCGCTCAAGCAAGCCAATGTCGGAATCGCGATGGGCATCACGGGTACCGATGTTTCCAAAGAGGCAGCTGATTTGGTTCTGACCGATGATAATTTCGCAACAATTGTTGCCGCGATCGAAGAAGGACGAAGTGTTTTCAACAATCTAACGAAGTTTATTGTCTGGACGATTCCCACCAATATCGGTCAAGGCCTGGTATTGCTTGCAGCTGTTTTGCTCGGCACGGAGTTGCCTATACTGCCGGTTCAAGCGTTGTGGATCAACATGACAACCGCTGTTTTTCTCGGCCTAACTCTTGCCGTTGAACCGCGGGAAAAAGCTTTGATGCAACGCCCGCCGCGAGACCCGAAAACGCAGATACTAAACCTGGAATTGATTATGCGTACTGGACTCATCGGTTTGCTATTACTCTTCGGAGCGTTTGGATTGTTCTGGTGGATGTCTGCAATAAGAGGTGCTTCGGATGCCGAGGCAAGAACGGTCGCAGTGAATGTGTTCATTCTTGGTGCTATCGGCTACTTACTCAATTGCCGCTCTTTGACACAATCAGTGTGGTCTATCGGTTGGTTGTCCAACAAATGGTTGCCAGTAGGCGTCGCCGTCATGTTGCTATTCCAACTTGCATTCAACTACCTCCCCTGGATGAATCAGATTTTTCATTCCAAACCAGTAGATGCTTTGTCTTGGTTAGCAGCATTTGTAGTAGCATTGTCTATCTACGCGATCATCGGACTTGAAAAGTGGATACGCTTCGGAGGGACACAAACGCAGTAGCTGAAGTAGCTTCGCCTTACCGAGAAACTACCCGAAGCGAAAATAATCAATCACGGGAAAATTGCTCTTCATCATTCCGAATCGAATCTTGTAAAGATTGGCTCGGTCGAAAGCCCCGTCAATGACAGCCAATGACGACTCGTTGCCACTTCAATAAATGCAAGCTAGATGGTGTTGCGCCGCCCAGCCCTACCAACAGACCGGGCAGCTACTAACAAAATCTTTCAGCACGATTGTTTCAATGAACCGTTTGTTGGCAAACTCCAGAAACGTGGTGCATTCCATCGTTCGCTCGATCGGCTTTTCAATCCACAAACGCACTGTCGATTGAAAAGCGGTTCAATGATTCCATCACACGACCAATGACTTCACTTTCTTTGGCAGAGATTGATCCAAAGCCTAGAAAACCACCGGACGCCTGAGCTACTACTTGACACAACGCGCCGATATTCTCGACTAACTCCTTGCGGGTAACCGGATCAAGTGTCGCCAGCGTCGAGGCAGCGAACTGTTCCCAAAGTAACCATAGTTCCTCGGATGGTTGTTGACGAAACCAGTTATGATCAAACATCATCGAAATTGTTGAGTGCGACATTCCCTTGCTTGAGAGCACTTCGCGAATCGCTTTTCTTTCCGATCCATCAGCGACACCGTCAGCCCAGGCAACAAAGGTTAGAGGAACCCAGAACAAGGCAGTCAACGCCGGCAACTCCAAGTCCGAATTCACGAGCGATTCCAGTCTCTGCTTGTCGCGAATGCCCGTAGCATTGGAGAACAATCGGATCCGTTCTTCTCTCTGCAACTTTTTACGAAATACATCAATAAGTTCCTGATCCATCCGAAAGAAGAATGCTTCTTCGAGCGTTTTCCCACGAGTTGGCTTTTGAGAGCTTTTAAGCATGGAAATCTCCACTATCAAGGAAACCTTTTTTCATCGACCTTTCCGAAGTAATACGAATGAAATCCGCAAACAAGCATTTGATTTATCGCTAGGAATCATTTGGTTTTATCAATCATTGTCAATGGCTTATTTTTCCTCGCAGTAACGTATCAAGTGGTCGTCAAGAGCATCTTTTGATCGCAAATCTTTCACTTTCTCAACTTTTACGCATGAATTCCAAGAACGACTGCCTTTTAACACTTAGAGACGACAATTGCTGGTGGCATTTCACTGCAATCGATCGTCTTGATTCACCTTGTCATTGACAAACCGTCCAGGCACCAAATAGAGCCCGCAGTCACTTCAACCAATAGAAAGAGAACTCTGCTGTGAGTATCCGCACCAACACTATACCGCTTTTGATAATGTCCCTTGTTCTCCTTTCAGCACCAGGATGTATGATCCCTATTGCTGACTTCACTTCAGGAAAGCTTATTCGTGGCAATGGCATTGTCGTAACGGAAGAGCGATCGATCGAAGACTTTGACTCCATTGAAGTGCATGGCGCAATTCAATTGGAACTCACCTGCCAAGCAGAACCCTCGCTGTCTATCAAAGCGGAAGAAAATCTACTTCCAATCATCGAAACGAATTGCCGAGATGGCCTACTGGTAATCCGCTCGACTGAGGCTTACAAGTCGACTAAGCCAATCATCGTCAAAACGTCTTGTTCGAAATTGGTTCGCTACCAGGGTGTTGGAGCTACAGAAGGGAAAGTCGATAATGTGGAGTCCGAATCGTTGCAGGTCGAACTTTCAGGAGCATGCTCTCTGGTGATTCAGAAAGGCAAAGTTAACAGTTTGAAAGCTAGCGTTTCCGGCGCCTCTTCGATGAATGCCGGAAATGTAGAGGCGTCCAATGCCATCGTCACCACGTCAGGTGCTTCCAAAGCAATCGTGAAAGTTTCGGAGGAATTGACAGCAAAGGCTGATGGTGTATCTGGCGTTGTCAACAAAGCTCACGCGAAAGTCGTCAAGAAAAGGATTAGCTCGATGGCTTACGTGCAACAAGCGAAGTAAGCATTGCCGGAAAAGATGGTAGGTTTGCTGGCACGTCTTGCCATGAACGACCATCTATTCATCGTTACAAGAGCCAAATCTTTCTGCTCCCAACAACCTCATTTCCGAAGGTAGGTTGCAAAACCAGCGCGACAGCAATACGGTTCTGCGGCCTACTTTTAGGCTTACTAGAACAATGTATTCATTTCGCGGGTTTCTCATTTGGCGAACTCGCGACGACCTCTTCCAAGACAATCAATGATGTCGAGAAATGGAATCCGACACCAGCCGGAACAGGTACTTCCTGTGGCAATCGATTGGGAACGCCGCCAAAACCTCCTGTTTCGTAAACCGTAAGCTTCACTTTCTTCCCTAAATATCCCCTCTCTAGTTCCTCAATTTGCTCTGCGTTGAGACTCTCTTTTTTTGTACCATACTTCAGCTCATAGAGCTCCGTTGTTTGACTTGCCAGCTGGCTGGCGACAGGTCCAAACACAGAAAACTGCATCAATGGCGATTGGGATACTTTCTTGCCCGACACATGGGTTACCTTCAACAGATAGACGTCATCGAAAGCTTTAACTTTCAAACTGCGACCGGAAACAATTTCGGCGTCGATCTCGGTTGAGGTTCCGAGGATTATCCCCAGTTGGCCAACAACATTTCGGCGGTACAGTTCCTCCAAAGTGATAGGCCCCTCTGCTGCGTTGTCTTGCGCGTTTAAGTTGCCACTGAAAGTAACTAACAGGCAAACGATCAGAATGTGGAGTCTCATAGGGAGTAGCTTTCTTTGATCACGCAGAAACGATTCAGTGCCTATCACTCTTTGAGCCATGCGAACTTATCTTGGGACTAGAGGAGAATAGCCCTATTCGAGTCTTGCTAGGTATTCCTGGTGAATTACGGCTTGGCAATAGGATGTGATTTGAAAAACTCCCATAGCAACTCTGTCGCCTTCAACTTGTCACTGGATTTGCCAACCAGAAAATTGGGAGCCTGGCCAACACCACCGGGCCAATGATGGCCGAGTCCTTCCACTGTGATGAACATTATCTCGGAGTTCTCCTGCCCCATTCCGTAAGTGCGCTTGCGAACCCCACTGGTTGTCTCATCGCTTTGCGGCTCGCCTGAACAACCCAGCGCCTTGATCCATTGATCGATGAAGACTTGCACAGGAGGTTTGGAAGCTCCCCCCTGCTCTTTTCCCCCAAACGCGAGTTTCGGAAAGCCTCCTTCGATCGGATTCAAGGAATCAGCCAAGCCGGTAATGTAGCAGAGTGATATGGGACGCGATGGTGTGATTTTCTCGATCCAACACGTGCCAGCTACGGGTGCAATCGCCGCGATCCGTTGCGACAGCTCCGCACCAACTCGAAACGCCATGGAGGCGCCATTAGAAAAACCGGTTACAAAAATACGATCCGAGTCGATTTTGAATTCGGTAGAAACCTGGTCGAGCATCGCGGCTAAAAATCGCACATCATCAATCTCTTTTTCCGCGGCATGAAAACGCCCAGATCCATCATTCCATGCCTGTGGATTCCTGCGAAAGTTCTGGGGCTTCAATGGATCTGGTCGACTCGCTTCGGGATAGAGAACAATAAAGGACTCCTGGTCCGCTTTTGCCGACCAACCAGTTTCCTTCGCGGCACTCAACCCCGTACCTCCAAAGCCATGAAGCATGATGACCAAAGCAACTGGTTTAGCTGGATCATAGGACGCTGGAACGTAAAGAATAAATTCCCGATCCCCCTGGTCTGTCGTTATGACTCTTCGCGAATGATTTAGAGGTAGGTCATCCGACAAGGCCCTGTTTGCTCGAAACCAGATCAGGGTCAAAACAAAAAAAGTTAACAAGGGGACTAGAACCAAGAGGCGAGATCTCATTGATCATTCATCCTATTGCCAATCGTTTCTGGCGTATCATGACAATTCGATAATGCGGCAAGTGAAATGACGTCGAAAAACTTCCAGTTTGTAACCATGGTCAAAATAACGCGGCCTCGTCGAATGTTAACCTATGACTCGGAAATATTCAAAATACTTACTGAAACATCAGAAGAATTCAAACAGTTTCAATCTCAAACAGGTCCGACACAACAGTAACTCAAAGCTGCGGCCATTAGATTCCTTGCAGAATCTCCTCCCACACAAAGTGACCTTGAAACTTGGAAGTGACTCCCAAAATTCCAGGAGCATTTGTAGGAAACAGACCAGACTCATTGCCGATGCAACGAGGCTCATTGCGACCTAACACCTCGATTGCCCTCACCGAATGGTGTTCCATTCATTTGTATCCAAGCATCTCGAGGGTGCGCTGATCGAACTCTCCATCAAAATACTTGTCGATGATTTTATGAAAAACTGAATCAGCTTTCGAAACCTGTGCAAATAAGGTAGCGCAGGATCTCATTTTCATGTCATCCGGTTCATCAAAAATGTCGTAAGCTGATTTTCCGTCGAGTGCCAAGACAGCCTCGCAAATAGTATTTAACCGAGGACCAAGCACTTCATGGGCTAGATAGGCTTGAGCTTCAGCTTCGCCAGTGATCCCGTAATGCATCGCCATGGAACTGTAACCGAGGCCGCGCAATTGTGGGAAGATATACCACATCCAGTGAGATGTTTTTCGTCCTTGCTTAACTTCGCACAAGGCGCCATCGAACTTGCCATCTTGGGCCTGGACAAACCGCGCGAGATCGAATGAATCGTCCGACGTTGTACCTTGCATTTAAAAACTCCATCAAAGCTGATAAGCAAGCTTAGAAACTTACCCTCGAAGTCGTTGGCTGAGCTAATCTAGGATTCGAGTTCGAATTGAGAATGCCGCCAAACCTAGGCATGCCGTCTCTAGTTTCACCCGCGGCCAAGGCGAGGCAGACTGCTCACGGCGATAAAACATAAGATGTGGCTGTGATATCCGAGGCTCTCGCATCGCGCAAGATCTGCCAACGTATGCACATTAGTGCTTTTGCCAGAAGCTCTACACGTTCACTAGATAAAGTCGCCGAAATTTTCAATCATTTTCAAGCCTTCTAGCTTCACTCCAGGGTCAAGTTGAAGCTTTGACGCTTCATCCCCTTCCTGGCCGAAAGTTAATTGAAGCTCTTTTTGAAAGATCATTTTCGCAATCAATTCGGCAATATTCCTACCGATCTCTACACAGTTGAACAGTTTTCCCACCTCAATGTTGAGCGTGTACGAGTTGACCTGCTTCAAATGGATTAGGCCCTCGATATTCGCGAAGCTTCCAAGCAATTCCTGATAAACTTCAATCGGATTGCCGATCTCAATCGATGTTTGACCAGCATTTCGCTTCGCTAGCAGTCTACCCTGTCGCAAACGAGCTTTGGGGCGAGAAATCACTAGATCCATCCCATGGTCATAACCATTCAGCGATCGCTTCGAAGTATCGAGTACGGGAAGTCGATGATCGAAGTGGAGTTGTGCGTAGTCGCCATTGGTAATGAGCTGAGCAATGACCGAGTTATTCATTTGATGTCATGACCTTGTAGAAAGTCTAAGAATTAAACGGCGACAGTCTTTTTCCATTGATAGGTCGCTTGAAGTAGTATGATGTTTTTTGATTTGATTTCGCAACGATAAGAACTTACCGTTTATCCCTGCAAGTTATCGCAGTAATTGTCTTTTACATGGGCTTTACTAAGCTTTTAGGGACGATGAAGTTCTGGTCCCACTCAGGCTTCCAAAGAATAACCGCACCCTAATTTCTCCATGAATTAGATTCTCCAGAGAAATGTCTTTTCCTGCTTCTTTCCGAGAGCAATGAAAACGGCATGAAGTTCCGCCCCAGGGCACTTTTCCTGCAATCTTATCCGAAGAAGCTCTACGATTCCCGGTTGTGCTGCCAACTGTTCGGGCTCCGCGTTACTAGTCAAAGCTTCATGGGTACCTAGGTTAACACTCTTTGAATTACCATCTTCGAACAAAGCAATCCCGGTCAAGCGAAACGACGGCGCAGAAACGTTCACGTTAGGTTTCTTCGCCAGCTCATTTCGCGCAGGATCGATATTGGGGTCAGGCACCGACACAGGAGTAACCTCTGGCTTACAATCATCAATGCGTTGTTGCATGGTCGAGCATTTGTTCAAGTGCCTTTTGGCAGAGTTGCTGATTTCGACCGTTACTAAACTGGCATCTTGCACCACAAAAGTGAATTGGTCGTGTTGGAAATACAGCGTGTCTTTTCCGTACCGATTGATCCGCGTGCGCATTTTTCTACCGAAATTCTCCATACGCTTTGCTTGTGTGAAACAGTCTGCGATGGTCTGATCCACGGTTGAATCGGTCAACGGCACCTTCGGGTAAACTCGCTCCCAGCGTTCCAGGAATCGCTTCCTAGCGTGATACGTGATCCCTACGAGGATTTGCTTTCCTTTGTTGTTGGTATAGACGAGCTGAGGCGATTTCGATTTCGATGACGGAAGCCGCACCATGACCATAAACCCTTTCTCGCAAATAGGTTACAAGCATCCCCGAACAGCAACTCTTGGAGCGGGGGAGGAGATGAGAGTATCGACACAGTTAGTGACACCTTTGGTCACGATTCGTTCACGAATAACTTGAGGGGGACGAACGACTTTCTATTTCAATCCGCGTCATCCGCCACTGGGTGTCAAACGCCTTGTTCGGCAATCTCCTGGTTCGG
>B570J29032_109958209_pt1 | contig 11913 bp, 7 predicted proteins | sample LakMenEpi16Nov12_FD_29032 | JGI IMG/M metagenome (IMG submission 29032)
AGGATTACTTGCCGATGAAACTAATTTATCTGCAGCTGCATATCCTTCTTGTTTAGTTATATCTGCTAATTTACGAGCTTGTACTTTTACAGCATCAGCTTGTACTTGTGCTGCTGCTAAGATTTGATCTGCACGTTTTTTCGCTTCCTCTTTGCCTCTTGCTACAGCCTCGTTCTTTTTAGTAGTTAACACATCTTTCACAGCATTTTTAATATTAGCACCCATATCGGCCATGCTTAATTTTACTGTTGGTTTGCTCATTAATCCACCTACCAATGCATTTACATTAATAGCATCTGCTGGTGAATAATTTGCACCGTTAGAATTAAGTTTAGATGTTAATCCTGATAACACTGATGCAGAACTATTACCCAAGAAATTCTTTGGCAATTTCAATTTCATCACATAGTCAATCGTTTGATCTAATCCGCTTGAACCACCAATATTTAATGTAGCAATTCCAGCATTTAAATCAAATGGTTTCACATTCACCCTACCATTTTCTATGGTGAACTGCAACATGGTATTTTTGATGTTTAACTCTTTAAATTTATCTGATTTCAATGCATTGCCTAACTCTATTAGCATTGGCGAACCTTTAACTGATGCGCCTATTAACTCTAAAGTACCTGCTCCTTCTGTTGAACTTAACACTGGACTCATATCATTACCCATCAAAGAATTGAATTGTAAAGTAGTACTGAATTTACCAGAAGTGTTTTCTGCAATTGGTGCAAGTTTCTGAACAGTGTTAAAAGTTTTAAATGATTTCTGTATATCCATATTCTGAATAGCAAAATTCATTTTAACTTCAGGTTTAGTAATATCTTGTGTAGTATAATAACCATCCATTTGTACCGTACCATCTAGCATCTTCATGCCCACTTTATCGAAGCTTAATTTTTTATCTTTAATACTGATAGCACCAGCGATATCACTTAATTCCATGTTATCATATAACACTTTGCTAATTGATGAATTCAATACAAAGTCAATGTTTGCTGGTATTTCAACGAGTGTTAATGTATCAGTTGTAGTCTCCTCTTTTTCTTCAGATGATGCAGGACCCATCATTTCATTTAAGTCGATTAGTTTAGCATTAAATGTTAATCTAGCTTTTATTGGTGCTCCCTTCAACGCATAAGCTAAGTAATTTTCCAAAGTACCATTTGCTGAAAAATCACTTTTGCCATAGGTTGCCGAGAATGAATTCATAGCAATGTTTTTCGGACTTAAATTAAAACTTGCGTTACTAATGCTTAATGGAAGTGGGGATTCTTTACTACTGTATTTTAAATTGCTAATGCTAACATTACCTTTAGCATCAAAGCTTTCATAATTACCTTTTTCAATCGTCGACATTTTTCCTTTGGCCATCATATCTGCTTTAATGATACCCGAAAGTGTTGTGCCTTCTAAAGGAACAATTTTTAAGATATTAGCTAAATCAATAGTACCTATTATTTCTGTAGCAATATCAGGATCCGATTCTGGTGTCTTTAATAACAACACTGCATCAAACGGTTCAGCACCGAATTCTACGTGAAGCTTTTTCATATCAACAACAGTATGATCAAACACTCCATCTTTATCTTCAACATTTAATTGCAATTGAACATTGTTAACACCAGTAGGTAAATCAGGGTATTTAAAACTACCATTCTCTACCAGTACATTTAATCCAAAGCCCGGCATTGATACAGCGTTCATTCTTCCTTTGTAGTATCCTTTTAAGGCAAACTTTCCATTAGCGGTTAGTTTATCGAAAGAGCTTGAATATAGCGCAGGCACAAGAGATAGGAAGTTTTTGAATTCAGATTTCTGAGCATCAAAAGTTAAATCTAAATCGATATTAGTATCGGGCATCGCCACCATACCTGCGAAATTAATTAACAAATCATTTAAGTGAATGACATTGTCTTTAAACGTAAAAACAAAATCTTTCATATTCATGTCGATAGCTGCATCAGCATCTACTTTCACTTTACTCAAATAATTTACTCCACCGTAACCTACGGTTAATTCATCTGCTTCTGTTTTCGTTAACAGTGTAAATAAATCTTGAGTGAAATCTCCAGAACCTGAGTGGTTCACATTTTTTAATGCAGTATAAAAAGTTAATGACTTATCATCATACACAATGCTTGAGTTTTTAAGAGAGTAAGACTTCAATGCAATTTTAAAATTACTTGCTGCCGTATCTGTTGTTGTTACAGTTGTTGTATCAGCTTTTGCAATATCCCAATTTGCTTTACCACTTTGCAATACTTTGAATTTTAAATCTGCATGATTTAAGTCCAATGATTTTATTTTTATTGTGCCACCATTAATTACACTCATTAAATCAACGACTACTTTAAAATCTTGAATATTCGCCATGGTATCATTCTTAAACGAATCAACACCAACAACCATCAGGTTTTCCATGCTGAAGGATAAGTTAGGGAAACTGCGAATTAGACTTACATTGAAATCTCCAAAGCTTACTTCTGCATTTACGCTTTCATTAATCGTTGACTTCACCTTAGCGATGATATCATCTTTGTAAATAATTGGAAGTGTAATTGCTGCTGCAAAAAACAAAACGATAATAATGCCAAAGGCATAAATAATTTTCTTGATCATGATACGTAAATATAAAAATGCAACATTAAGAAATAATTAACTGACGAGTTTCTTCATCTATTATTTCTATTGATATTTTCAAGGGCGAATCGGGAAGTAAGGCTTCTACCTTTTCACTCCATTCTAAAAAGCAATAATTTCCTGAATACAAATACTCTTCTAAACCGAAATCAAACGCTTCTTCAATAGTTTTTATTCTATAGAAATCGAAATGATAGATAACTCCAACATTCGATTGGTATTCGTTTACGATAGAAAAGGTGGGACTGCTTAAATCGTCGGTAGAACCTAATGATTTACATAAAGCAGAGATAAGAGTAGTTTTTCCAGCACCCATAGGGCCATCAAACAACACCACTTTATGCGATTGCAAATGTGGTGTGATGAATTCAATGGCCTTATGAATTTCTGAAATGTTATAGTTCATGTTATGCGCTAGCTGTAGGCATCTGACGATCAACTTTTTTCACGAGGCCTTGTAATACGGCACCCGGACCAACTTCTGTGAATGATGATGCACCATCAGCAATCATTGCTTTCACTGTTTGTGTCCAACGAACTGCACCAGTTAATTGTGCAATTAGATTAGCTTGAATGGTTGCTGGATCTGTAGTTGGCATTGCATTTACATTTTGATAAACAGGGCAAATGGGTGTATTGAAAGTCGTTGCCTTAATAGCTGCTTCTAATTCAACACGAGCTGGTTCCATTAATGGAGAGTGAAAAGCACCCCCAACATTTAAAACTAATGCTCTTTTCGCTCCAGCTTCTGTCATTTTCGTACAAGCTTCGTTTACTCCTTCAATACTACCCGAAATCACTAACTGACCTGGGCAATTATAATTCGCTGCAACAACCACTTCATTAATGGATGCGCAAATCTCTTCTACTTTTTCATCTTCTAAACCTAAAATAGCAGCCATAGTAGATGGGCGAACTTCACAAGCCTTTTGCATGGCATTAGCACGAGCAATAACTAATCGGAATGCATCTTCAAAAGCAAGTGTGCCATTTGCTACTAATGCGGAAAACTCTCCTAAAGAGTGTCCAGCAACCATTTCTGGTTTAAAATCGGCTATGGTTTTTGCTAATATAACCGAATGTAAAAAGATAGCAGGCTGAGTAACTTTAGTTTGTCTTAAGTCCTCATCTGTTCCAACAAACATTAAGTCTGTAATTCGGAAACCGATAATTTCATTTGCCTTTTCGAACATCGCCTTTGCTTCAGCGTTCTGTTCGTATAGTTCTTTGCCCATTCCTACGAATTGAGCTCCTTGTCCAGGGAAAACGTATGCCTTCATGAGTGTATATTTTGTTACAAATATAACATTATTCGAATATTAGAAACTCCTATATTTACACCATGAACTTAAAAGAATCGCATCGCTGGGTAATTATTCGCTTAATTATAATATCAATCCTGTTTTCAATTATTGCTTTACTAATTGATAATTACGTTTGGGCTAAGCCAATGAATCCATTTTACACTATTAGCATTTGGTCTGTAGTGGTAATGAACGTAATTGCTTGCTTTGTATTCTTTTTAATAAGTCCGAAAGTAGATTTACTCGAAGATGAATACACGGAAGCACATCGTTACGGTAAATTATCTAGAAACATATACTTGTTTTCCATCTTAATGTTTTTCACTGGCTTCATGACTTTCAGCTCTACTGCAGGTAGAGTTTCGTATTTATTCTTTTTACTTGGACTCGTAACTATGCCCGTAGCACATATCCTTTACGGTATCTGGATTAGAGTAATGAATAATACTAAATAGTTAACTTTCTGCGGTCTAGAATCTCATTTCTAAATACTACCTTTGTATAGTTTTGAACATTAAAGATTTATTTCAACTTTACAAAACCGACGAAAGAATTACGAGCATAGCTCGTGCAATTGCTTCTCAAAAAAATCCTCACATTCATTTAAAAGGATTAGTTGGCTCGTCGGATGCCTTAGTATCATTAGCTTTGTATTTTGTACAAAAGCAAGGGCAACTTATTGTCTTATCCGACCGAGAGGAAGCTGTTTACTTTCAGAATGACTTAGAAAACCTAAGCGATAAAAAGGTTTTACTCTTCCCATCATCTTTCCGAAAATCATTCGACATTACCAATATTGATAGGCAAGCGGTGCTTCAACGTGCCGAAGTATTGAATGAATTAAAGCATACATCAGAATTTGAGAAGATAATAGTTACCTATCCGGAAGCACTTGCCGAAAAGGTAATGGATAAATCTGCCTTAGAGGAATATACACTTGAACTAAAAAGTGGCGAACGTTGCTCTATAGAAACCATTAACGATTTCTTAACAGAATATGAATTTGAACGAGTTGACTTTGTTTACGAAGCTGGGCAGTTTTCTATTCGTGGAGGTATAGTCGATATCTATTCGTTTTCAAATGAACTACCTTATCGTATCGAATTTTTTGGAGATCATATTGAATCGATACGAACATTCGACATTGAAAACCAATTATCTGTTGAAGCTGTACAAGAACTTTCCATCATCCCTAATATACAATCTCAAAAATTAGCAAATCATCAAGCATCACTTTTACAATACCTTTCGCAAGGTAGCAGTATTTGGTTTAAAGATGTTCAGTTTGCTTATGATGTATTTGATGAAGGAAAAGCAAAAGGTGAAGAAATTTTTGCCACGTTAAGTAAAGAAGATTTAATATTACATCCCGAATTTTCAAATCCTAGTGATGTGTTTCAAACCTCATCAGAATTTAATTCAAGTCTTAAAAGCTTTGCCTGCATTGAGTTTGGTAAGCAGTTTTATTTTAAAGCTGATGAAAGCATATTATTTAATACTCGTCCGCAACCATCTTTCAACAAAGATTTTAATTTATTGATTCATAATTTAAAAAAGAACGAATCGGAAAATATTGCCAACTATATCTTTGCAGATCAGACGAAACAAATAGAACGACTGTATACTATCTTCGATGATATTTATAAGGACAGTAAAGACGAACGTAAAAAAGTTTCGTTCACTCCAATTCCGATTTCTATACGCGAAGGATTTATTGATGAGCAATTAAAGTTTGCATTTTATACCGACCATCAAATTTTTGATCGATACTATAAATATAAAGTCCATAAAAATTATTCGAAATCGCAAGCACTAACCTTGCGCGAATTGCGAGAATTAAAACCTGGTGATTTTGTGGTGCACATTGATCATGGTATTGGCAAATATGCCGGATTAGAGAAAGTAGAAGTAAACGGTAAGCTACAAGAAGCGATACGATTGGTTTATGCCGACAATGATTTGTTGTACGTAAACATCAATTCATTAAATCGTATTTCTAAATACTCAGGTAAAGATGGTACTGCACCTAAGATGCATAAGCTAGGTTCAGAAGTTTGGGAGAAGTTAAAAAAGAATACAAAGAAAAAAGTAAAAGACATTGCGCGTGATTTGATAAAGCTCTATGCAAAGCGTAAAGCTCAAATGGGAAATGAATTTCTACCCGATACTTATTTGCAAGTGGAGTTAGAGGCATCCTTTATGTGGGAAGATACTCCCGATCAAATTAAAGCAACTGCAGATATTAAGAAAGATATGGAATCGCCACATCCAATGGATAGACTGGTGTGTGGAGATGTTGGATTTGGAAAAACAGAAGTGGCTGTACGTGCCGCATTTAAAGCAGTAACCGATAGTAAGCAAGTTGCCATATTAGTGCCTACTACAATTTTGGCAATGCAACATTATAAAACATTTAAAGAACGATTAAAAGATTTTCCATGTAACGTAGAGTATATTAATCGCTTCCGTTCTAATAAAGAAATAAAAGAAATATTACAAAAAACTGCTGATGGGAAAATTGATATTCTCATTGGAACTCACCGAATCGTAAGTAAAGATGTTAAGTTTAAAGACTTAGGATTAATGATTATTGATGAGGAACAAAAGTTTGGAGTAAGCACAAAAGAAAAATTAAAACAATTCCGTGCAAACATCGACACTTTAACATTAACTGCTACACCAATTCCGAGAACATTACATTTCTCCTTAATGGGTGCTAGAGATTTATCCATAATTAATACTCCTCCTCCAAATCGCCAACCAGTTACTACCGAGTTGCACGTGTTTAATGAGAAGTTAATTAAAGAAGCCATTGAGTTTGAAGTGGAGCGTGGTGGACAAGTATTCTTCATACATAATAGAGTACAAGACATTGCACAAGTAGCTGGATTAATACAACGTATTTGTCCTGGAGTACGCATAGGCATTGGGCATGGGCAGTTAGATGGTAATGCTTTGGAAGATGTGATGCTTAAATTCATGTCTGGCGAGTATGATGTTTTAGTAGCGACGACTATTATCGAATCGGGATTAGATATTTCGAATGCAAATACTATATTTATTAATAATGCACAGAACTTTGGTTTAAGTGATATGCATCAAATGCGTGGGCGAGTAGGACGTTCAACTAAAAAAGCTTTTTGCTATTTGTTAAGTCCACCATTATCTGCAGTAACACCAGAAGCGCGTAAGCGCTTAAGTGCTATTGAAGAGTTTTCTGATTTAGGAAGTGGATTTCAAGTAGCGATGCGCGATTTAGATATACGTGGTGCAGGAAATTTATTAGGTGCCGAACAAAGTGGATTTATTGCTGAGATTGGTTTTGAGCTTTATCATAAAATTTTGGATGAAGCAATTCAAGAATTAAAAGAAGACGAGTTTAAAGATTTGTTTAAAGATCAACCTCCTCCTCCACATGTAAGTTTTTGTCAGATTGATACCGACCAAGAATTGTTAATCCCTGATGAATATGTAACCAATATAGCTGAGCGATTAAATTTATACACTGAACTGAATAAGATAGAAACAGAAGAGGGATTAAAAGCGTTTGAATTACAATTGCTAGATCGCTTCGGAACGGTACCAAGAGAAGTTCGCGAACTATTAAATGCATTACGTTTGCAGTGGTTAGCTAAGAGTATTGGATTTGAAAAATTGAGTTTAAAAAATAATATATTGAGGGGGAATTTCCCTTCAAACCCCCATTCTGGTTTTTACGAATCGGATACTTTCCGTGCGATATTAAGCTATGTGCAGAAATATCCACGAGGAGTAAAAATGAAAGAAGGAAAAACAAGTTTAATAATGATATTTGATCAGGTTACTTCAGTATCGCATGCTATTGCGATATTAACTGAAATGAGTGGTTAATAAAATAACAAGAAGCATGAGTTTAAATCTAGATATAAAAAAGATAAACCAAGATTGGAAAAATCTTAGTGAAAAAATTCAACAGGATTTCGATTCTGATGAACCCGATGTAAAAGTGTTTTTATTTCTAATTGGCGTTCAAGAATTGGGGCAAGGACCTAAGAAATTTTCGAAACGACAAAAAGAAGAATTGATGCACATCGCTACTTGTCGTTTGATGAGTGAAATGGGATTCTACGAACTCGAAGGTTTGGACCAAGACGGTTGGCCACATTGGAATGCCGTGAAAGCTATACCAGCATACACTACACTTGAGCAAGAGTTTTTATTGAAGCAGTTGATTATTCACTACTTTGAGGAAATAGAGTAATGAAAATGACACATAGTGCCACCACTTAAAGTGGTGGCACTAATTATTAAATAAAAAACAAAGCAGTATAAAGTTATTCGTAGCACGAAGTAGTGAGTTGTGGTGCTACGACTCCAAGTCGTGGCACCACTAAAAAAAACTTAACAAAGCAGTATAAAGTTATTCGTAGCACGACACAAGTCGTGCCACGAAGCATATAGTTATTCTACTATAAACTTCTTCACTGAAGAAAACTTACCACTCTGAATCCTGTAAAAATATTCTCCAGGTAATAAGTCTAGCTCATACGATTTATTGAATTTGCCATTTGTAATTTTTACATGCTCTTTGTAAACTTCTTTACCAATAATATTTACAATAGATATTATCGCATTTTCGGCATTTATATTTTTACCTTGAACTGTAAATGTTCCATTGTTTTTATTTGGAAATAAATTAACATCAATTTTGCTAAGTGGATTTTGGTTAATCCCAATACTTGTTGGGGTTTGAGCTAAATCACTCATCCATATACCACGACCAAATGTTGCAGCAAAAATTTTATTAGAGTCGGCATGAATTTCTAAATCACTTACAATTACATTTGGAAGCATGGTGCTATAAAGCAACCAAGAACCAAGGCTATCGTACGTATAATAAACACCAGCATCAGTTCCGATATATAATATATTTTTCGCAGAGCCGTGTTGGTGAAGAACAACGTTTACTGGAATATTAGGTAAGTTCATGGAGATGTTTGTCCAATTAGCACCTGCATCAATTGTTTTATACACTTTAGCGCCAGCAGCAAAGCCACTGAAGCACGCCCAAGCAATTTGAGGGTTCACGTCGCTTACTGTTATTGAAGTGCAATACATAGAGTCTGGTAAACCAGCAGTGCGATTTGTCCAAGCAATACCAGAATTACTAGTCACATAAAATTTCATCGATTCATTTTGCTGATGAACAATTCGTTTTGCAACGTAAACATAACTTGGATCAGAAATACCAAAATCAAAAGTTGAGATAGTAGCACCCGCACCATTTTGCATTTTAGGGAAATTAGAAATTGGAGTGAAAGAAAATCCTTCATCCATAGAAACATGCATGTTTTCATAACCAGCATAAATCACTTCCGGAGCATTAGGGTCTAACTTAAATGGAGTAGTCCATTCCCCGTTTTCACCATTACCAACATTTAATGAACCAAATGTTTGTCCTCCATCAAAAGATTGAACTAAATAACCATACTGTGCGGAACCATATAGAATATTGGTATCTGTAGGATGTAATGCACAATCCATACCATCACCACCAATCATATTTACCCAACGATTATTTGAGCGATAAAAAGTTGAATTGTCTTGTGCTCCTGTAATCACATCACCAAAACGTTCACGTAAACCTAAACGATAGAATGAAGAAATTTGCATTCCACTTCCTAAGAAACGCCAATGTGTGGGCCAAGTATAATTCGGTACAGAGTTCGCATCATCCCAAGAGCCGATGATTGGATTGTTGGTGCGATATAAGCCACCATCATTAGAAACATAATAGGCATTTGTAAGTGGGTTGTATTTAAATTGGTGTTGATCTGCGTGTAAGTATTCTCCGTAGTAAGGCAACCAATATGACATTCCATCCCAAGTTGCACCACCGTCATCTGTTCCCCACATATTAATACCACCGATATAAACTTTATCACGAGAAACAGCATCAGCAACAATTGCTAAATCGTAGGTTCCTTGTCCACCACCACCCGAACTGTTATCCCAACCTAAAATATTTAAACCAGTAGAACCGCTATATCTTTTTGTCCAAGTAGTTCCAGAATTTGTGCTTCTATAAAATCCTTCAAAACCGCGATCTAATCCGCAGGTAATCGCATAGATATAATTTGTATCCACGCGAGAAACGGTAAGCTCTACACGTTGTGCTGTTTTAGTAGGAATGCCTGTGGTTAACAAAGTCCAAGTTTCACCAAAGTTGGTTGATTTTAAAATACCCGCATCACCTTGATTCAGAGAACTAATAAAACCAGTACTTGCATAAAGTGTTTTGGTATTCATTGGGTTACTTTCTAAATCCCAAATGATATCATTTTTCTTTTTCGTCCATGTGGTACCAGCATCGTAAGATTTCCAAATACCAGCAATGCCAACAGCAACAAGCTCAGATGAGTTTGCCGGATTAACAATAACTCTACGTATCAAAGATTCATCGAATTGATTTAAGGATAAACTTAATCCAGTTTGCGACCAAGTTGTACCACCATCAGTTGTTTTGTATACGCCAATTCCATAATGAGTATGACGTTTACGACCATCTGATTGAAGTGAAATTCCCAAGTATCCATAATCACCTACAGAAATGTACATGGTATTCGGATTGTTAGGGTCGATTGCAATATCACTAATTCTAATTATAGGTAATTGATCAGTTAAGGGTGTCCATGATTGTCCGGAGTTTGTCGACTTCCATACACCACCTTGAGCAACGCCTGCAAATATGGTGGCCGAATCTGTAGGATGAAATGCCATACAGTTTATTCTACCCATACCGTGTGAAGTAATTTGATCTATGGAAGGAGGTAATTCCGATGGACCAAAAGGTGTCCAATTACCTGTAGTGTTTTTATTAGCAATATTCTTTTGAGCCTGTATAGTTTTAGCTTCCTCAAAGAATACAGAGGGGTCAACCATGTTTCCATTTAAGGATTGGCGTTGTTCATAATGAGCTTCCCAGCGTTTGTACCACTTCCAACCACGAGTGGTTTTAAGGTCGTTTTGTTGCCTATATTCTTCGAATTCTGTTTGTAATTGATTAAAACTAGAAGGCGTATTGCTATTATTCAATTTGAATAATTGAGCGAACGCCATTGAAGGCAAAATAAATAATAGAATAAAAGCTCTTTTCATGAGTTGATTATCTAATTGTATTTCATAAATTTAACAATTCTAATGCCAATTAAATATCTAAAGTCGTGAATAAAGAACTGATCCGCAAAAACATTTTAGAAAAACGCGAAATGTTAAGCGACGAAAACAAATGTGCTTTACTTCAAAGCGTCATTGATCAAATGGGAAATTATGATTTTTCTAAAATCAAAACTGTTCATATTTATTTACCAATAAAGCAAAAAAACGAAATCGATACATTCCCTATTATTCATTTTTTGAGATTAATTGCACCACACGTAAGAATTGTTATTCCACGTAGTAATTTCAAAACTTTTGAAATGCAAAACATCATCTGTGATGATAATACAATTTTATCGGAAAATAATTATGGAATTATGGAACCTGTTGATGGTACAATTGTTCCTTATCAAGAAATTGATATGGTTATTTGTCCATTACTAACGTTTGATAAAAAAGGATATCGCGTAGGATATGGAAAAGGTTTTTACGATCGCTTCTTAACAGAGTGCAGAGAGGATGTTATAAAAATTGGATTGAGTTATTTTGAACCGATTGAAGAAATCGCAGACATCGAAACACACGATGTAAAATTAAACTATGCCATTAGTCCTTCTAAACTCTGGACATTCTGAAATAAATGCTAATGTTTCCTATAAACTTCTATTTATATAAAACATTAACATATTATCCCATTAACACATTAACATATTAGTGTTATTGTTTTACTCGCTCCACGTAATCACCAGTACGAGTATCGACTTTTACTTTATCGCCATCATTAATAAACAAAGGAACACGAATTTCTACACCATTAGAAACGGTT
>B570J29032_109958208_pt1 | contig 11905 bp, 19 predicted proteins | sample LakMenEpi16Nov12_FD_29032 | JGI IMG/M metagenome (IMG submission 29032)
GAAATGAGTATTGGTAATTATCTAATATATGTAGGGGAGGGACACGGAGGATGTACAGGAGACGATATGTTCTTTGATAAGCTACATTCTGATTTTGAAGAGATTGATTCTGTAGATATTCCGTCATGGTGGGGAATATACGACCATTGTGTAATCTATAAAAAAATAAGATGAGCAATAGAGTGAATTTCAAGAAGGGACATGTTCCATGGAATAAGGGAAAGAAGGGAGTTAATGGCGATTCTAATACTAGATTTTCAAGTGGCGAACATCACACTGGAGAAAATCATGTTAGCTGGACTGGCGGTGTTCAAGTAATGAGGGAAGACTGCGTGTACTTATGGAACGGGACCGGAAAGAGAGCTAGACGCCCTAGGGTAGTATATGAAGAAACTTTCGGACCTATACCCGATGGGCATATTATAATTCACATTGACGGAAACAGATATAATGATGATCCTTATAATTTAATGGCTATATCTAGAGCAGAAAACTTAAAAAGAAATAGCAAAAAGGTCTGAAATCCTTTTTTTCATCCATTATAATAATCTAACTTAGCGGACAATTAAAAAGAAAAAATGAGACAGCTTAAAATTACACACAGCATTACGAGCAGGGATGATAAGGCTTTAGAAAAATATTTACAAGATATTTCTAAAGAAGAAATGATTACAGCGGATGAGGAAATAGATTTAACTAGAAAGATCAAAGCAGGAGACGAAAAGGCTTTGGATAAAATGGTCAGAGCAAATTTAAGATTCGTTGTATCTGTTGCTAAACAATATCAACACCAAGGTTTACCATTAGTAGATTTAATAAACGAAGGTAACGTCGGTCTAATAAAAGCAGCTAAGAAGTTTGACGAAACACGGGGGTTTAAATTCATCTCATACGCAGTTTGGTGGATTAGACAAGCAATACTAGAAGCTCTTTCAGAAAAAGCTAGAGTTATCCGTATTCCTTTAAACCAGGTTGGAGTTCTAAGTAAGATCAACAAAACATACTCTAGATTGGAGCAGGAACTTGGAAGAGCTCCTTCAGATGAAGAGATTGCACAAGAACTAGATATGCCCGAGTTTAAAGTAAGGGATACTTTATATTCTTCTAAAAACCACGTTTCTTATGATGCACCTATGGGAGGTGATACTGAGAATTCTACTATGATCGAAATACTTTCTAACCCCGATAGTCCAAAAGCAGACTCAGAGGTTATGGTGGAGTCTCTAAAGGTTGATATAGAGAGAAGTCTACAATTTCTAGATCCGAAAGCAAGGGAGATACTTAAACTCTTCTATGGTATTGGATATAGCCACCCGATATCTTTAGATGAGATCGGACAGAGATATTCTCTAACCAGAGAAAGGGTACGACAGATAAAAGAGAAAGGTATTCGTAAGATGAAATCCGGACAAGTAAGGAATATACTGAAGGAATACGTTTAATCTATTCATATAATCTATAATAAAAAGGACCTTAGGGTCCTTTTTTTGTTTGCTCTCAATCGGATATATAATTAAAAATACTAGGGATGAAACTAAAAAGATTCAAAGAAATAAACGAAAGCACAGGTAGAATATTATACGGAGAAGAAGTACATGCTGCTCATGATAATTTAAAACCGGGAGAGGACATATATTATCTTGAATCTTCCGGTGATGAAAGGATCAAAGGAATGGTTGTTACCCACCCCGAATATGCCATGATGATGCTTAAAGATGCAGAGGAAAAAAGAGATTGGTCCAAAGTTAATTTCGCTATAATGTATATGCAGAAGCACCTAATGCCTGGGTATAATAATAGATTTACAGTTAACCAATAATGGTAAACTTCTTAAGATATTTAATAGTGTGGATAAGTGAAAACTTATCCATTCCTTTTTGGATAGTTGGACACGTTCATCTTACTATGAATGCTTATGAAGATTTATACGAGATTATTGCTTCTTTTGGTATGAATCTAATAGTTGCCGTTGGATTTTTTATTGGATACAAAGAGCATAAAAAAAAACAATAATTCTTAGGAGATATATACAATATAAAATATATAATAATATGAACTACGTAGACTCTTTCTATAACTTTGTTCCGAATGACGGATCTGTAAATTTTAATGAATTATTTTCCCTTAACGAGAATGGTAGTTCAGCCAGATATTCCAAGGATGAATTTAGATCTCTTTTTAGCGATTCTCTTCTAGAGTCCGATGGATATGTTAATGAAGAACTTTTAGAGGGAGCTTATGCCTATTACGAACTAAGTACCCTATACGAAAATAAATCGGGGTGGATAGATTCTGGATCATCTTATAATAATGTTTTTTTAGATTGTGATTCACATATCATTCTAATTAAAAATGGAATGGGATACCTGATAGAGAAAAGCACATTGGATATTGCTAGATCTCTTAATGAAAAAGGAATAGGTTGGTTAGAGGATAAATGGAATAAAGTAAAATCTGCTGGAAATTCTGCTATTAAGAAAACTGTCTCTGCTGTTAAAGGTGGATGGGACGCTCTTAGCTACGGAGCTAAAAAAGCGTGGGAATTTGTTAAGTCTTGTTCTAGTGCAGTTGTTGAGTTTGTAAAAGGTATGACTTGGTTGGAATGGGCAGCTTTAGGATGCAGCATTCTTTCTGCTATATTGGGGCTTCTAGCAGCGGCAGCTTACGGATCTGGTGCTTTTGCTTGGGCAGCACCATTTATAGCAGCTATTGGAGGTTTATTACAAGGATTAGGTGGTGGAATACACATTTACGAGGGAATACACAAATCTCAGAACGCATATAAGCTTTATGCAAAGGCTACAGAAATTACACCAACAGCAAAATTTGTATCTGTTGTTGCACAGGGTCTCCCAGAGGTAGTAATAGGAGGAGGAATGCTAGCACTGGGAATATATGATATAATTGTTGCAGGAACCACTATAGTAAATCCAACAGCAGCAATTGAGGGAATAGCTACGGGTGCTACTGTAAAAACTGGTTTAGGAAAAGTAACAGAAACAATTGGAAAGCCGGGTGGAGCGGTTCATCATTTTATAGAACATGCCGGTGTTAGCGTAGCAAAAAAATTCAGTGTAGATTTAGCTAAGAATGTTGCTGATAGTGCAGCAAAAGCAGCTCTGAAAAGAGCTGGAGCAGCAGCTATAGGAAAGATATTAACAGGAACGGTTGCTTTAGTATCTTCTAGCATTCTTTCAACCGCTATTGGATGGGTGTGGAAGGGGTTCCTTAAAAACGTATCCATGATTAGTAAAGGATTTGATTTCTTAATAAATATACCTAAAAAAATAACTGAAGGAATAGGTGGATTTGTAAAAAAATCCGAAAAGGGTGGTACTTTTGCAAAAATTATAGCAAAAGGACTAGATAAATTGGTTAAGCCTATGTCTAGTTCTGCTGCAAAAGTTATAGAAAAATATATCCAACCAATTGTTGATAAGTGTAAAAATTGGGCAGATAAGGAGACAAAGGCATTTAATGAATCAGAGGAGATATTAAAAAAATACAAACACGAGTTACACACAGGTATAAAACATGTTGAAGTTCACAAACCCAAAAAAGGGGAGAATCCTAATGCTCCTAAACACGAAATAGATCCTAATAAGGTAACCAAGAAGGATATAAAGATAGTTAAAAAGGCGGTCAATAAAACTAAAGGAAAGGAAGATAAAAAGGACAAAAAAGTTAAGGAGTCATTACTGTGGGAAAGAAAGCACGTGCATTCTTTCGATGATATGAAATTTATTTAGTCCTCTTGTCTATCTATTATAGAGAAAACTATAATTAGTAAGGAAAACATTACTAGGAAGAATATAAATCTGCTCATTGTTTTAATATCTATATCATGATGCTTTATACGCTATTTATTATCATTTCGACTATAATCTTTATTACTGGTCTCGTTTTCTGGATTATATGTATGTTTAATCAAAAAATAGAAAGACCTTTAATGCTATTGATCGGATGTATTTTTTGGCCTTTATCTATAATTTTTATGTATATGTACGTATACGTATCAAATAGAATATCCAAAAATTAGGATATATAAGAAATGAATCGCATAGTTCTTTTTGAAAATTTTTCTAATCCTAAATATCTTTGGCCGGATGCTAAGTTTTGGATAGAGGATCTATACCCCGAAGAAATATGCTTTCTAGCTATTTATAATGATTTAATACAAAGCACAAAGTATAGCAAAGAAATTATTCCTCTATTCGAGATGGAAATGGATGATTCCACGCACTCCTTAGAGCCTGATTATTATGATGAGGATAGGGGTAAGGCTAACTTTGAAATCTTTTATCAAATACCGACAAAGAAAGAAAAATGTAACATATATGCTGAGGTGGAAGCAAAGGGAGGATATGGTCCGTACACACCTGCTAGATATATGGAACCTGCCGAAGGCGGGGAACCTATACTATATTCAATTGATATAGAGAGCTTTTCTTATATAAACTCCGATGATACATTCGAAGCTATATTTACTGATTCATCATATGTATTTAAGTCGGAAACAATAGACAAGAAAAAACTGATGTCCGCTATAGAGTATTTAGCAGCTATGAAGGTAGAAGCAGACGACGAAACAAGAAGCGTTAAGCCGGAAATTCCCGAGGAACTCATGAAAAAATGTGAATCAATAAGAAAATCAATGCCTGACGTTGTTAGTGGATCTAGTATTATCAGTAGATTTACTGACAACGATGGAACAAAATAATTTTTATATCTATAATCTGTAAACTAATAGATTATGAGATATTTATTGCTATTTACTATTATTCTAACATCTTTTATTTCTTTTTCACAAACTGGTACTTATAAAGTGAGCGAGCTTTCTGTTGTATCCCCGAACAGAGATACTTTATGGCTTATAAATAATAGTACAGGATTATTGATCGCTAGATCTTGGGAAGTTAATTATTATCCAAACAATGAGAAAAAGCCTGTTATAATTATGGCTGACGTTTTACCAAATCCGAATCTTAACCTTTCATCAAATGAGAAAAAAAGCAGAAGAAGAAGATATATAAAAGGTAAATAATAACAAATGATGAAGCACATAAAGCTTTTTGAAAATTTTGATGTCCCACAAGGAGACGGATCTTCTATAGTATTTGATTGGATGCCTTTTGATGATCAGATTAATAATCCTATAAATTCTTCTATACCAGAATCGCTAAACTTAAGAGAAGCAATAGAATTTTGTCAAAGCCGTCCTGAGATAGGAGAGGCAGGCCTTTTTATTGCACATAATAAGATGAGCAATGGCGGATTTATTAGATACGTAATAAAATCTACCGAGCCTTTACTTATGGACACTGCGGTATTTGACTCTAATTTTAAGAAGATCAGCGAGCACAATGATATAGATCCAAAAAAAATAGACGTTGACTCGTACAATAAAGGAGCGTCAGCTCTAGGATCTTTTGGACTTTTTGGGAACAAGGACTAATTAAACCTAAACTATACAATAGAGAAAACCCGGCGACGGGTTTTTTTATTGGTTTTTTTTTCAAAAACGTAAACTTTTTTAAAACCTCTGCATATAATATCTGTATAAATTAAATAAAAATAAAATTTAAAATTATGGAAAAAAGAGAAGCAACAATTGAAGCTATTTTAGCATTAAAAAATGACAAGTCTGCAAAAGCTTGGATCGGTCCCAACCACATTCTTTTTAAGGACAGCACAGAAAATCGAGACATGTTCCTAACCACCTATCGTATAAGAAATGCCTACGAGGAACTTCTTAATAAATTGGAAGTTAATGACGAGGTTACCGAAGATAAAGACATGACCCTCATTAAAAGATTTTTTGATATGATGTTCTATCCTCCTAGAAAAATGAGTATTAGTGATTGGAAGAACGGAAGAGATCCTATAGTAAAAATAGTTAAAGCTTATAAGGATACAAGATGGAAAGGTAATCGAAGAAGAAAACATGAGATAACCCTCCTATTGGACGATGGTAAAAAAGTTCAACTTAACCCCGGGGATATTCTTAATAGATTTTTTCACATCTGGGGTAACTTTGATTCTTTAATAAATTCTAAATTATAAGTAGTATATTGTTAATAAATTATTAGCCGGCTTTCTAAAAAGCCGGCTTTTTTTGTTTTTTTTTAGTGGGAGGGGGGATATATAATCAATAAATAAATGATTAAGAAATGGAAGAATTCGGCCCTCACATTACTATAGATCTAAAAGGATGCCCAAAAGAAACTTTAGCAAATTACGAGCTACACTTTAATTACTTAAAGAGTCTTCCAGAATTAATTAAAATGACCCCTATAACACAGCCATACGTTTTTCCTTATTCTGGTTTAGTTCCAGAAGATAAAGGAATAACAGGAATTGTTATTATAGCTGAAAGCCATCTATCTGTACATTCGTTTGAAGAAAAGGGATATTGCTTTATAGATATATTTTCTTGTAAGGATATGGATGTAGAAAAAGCTATCCAAATAACTATAGATACTTTTAAACCTGCTGATTACGAAATCAATATGATTAAAAGAGGTAAGGATTTTCCTAGATAGTTAATGCTTATTAATTTCTTTCTTAATAAGATCAATTTCGTTTATTATTTCGCTATTGTCCCTTTTTACTATTATAGTGGAAGTCCTGTTTGGACCTAGGGAATCCACAGTTCTATAAGCTTCTAGATTTGTTTGTCTTATTATTTGGTTATCTGAGCTTTTAGCCTTCCCCCTTAAATGATCTAGCATAGATATAAATTCTTTCTCCCTTTCTACAATCTGATTGGTGCAGTTTCTTTGTTCATTTCTTATTAAGTCGTCCTTGTACATTAAATCACTCTCCATCTTTTTTATTTTAGCGTCCATGTTATCTAGTTCATTTTTTAGATCGCTCTTATCTTGTATTAGCGAGGGTGAAATTGTAATTATAATGATTGATAACAGGATAAGTGATAGTGCTATTATCTTTTGCGGTGTTGAGAACTGAGCTATTATTTGAGAGATGTATTTGAACATATTTTTGTGTTATTTAGTATTTCTTAATATATACTCATATGATCAATATAATAAAGGGAAATTTAGAAATAATGGGGCAAGACCTTCCTGGTAAAATGGCCTGGACTAGTATCTCAGACGAGATTGAAGCTCTTGGTGGAAATGGATGGAGACTTCCTTATGAAAGCGAATTCAAAACGATTAATGATCTTTACAAATTAGGTATAGGTGGGTTCAAACCTGCTAGATATTGGTCATATTCATCTTATTCCTCTAAGGCTTGGTATTATGATCTTAGTGTTGGATATTCTCCGCACATCATAGAGAAGACTAACCAGTATTACGTTAGACTGGTTAGAACTATATAGATCTATTTCTCTTATTGAATTCTTATGACATATTAAATGTCATTTCTCATCCTAGCTAGGTTTTTCCTAACTGAATTATCAAGATCCTCAAATGTAGTTTTCAACCCTTTGTCGTAGATGTTAGATAATGATCTAGCCACTTTGTTTTGGTCTAAGATTATTTCCCATTTAGGATTTTTCTCCTTGTTGATAATTTCATCAGCTATTTCTCTTCCTAGCTCTTGTATTTTCTTTTCGTATGTCTGCATGTTATTTTTATTGAGGTTAACCCGTTTTATTTCATATTCATTATATATCAAGAAATAAAAAAGCGGTTGATTGATATAATAGAGAAAACATTTTATGAAAAAAGGCCCGATCTCTCAATTTATAGAAAGAAACTATAAACACTTTAATGCTGCAGCTTTAAAAGATGCAGCTGTAGCATATTCACATCATGTAGACCACGGAGGTAAAATGCTAATATCATTAGGCGGTGCAATGAGTACTGCAGAGCTTGGTATATCCCTTGCTGAAATGATTAGAGAAGGAAAAGTTGATATTATTTCGTGTACTGGTGCGAATTTAGAGGAGGATATAATGAATCTAGTAGCTCACTCTCACTATAAAAGAATACCAAATTATAGGGATCTAACACCACAAGAAGAAAGAGAGCTTTTAGACAAAGGATGGAACAGGGTAACAGATACTTGTATTCCCGAGGAGGAAGCTTTTAGGAGACTACAATCCTACATATATGATATATGGAAAGAAGCTGAAGATAGGGGTGAGAGATATTTTCCTCATGAATATATGTATAAATTAATCAATAGCGGAGTACTTGCACAGTATTATGAAATTGATCCTAAAGATTCTTGGATGGTCGAAGCCGCTAAAAGAAATCTTCCTATGGTTGTTCCCGGGTGGGAGGATTCAACTATGGGAAATATATTTGCTTCGTATGTTATTAAAGGCGAGCTAAAGGCAGACACAGTTAAAAGTGGGATCGAATATATGGTCGAGCTGAGCGAATGGTACAAAAGTAATTGCTCTGGTATGGGAATAGGATTCTTCCAAATAGGCGGTGGTATCGCAGGGGATTTTCCTATATGCGTGGTTCCTATGATGTATCAGGATCTTGAGTGGGAAGACGTTCCATTCTGGGCTTACTTCTGTCAAATATCGGATTCGACTACTTCATATGGATCTTACTCTGGTGCAGTACCTAATGAAAAAATTACATGGGGTAAACTAGATACTGACACTCCTAAATTTGTAGTTGAATCCGATGCAACTATAGTTGCTCCTCTTATTTTCTATTGGATATTAAATAAGTGATATTGATATATACACTATAATTAATGATTTTGAAGCACCTTAAAACCATACACGAATTTACAGAGATCAATGAGCAGCTTTTTGCTAAATCAGCAGAGCTCTTTGCTAAGATGCTCGGAGCTTCTTCTGAAACTGCTAAAAAAGCAGAGAGTGTAGATCTAAAAAACGAAGGAGCTCTTAGTATAGCCAGTGATAAAAAAGCAAATTTAGTTGTTGTTTATGGAGGGGAAGATATAGACGGAAAAAAGAGCGGCGAATATATCGCTAACAATTTTACCGGAAAGATTGGATCTATAAATCTTTTTATCGCTAAAGATGGTGCAGTAGATGGAGCTAAATCTTATAAGAATGTAAAAAAACAGCTAGAAGATAAATCTGTAAAACCTGCTAAAAAGGTCCTTTATATTTTTTCTAAGGGATCAGAGCAGGGTATGTCTCTTCTAAAAACTTACGGAGCCTCAGAGTTTGATGCTATTTATATGGCTGATATATTTTTGGGTAATGGCAAAGTTGCTGATTTTTATAAAGAGCTAGCAAAAAACAACAAGGAGAAGCTTAGATATTTTTACACAAAGTCAGGATCTGGTAACGACGATGCAACAAAAACTATTGCTGATACACTGACTTACAAAAAGACTAGTGGTAATAACGACCACAAGGAAACAAATAAAGATGCTACTTCGGATCTACTTTCCAAAATATAATTAATAGGATGAAACATATAAAAAATATCTCAGAATTCAGTTTATTATATGAGCAGCTTTTCAGTAGAGAAATGGCAGTATTCAATAAATTGATGGGAATATCTGTAGAAGAGACTGGACAAGAAGAGCCTGGTATGATCCCCGCAGAAAACCCAACTGGATTAGGGAATGCTTTAGTCCCAGTTGTTAAATTAAGTACTGATCAATTAGACAACTATGGATCTACTGTTGGTATAAGTGATAAGAGTGATAACGCTCCTATGAATCTTCCTCTAGCTGGACCAATTGGTAATATTGTAAATTCAGCTTACGCTAATTTAAATGTTTCAACAAGAAAGATACCTGGTACTAAAAACGGAAATCTCGGATGTGCTGCTGCAGTATCTATTATTTTTTATAGAGCTACCGGATATGCTATCGCAGGATCTGGAGCTATAACTTTAGGAACGGGCCATATGTACAACCACATGGAAAAGGAAAGTTCTAAAGCGGATGGTGTATGGGAAAAAATAACCAACTGGGCAACTGAGTCTAAGCCGGGAGATATAATTATTACAGCAAGAGGAAGTAAAGCTGGACACGTTGGTGTTGTTGTTGAAGGAAATAATATTATATCAAATTCATCTGGAGGATTCAAAGGTGATAAGAAAGGACAAATAGAAATGAACTACAACATAAATACTTGGAGTAGTGTTGCTAATAGAAACCCGCAAAAAACTGCATCATTCAGATATAAAGGTCCGTATAAGAAAACATGGGGTAAATCTGAGGGAGTTATAGCTTAAATCTTTTTTAACTCCAATAAATATACTGGGATTTTTATTGATAAAATATGTGGTTTAAATGATCGCATAAGCACTTTAGAAGGCCCTTGAATAGAATACAGAGGGCTAAGCTTAAAAGTGATCTTAAAAGACAATTAAACGGTGAATATCCGGGTGTGTCCCCGAATTATAAACATGCAAAATATCTTTGGTGGTAGGAATCATTTTTTTATTCCTAATTTAATCTCTACATTTGAAAAAACATATTGTATGGCAGAAAAAGTAATTAAAGTAAAAGACAATTATCGTACTAATCCAGAGAGCCATATTCCTGGTGGATCTGTGGTAGAAACTTTCAATGATAAAGAAATCCGATTAGTCTATGATAAGATAAAAAATCCGGGTGCTTATATTCGGAGAATTACGAAGGATCCGTCTATTATAAAAGTATATGTTGATGGAGAACTTAAGTTCGACAGAAATGGAGAACAGTAAGAAAATTCTATGTAGTGATCCTGTAGAAATATGGAAAGACGTTAATCATCATATATTTCGAAAATATTATCAAGTTAGCAATTTAGGTAGAATAAAAACTAAAGGGAGACATGTAACTCGTGGTGGCCCTGCTAATAAATATACTTATTGGCTCAATGAGAGGATAGTATCTGTTAGAAGATCTAAAGAAAACCCGCATCTTTTCTGTTCTTTATATGCTACTAAGGTGTTAAATAGTAACAAAACAGCATATCTGCACAAATTAGTTGCAGAGTCTTTTATAAAAAGACCATCCAAGAAACATGTTTTTGTTACTCATATAGACGGAAATTATGAGAATAATATGGTTACAAATCTTAAATGGATAACTGCATCAGAGAATTCTAAGAGAAATATAGAAAAATATCCAGAGAATAAAACAAAGCTTAAGGAACACAACGAAAAAGTTGGATACTATGAAAATCTTAGACATCCTGCATGGGGTGAAGAAAATAAGATAAAAATAAAATACATGGTAAGATGGGGTGTTTCTATTGAAGAAATTTCTAGAATATTTAAATGCTCATCTGCTACAGTTTATAAAATAGTAAAAACAATAAAATGAAATATTTAGATTACGAAGTAACAGAGGAGCAAGACTCTATAGAGAATATCTTTTGTAAAGAACTGGAAAAAAGGGGAAAGACTAAGCCACTGAACGACCAGGAGGCTATGATATTGATGCACCTCATTTTGGAGAAAAATAAAGGTGGTGGGTCAATCGATGATCTTTACGAAAAATTAAAAAATGAGTCCGCGTCTTTGTCGATACTAAAAGACAGAATAGAAAATCTAAATAGGATAATGTCAAAAGAGGCTCTTATATTATGTTCCATTTTTTGTAGAACTCCTGGCGAGTGCGTTATGTATGCTAACTATATAGCATATAAGATGAAAGTAAATAACTTAGAAACTCTAAATATAGATGATCTATGTAGTCTTGTTTTCCCTTTCGGATTTTTTACCGATGAAACACTAGAGGAATTCTGGGACATACAGAAAGTTAGAGTACCATCAGGTGAAAGAGGAAGCGACAATTTACTCGACTATCATGAAGCAAGTCTGAGTATATCGAAATAAAACTTCCTTTTTTGACTATAATAATTAAAACGTTTTTATGGGAAAAGGAATGGGAGGGATCCAATATATTAAGGATCTAATAGAAAAATACCCAAATGATTCAGATTTAGGAAGAGCACTAAGAAACTCTATTATTTCTAGAGAATCTTTAAGCGAATTGC
>B570J29032_109958206_pt1 | contig 11898 bp, 7 predicted proteins | sample LakMenEpi16Nov12_FD_29032 | JGI IMG/M metagenome (IMG submission 29032)
AGAGACGCTTCTGCTGGAGCTATTATGGCTTCTGCATTTATCGAATTATCAGGTTATGTAGCAGGTCCGTTAAAGCAAAAATATAAAAAGGCTGCAGAAACTATTTTAACGAGCCTCTCTAGTCCCGAATATTTAGCAAGCAAAGGTACCAATGGAGGCTTTTTATTAAAGCATAGTGTTGGGGCACTCCCATTAAATGGAGAAGTGGACATGGCGCTTACATATGCCGATTATTATTTTGTTGAAGCGATGCTTCGTTACCTAAAGCAGTACTAATAATTACTTGACCAAATAAGGCGCTATTACACCTTGCCATATTTTATAACCTTCTGCATTCATGTGTAGTTTGTCGGATAAAAATATATGGGTCAGTACTTTTCCATTTGCATCAAGCATGCTACTATACACATCAATATAGCTAGATCTTTTTTGCTGCTCCATAAACGACTTAATCAGTGCATTGCCTTTTTGCATGGTTTCTAAATACTTTTCTCTGCTAGGGCTTGGCTTCATAGAAATATAAGCGATGGGTACTTTTTTGTATTTCGATCTTATAAGTTGGTGTAGGTTTTTTAAGCGCTCAAAAATAGTATCCGCCGTAATAGTTGGTCCACCTGTTAAATCATTTTCGCCACAATAAATAAGAATCTGCTTGGGGTTGTATTTGAAGATGACGTCTTCTGCATACATAATCATATGCGGCAGTGATGAACCTCCAAATCCTCTATTAATTATTGTTTGATCCGGGAAATACTTGGCAACGTCTTTCCAGTTGGTAAAACTTGAACTGCCTATAAGTAAAATTGCATTTTTGGGAGGCGCAGTTATAGAATCAGCCCTTCTAAAAGCCTTGATTTCATTGATAAATGGCTGACTTATAGCGGTTTCTGCTATTGCCATACAAGCCAACAAAATAAAACACTTGGATAAAAATTTCATACACTTTATTTATATAAATACACGATTAATATTGGCGTAATCCTCCCTAAACGCTTTAGGAGTACAGCCCTTTTTCTTTTTAAATATACGATTGAAGTTAGAAATATTATTGAAACCGCAATTAAAAGCAATCTGACTAATAGGTAAATGCGTATCAATTAATAGCCTTGAAGCTTGCCCTAATCTTATTTCTAGTAAGTTATCAATAAAACTGTTACCGGTATGTTGTTTAAAAAATCTACTAAACGAAACTTCTGTCATGTTGGCTAAATTAGCAACGGTTGCCAGGCTAATTTGCTTGTCAAAATGTTGGTTCAAATAGTCAATCACTTTTTCTACTCTTCTGCTGTTATATGATTTATTGATATTGCTGAAAGTTGCTCCTGACAATAGTTGCATGTCATTGGAGGTAGATAGTACATGTAAGATTGACATGAGTTCTAGTACCGATAAAAACCCCTGTTTATTGGCTAATTCAATGATTCTTTTTTGAACCAAATTGGCTGTAAAATTTGAAAAGAGTATACCTTGTTTTGCTTTTTCAAACATTTCTTTGATAAAAAAAAGTTGATTGCGCCGTAAGAACTTTTCGTCTATTAGGTCTTTGTGAAACTGAATAGTAATTTCAGATATGATGCTGTTTTTGCATTGATGTGTGGTCCAGCAATGTGGTAAGTTGGGTCCAACTAAAACGAGTTCTAGTTCATCTATTTCTCCAATATGGTCGCCAATTATTCTTTTGGCGCCTTTTGCATTAATGATCAGATTAATTTCAAACTCTTCATGGTAATGTAACGGAAAGTCAAATTCGGTTTTTGTTCTAGAAAAAATGGTAAAACAATCACTATTTGTCAGTGGCGTGATTTCTTTTAGTAGGTCATTTTTCATAATACTGATAAAATAATATCATCTCAATTATAACTCTAATATGAGACAAATTAGCATTATTTGACTAATAAAATACAATAAAGGGATAAAATAGTACCATTATTTATATCAACAACTATTTACATTTGATAAAACCATTGCTATATGAAAAAAATGTTCATTTTCTTTCTTTTGTTTTTTGCCATCCTAGTTGTTGAGGGACAGGCACAATCAAAGAAAATTACCGGTAAAGTATTGGACGAAGCCGGCGCTCCAATTAATGGCGCAACGGTAGCCGTAAAAAACTCTAAAGTTGTTGCGCTAAGTAATGACAAGGGTAATTTTTCTATTGACCTTCCTGTTGGTGCAACCACTATAGTGGTAACATTTGTAGGAATGGAAACATCTGAAGTGAATGTCTCAAAGAAAACCACAGTTACAGTTTCTTTAAGGTCAACTGCTTCGGCACTTGCCGACGTGGTTGTAATTGGATATGGTACTGTTAAAAAATCAGACTTAACCGGTTCTGCTCAAAGACTTAATCGTGAAGATATCATGCGTGATAATCCTGGAAACATATTACAGGCCATGCAAGGTAAATTAGCGGGTGTAAATGTTACTCAAAATGATGGCGCACCTGGAGCTGGCCTTAGTATTCGAATTCGTGGATCTAATTCATTTTTAGGTGGAACGGAACCTTTATATGTTATTGACGGTGTGCCCTTCAATAATAGTAGTAGTGGTACAACACCAGAATCATTAGGGGGTGATGAAAAACAAACACTCAATGCGCTTGCTTTTTTAAACCCTAATGATATCGAATCAATAGATGTTTTAAAAGATGCATCTGCTACGGCTATTTATGGATCTCGCGGTGCCAATGGGGTTGTATTAATTACAACCAGAAAAGGTAAGATAGGAAAAGATAAGGTTGAACTAAATGTAACAATGGGGCTAGCAGAGGTTTCCAGAAAAATGAGAATGCTTAATCCAATGGAGTATGCGAATTTTCAAAACCTAGCCTTTCAAAATGCAAACAAATATGACGGCACTAATTATTCTTTGTTATTCCCTAATCCTTCTGCATTTGAAAATGATAGAAATAACTGGCAGGATAGAATATTTAGACAAGCGTTCACTCAAAATTATACAGTAAACGTTTCTGGTGCATCAGATGCTGGCAGCCATAATTTTACCTTTGGCTATGTAGATCAAGAAGGGGTAATTCAAACTTCTGGCTATAAAAAAATAAACCTCAGTTTTAATTTAAATAGAAATATCAATAAAACTTTCCGCATTGGTACAAGTAATTCTATCTCTAATTCTACAACAAGAGGTGTTAAAACTGGTACGGATAAATCTGATGCTGCAAGTGCAGGGGTAGTTCGTTCTGCGTTAACATATCCTGCTACCATTAGTATTTTAGATGAGTATGATGGGCTGGGTGATGATTTTATCACCAACCCATATATTTATGTGAATGATGTATTAAACAGGGTTACTGCAACAAATATTTTTTCATCTAACTTTTTAGAAGCTACTATTCATAAGAATTTAAAGTTCAGACAAAATATTGGATTTAATTATGGTGCTAATACTAGAGATCAATATTATCCTCGAACTGTATTTGAAGGATTTGCATCTAAGGGATGGGGTTTAAAATCAGATAATAATTGGTCTAGTGTAGTATCTGAAAGTATCCTTACTTATAATAAAAAAGTAGACAACCATAGTTTTACTGCTACTGCTGCTTCAACTTTTGAGCAAAATATGGGTAATTCTAAGCGCGCAGAAGCTAAAACCTTTCCAAATGATCTTTTAAAAAATGAAAACCTACAATCGGCAGAACAAATTTTACCAATTGTAACCAACAAATACCAATCTAATTTAGTGTCTGTATTAGGTCGTTTAAATTACACGTATGCCGATAAGTATATTTTATCTGTATCACATAGAAATGACGGATCTAGCAAATTTGGAAAAGACAATAAGTGGGCTGCTTTTTCTTCGGCAGGTCTAGCATGGAAATTGCATAAAGAGTCTTTCATCAATAAAATTGATGCAATTAGTGAATTAACATTAAGAGCAAGTTATGGTCAAACTGGTAATCAGGGTATTGGCTCTTACGCTTCTTTGTCAAAGCTTGCTATTTATAATTACACTTTTAATGGTGTGGTGCAAACGGGTTTAGCCGATGACGTTTTTGCGGGTCCAGCTAATGCGCAACTTAAATGGGAAACCACAAATGCTTATAATGCTGGTTTAGATTTGGGTTTATTTAATGGACGTATCAATGCGCATGTTGATGTTTATTTAAAACGCACCAACGACTTATTACAATATATTACAACACCTGCTTCTACAGGCTTTCAGCGTCAATTAAGAAATTCAGGTTCAGTTGAAAACAAGGGTTTGGAAATTGCGATGGATGCAACTGTTATCAATAAGAAGGATTTTCAATGGAAAACAAATCTGAATATTTCATTTAACAGAAATAAAATCATTTCATTAGGTGGTGATGTTAAAGAACAATTTGCAAGCAATATTTCTACACGTGATGCTCCATTTATTCAGCGTGCAGGATTACCAATTGGAACCTTGTATGGTTATGTAGAAGATGGCTATTTTGATAATGAGGCGGAAGTAAGAAACTCATTGGTATTTAGCGGACAGCCTTTAAATATTATCAGACGTATGATTGGTGAAGTTAAGTATAGAAATTTTGACAACGATCCGAGCTCTATCTCTGTTACTGATCGTGTTGTTATAGGAGATGTAAATCCAGATTATACATTTGGTATCACAAATAACTTCAAGTATAAGAGCTTTGATTTAAGTGTATTTATAAATGGGGTTCAGGGCAACGATATAGTAAATATGAATAGCGTTTGGAATGCTAATATTGGAACTTCGAAAAATGTTACTTTGGATATGTTTAATGGTGCATGGAAAGAAGGTGCTGATAATTCTAATGCCATAGCGCCAAAGCCTATTAGACAGTTTTGGAGAACATTGCCATTTACTAGAAGGTTTATTGAGGATGGTAGTTTTGTGCGTATAAAGAATATTAATCTTGGCTATACACTTCCTGGTAAATTAGTTAAAGGTATTAATGCCATTAAAGTTTCTTTGGGTGTAAACAACCTGTACACTTTTACAAAGTATACAGGATTTGATCCAGAAATAAATAGTTATGGCGATAATCCTGCATTGTTTGGTGTAGACTTAGGAGGTTTCCCTAATTCAAGAACTTACAATATTGTGATTAAATGCAACTTTTAAATTTTTATAAAACTTATTATATGAAAATTAATAAATTAAATAGCTGGAAAATTTTATTACCAGTTTTGATATTTTCAGCCTTTTCTTGTCAGAAGGTTTTAGAAGAAAAGCCGCTTGCTTTTTTATCTCCAGAAAATTTCTATAAGAACGAGGCAGATGCTAAAGCAGCAATCAATGCGGTATATGGTGCACTATATACATACGACCTGTATTTGCAGCCTATGTGGAATTTAACCATGCTAGATGATGATCATGTATCAGGAGCTGATTGGTTTTTAGGTACATCAGGTGCTGGAAACCCACAGGGATACTGGGGTGTTGATGGCCCATGGGTAGGTTGTTATTCTGTAATTGCTAGAGCAAATACCGTTTTAGAAAATGTAAGTACAATTAATACCAATATAGACCCCACAGTAAAAAATAGAATTTTAGGCGAAGCCTATTTTTTTAGAGGTTGGGCTTATTTTCAATTGGTTCAGTTGTATGGTGGCGTTCCCATCCGCTTAAAATCTTTATCCTTAGATCCAACAGCGAGTATTGGTAGGTCTTCGGTAGCGGATGTATATAAGCAAATCATTGCAGATTTTAAAAGTGCTGAAACCAATCTATTGCCAGCAAAAGATCCGAAAGCCGGTGAGGTTGGACGGGTTAATCGCTCAGTAGCTAAAGGCTACTTGGCAAAAACCTATATGACTATGGCATCAGGTGCAGCTACAGGAAATGTAAGTGTAAGAGGTGGCAGTAATAATGCCATGTTTACCTATGCAAAAACAGTAGTAGCTGGACTTGAAAATATTTCATCAAAAGATTATTACACATTAGCTAGAGAAAAGGCGCTTGAAGTTATAGCTAGTAATGAATATTCTTTATATACCAATTGGACTGATTTATGGAATAAAGCAGGAAGAAACAAAACGGAACATATGTGGCAGTTACAAGCTTTAGGCGGTTCGCTTTTTGTAAATGAACTGCATAACTATATGTCTGCATTTTCAACTTTTGGTAGAGGAGCGATGTGGTTTACCAACAATCATTATAGAGATTATGATACCACCGATGTTCGTGTATTAAATGGAGTTGTACACAATTACGAAATGAACAATGCTGCACGAACAAAGTATTACTATCCTTCGTGGCAAGCATATAATTACAGGGTTGTAAATGGGGCTACTTGGGCAAATAATGGAACAACAGATGATCGTGCATATACTATTAAATATAGTGATGTGGCAGATCCTACCGTTTCTAGAAGTGATGCTCATTTTTCAATGATTCGTTTTTCCGAAATGTATTTGATCGTGGCTGAAGCTGATAATGAAATCAATAATGGTCCATCTGCTCAGGCTTATACTGCATTAAATACGATAAGAACTAGATCAAAAGCACAAACAGCACCTGCTAATTTAACTCGAGATGAATTTAGAAGTTTTGTGCTTGCTGAAAGAGCGAGAGAGTTTGTTTTTGAAGGTATTAGAAGGTATGATTTAATGCGCTGGGGGATTTATTTACAAGTAATGAATAAAATCGGTATTGGTCAAAATAATATTACAAAAGTAAGAAACACACGTAATTTATTATTGCCAATTCCTCAAAGTGAGCTTAACTCAAATACATTAATACCTAATAATAACCCTGGTTGGTAAAATCAAATAAAAATTAATTTATGTACACGAATACTATTTTAAAATCACTAAAGCAAAACACGCTAGGCTGTCTTGCTTTTTGCTCGATGCTATTTTTGTTTTCTTGCAAAAAAGATAATTATGTAGATTATTCTACTAAGCCAAGTGCATTACCGCCAACAATCAATGCGGTAACAGATTTAAATAATAGGGCTTTGGCGGTTTCTTCAGTTGTTTATGGTGATTGGATCATCATTAAAGGGCAAAACTTAGCAACAACCCTCAAGGTAGAATTTAGTAATGTTGCTGCTGCAGATTCTTTATTTAGTGCAGACGACACAACTGTTACTGTAAAAATCCCATCTAATTTACCAGACCCCGTTAACAACCCAATAAAGGTGACTACTAAATATGGATCGGTGGTTTACAATTTTAAAATTTTACAACCAGCTCCTGAAATTACTTCATTTTCACCTGGAGCGGGTGATGCAGGAACGGAGGTTACGTTAACTGGTAATTATTTTTCTGGCGTTACAAGTGTAAAACTTAACAATACCAATTTAACTATTGTATCTAGTTCTAAAACCCAAATTAAGGTTACTATTCCATCAACAATTACGGGTGGGTACTTTTCTGTAACAACACCATCTGGTACTACAAAGGCAGCAATCTCTTATGGTTTGGGACATGTAATTTATGCAGATGCTTTAACAACAGGATGGTCTAATACGTCTTATAGTACTACTGCTACTGTAAATAATACGCTTAATGTACTTAGAGGAACAAATTCAATTAAAACAAATTATACGGCTGGTTTTGGTGGATTCAGGTTAACTAAAGCAGCACCTGCAATCAGCACTGCTGGTTTCTCTGCAATTAAATTTTCTGTATTCACTGGTACTAATGCTGGAGGATTTAAAATAAGGGTTATTTTAAATGGTAGTTCTACTGTGACTTATACATTAACGCTACCTACAACACTTGGTGTATGGACGCAAATAGAGGTTCCATTATCAATTATTGGTAATCCAACAACCATTTCTTCAATTGAATTAAAAGAATATAGTGGTAAGATTTTTGAAGTATTTTTTGACGATATTGGGCTCTTTTAAATAAAAGTTCAATGCTAAAATTTTACCGGGTTTGTTTGTCTTTGTTATTGTTTATAACGTTTGTAACAGTTACACACGCACAGCAATGTTCAGACATGTCTGCAACTCCATTAACAAAAAATCTGTATAAGCATCTTTATCAATTAAAAGATGCTTATACTATTTTTGGTCATCAAGACGCAATGGCATATGGCGTTGGTTGGCGCGGTATTCCAGGTAAAAGTGATATTAGTGATATTGTTCAGGATTACCCTGGTTTATATGGTTTTGATATAGCCAACATTGAGTTAGGCATGTCAAAAAATATTGATGGGGTTCCTTTTAAAGACATCAGATCATATATTGGTGCAGCACATGCAAAAGGAAGTGTGATTACAATTAGTTGGCATGTAGGCAATCCATTAACCGGTAAAAACGCATGGGACACGACACATGGATCAGTTGCTTCTATATTACCTGGCGGACACCAACACCAAAAGTATAAAAGCTGGTTAGACAGGGTAGCTGTTTTTTTGCAATCATTAAAAACGCCTACTGGTGAGCCTATCCCCGTTTTATTTAGACCTTTTCATGAATTAACGGGCACTTGGTTTTGGTGGGGAAAAAATAATTGTACCCCAGATCAGTTTATTGAACTTTGGAATTTTACACAAGATTATTTGATGCAAGTGAAAAATATTCATCATTTAATATACGTCTATAACACTGCAGATTTTGATGATGAAGCTTCGTTTTTACTCAGGTATCCTGGTGATCATAAAGTTGATATGCTAAGTTTTGATAGATATCAATATGAAGGAGCAGATGGGCGTGCTACTTTTTTACGTGTAATGAATCAGCAACTTGGCATATTAACTAAACTGGCTTCAGACAAACAAAAAATAGCTGCTATTGCCGAAACAGGTTACGAGGCAATACCAGACACCAATTGGTGGACTGGTACATTATATCCGCTATTGAAACAGTATTCAGTTTCACATGTATTAGTATGGCGTAATGCTGGATTTATGAAGTCGACACAAAAAATGCATTATTACGCACCTTATCCAGGTCAAGTTTCTGTACCCGATTTTAAACTGTTTTATACCTACCCAAAAATGCTATTTGAAAAACAATTAGCTACTAAAAATATCTATCAATAATTATTATATGAAATTACATGTCATAGATATTGCGATCATTTTCTTGTATTTAGCCACCATGATTTTTATTGGTTTTTACATGCGTAAAAAAGCCAAGGAAAGCAAGGAAAGTTATTTGATGGCAGGTAAAAAATTACCCTGGTATTTATTAGGGTTGAGTGACGCAAGTGATATGTTTGATATTAGTGGAACCATGTGGATGGTAACACTATGTTTTGTGTATGGCTTAAAAAGTGTTTGGATACCTTGGTTATGGCCAGTTTTTAACCAGGTATTTATGATGATGTTTTTATCTAAATGGTTGCGTAGATCTAATGCCAACACGGGTGCAGAGTGGCTTGCAACAAGATTTGGAACAACGGGTAAGGGTGTTAAAGGGTCGCATACTGTTGTTGTTGTGTTTGCACTTATTGGTTGTTTAGGATTTTTGGCATATGGCTTTATTGGGTTAGGAAAATTTGTTGAAATATTTATTCCCTGGAACTCAGTAGCAGCTTATGTTCCATTTAATGTTCCGGCTGCTTATGTGGCACATTTTTACGGTATTATTTTTACTTTATTTGCCATGTTTTATTCCATTTTAGGGGGTATGCACAGTATCGTATTAGGAGATCTAATCAAGTACTTAATAATGACGGTTGCTTGTATTGCTATTGCAATTATTGCAATGATGCACTTGCATAGCGGTAATAATGCGCTTGCTATTCCGGATGGATGGTTAACACCTTCTTTTAGTTGGGATTTAAATTTAGATTGGTCTGCAATTAATTTGGCAGTAAATGATAAAATAAAATCTGATGGTTATAGTTTGTTTGGAATCTTTTTTATGATGATGCTTTTTAAAGGCATTTTTGCAAGTTTGGCAGGTCCTGCTCCTAATTATGACATGCAAAAGATTTTATCCACCAAATCACCTAAGGAGGCGAGTAAAATGACGGGCTTTGTTTCCATTATTTTATTACCCATTCGCTATTCCATGATTATTGGAATTACGGTACTTGCATTGTTGTACTACAACCAATTAAATATTGCTTCGGTGGATGGTCCCGATTTTGAAAAAATATTGCCTGCCACTATTTATGCCTTTTTACCAGTAGGTATTTTAGGTATAACGCTAACTGGTTTGTTAGGCGCTTTTATGGGCACTTTTTCTGGTACGCTAAATGCTGCACAAGCTTATATCATAAACGATATTTACTTAAAGTATATGAACCCGGATGCTAGTAATAAAAAAATTGCTACCACCAATTATATTGTAGGCGTTTTGGTGGTTGCACTCGGCGTCTTATTGGGCTTTTTTGCAAAAGATGTAAATAGTATTTTACAATGGATAGTAGGGGGCTTGTATGGCGGGTATATAGCAGCTAATTTATTTAAATGGTATTGGTGGCGCTTTAATGCCAATGGATTTGTAATGGGTATGGCTACAGGTATTATTTCTGCACTGGTATTTTTAAAATTATATGATGGTCTCTTTTTAAATGTCTGGCCAATTATATTTTTACTTTCCATTATTGGTTGTATTGTAGGTACATATACAGCCCCGCCTACGCCAAATGAAACCCTGATTCAATTTTATAAAACGGTAAAGCCTTGGGGCTTTTGGAAACCCATTCATGCACTAGTGGTTGAGGCGGATCCAAGTTTTGAACCCAATAAAAGATTTACCCTCGATATGTTTAATGTGGTGATAGGAATGATTGCCCAAACCTGTTTAACATTATTACCAATTTATGTAGTGTTATGGCTTAAAACGCCATTATTTATTACGGTGGCTGTTCTTGCCGTTACAGTGGTTATTTTAAAAAGAACTTGGTGGAACAAATTAGAAGATTAGAAATTAATATAGCATGAGCAAGCAATTTAATGAAAGGTTACAGCAAATTCGAAGCGGTCATGCTTCGTTACTTACAAGAAAAAACGAGGAAGCATCTTATAATGGTTTATATACAAGGTATAAGCATCCGGTTTTAACAGCCGCGCATGTTCCTGTAGAGTGGCGTTACGATTGTAACCCTGAAACCAATACATTTTTGATGGAGCGCTTTGGAATTAATGCGGTGTTTAATGCAGGTGCTATGTTTTGGAATGGCAAATATATTTTAGCAGCACGCGTAGAAGGTGTAGACCGAAAATCATTTTTTGCAATTGCAGAAAGTCCTAATGGAATTGATTCATTTACTTTTTGGGATACGCCAATTCAAATGCCTCAAACAAATGAGCCTGATACCAACGTGTATGATATGCGTTTAGTTACGCATGAAGACGGGTGGATGTATGGTTTATTTTGTACGGAGCGCAAGCAAAAAGGTGTGCCCGATTCGGATCAATCTTCTGCAGTTGCCCAATGTGGTATTGCTAGAACAAAAGATTTAAAAACATGGGAACGTTTACCGGATTTACAAACAAAATCTAATCAGCAGCGTAATGTGGTATTACATCCAACATTTGTGAATGGTATGTACGCGTTTTATACAAGACCTCAGGATGGTTTTATTGAAGCTGGAAGTGGAGGTGGCATTGCCATTGGTTATACAAAAGACATTCAGCAAGCCGTTATTGATGAGGAAACGCTTATTGATAAACGCATTTACCATACCATCAACGAGTCAAAAAACGGCTTGGGTCCTGCGCCCATTTATACACCGCATGGTTGGCTTCATTTAGCACATGGCGTGCGTAATACGGCGGCGGGTCTTAGATATGTGTTGTATTTATTTATGACTGATTTGCAAAAAATAGATACCATTATTTATAAGCCTGCTGGATATTTTATGGCACCCGATGGTAAAGAGCGTGTTGGGGATGTTTCCAATGTATTGTTTTCAAACGGTTGGGTAGAACGTGAAGATGGTTCTGTGGCTATTTATTATGCATCTTCCGATACACGAATGCATGTTGCTACTACTACTATTGATAGGTTGGTTGATTATG
>B570J29032_109958203_pt1 | contig 11882 bp, 11 predicted proteins | sample LakMenEpi16Nov12_FD_29032 | JGI IMG/M metagenome (IMG submission 29032)
GAGAAGCGAGTGAAGCGATGGCATCAATTTCCTTAGCTATAAAACCATCGGTGGGATTAACAATCTGTGACGATTCGTAATTGACCCCATCAGAAGTTGGCCCTACATAAACTTTGTAGCCATTATCTTGTGGGGGATTATGGCTTGCGGTAATCATGATTCCGATATCGCATTTCAAATAATCGGTTGCAAATGCCAGGATAGGCGTTGGCAGCGGCCTTGGCAGCACAAAGACATCCATCCCAGCGCCACTCATTATCTCTGCAGTTTCGCGAGTGAATTCTTCAGATCCATACCGAGCATCGCGACCCACTACAACTTTGCTCATTCCGCGCGCCTTCATATATGCAGCAATTCCAGCAGCGGTACGACCTACTACCGCGCGATTCATACATGACGGTCCCGGCCCTATTGGCCCGCGTAAACCTGCAGTGCCAAATTGAAGAAAACCATTGAAATGTTTTCGCAGAGTCGCTTCATCATCTGCATCTAGAAGCGCTTGCAAAGTAGCTGCTGTCGAGGGATCTGGATCATCGGCAATCCATGACAGAACTTCACCTTGCAGGGCTTTATCCATTAGCGAAGGTTATCTTTCTTAAATAAGTTTAGGAATAGTTGAGCTAAGAAGTGCTCCCATGCGATCTGCTGCAGCTTTTCCGGCAGCTATGACCTCTTCATGATTCAATTTTTCTCCCGTAACTCCAGCAGCAGCATTTGTTACAAGTGAAATTCCAAGAACTTCAGCTCCAAGTGCATGTGCAGCAATTGCCTCAGGAACTGTAGACATTCCAACTAAATCTGCTCCCATTGTGCGCATCATGAGAATTTCTGCAGGAGTCTCATATGTAGGACCACGCCAATGAACATAAACGCCTTCTTCGAGACTGGAATCCTCATTTTTAACAATCGCTCTAATTCGCTTGCTGTATAAATCTGTCAGGTCAATAAATGTTGCACCTGATAGAGGCGATGCAGCAGTGAGTGAAATGTGATCGCGAATTATCACCGGCTGACCAACTTTATACTTTGTATTAATACCACCGCACGCGTTAGTCAGAATAACTACTTTGCATCCTGCTTTTACAGCTGTACGAACACCGTGAACAACCGGCTCCATACCTTTACCTTCGTAGAGATGAGTTCGGCCTAGAAATACAAGTGCGCGGATTTTCTTTCCATTTTCAACGAGTTCGTATGATCGAACTTTTCCTGAGTGACCCTCAACTGCTGGAGGGAGAAATCCAGTTAATTCATCTGCATTGCATTCATATGCGGGTGCTCCTAAAGCGTCAGCAGCGCTGACCCAGCCAGAACCCATAACAAGTGCGACATCATGAGATGCGACTCCTGTGCGTTCTGCTATTTCTTTAGCTGCTTGTGTTGCAGCAGCAAGTGGATCTGAGTAAAGAAGTTCTGTTGAAGTCATGCCTCAATAATGTCACAGAGAACAGTTCCGCTGGCAACCGTTTCGCCAATAACGGCCTTCAAGTTCTTTATCACACCGCTCTTATGTGCATTCAGCGGCTGCTCCATCTTCATAGCCTCAAGAACAATTACTAAATCACCGGCTTCAACGCTCTGGCCTTCTTCAACAGCCACTTTGACAACTGTTCCTTGCATCGGGGATGACAATCCTGTTCCAGAAGCACCGCCGCCAGATACCTGCTTTGCGCGGTGGCGCTTTACGACAGGTTCTGGTGCATGAACAATAATTTCAAATCTCTTGCCATTTACTTCCGCTACAAGTTTCTCTGCTGCAACTTTTGTCTGAATATCCGCAACCGTTGATTGGAATGCTGGGATTTCATTCTTAAATTCATTTTCAATGTAACTGGTGTATATCTTGAAATTCTCTGTGTACGCAGGGTCTTCAAGAATTGCACGGTGGAATGGGAGTGCCGTTGCTAATCCACCTACTTCAAATTCAGCAAGTGCACGACGTGCCCGTTCAATGGCTTGCTTTCTCGTTGCGCCAGTAACGATAAGTTTTGCTAGCAAAGAGTCAAAATTTCCACCGATAACATCTCCATTGCGGAAACCTGCATCCACTCGGACGCCAGGACCTGTTGGAATACTCCATGAAGTAATTCGACCTGGAGCAGGTAAGAATGAGCGTCCTGGATCTTCACCGTTGATGCGGAATTCAATAGAGTGACCGCGCACAACTGGGTCATCAAAACCAAGACTTTCACCCATTGCGATTCTAAATTGTTCGCGCACTAGATCGATTCCAGTGACTTCTTCTGAGACAGGATGTTCTACTTGCAGACGAGTGTTTACCTCAAGAAAAGAAATAGTTCCGTCACGCCCAACAAGGAATTCGCAAGTGCCGGCACCAATGTACCCAGCTTCTTTCATAATTGCTTTACTTGAGCGGTAGAGCTCCTCGTTCTGTGCATCAGTGAGAAATGGAGCAGGAGCTTCTTCTACGAGTTTCTGATGTCTACGTTGCAAAGAACAATCGCGCGTGGAAACCACAACGGCATGTCCGTGTTTATCAACTAATACTTGTGTTTCAACGTGACGGGGCTTATCAAGATAACGCTCTACGAAGCATTCTCCTCTACCAAATCCTGCGATTGCCTCACGAACAGCGGATGCGTAGAGCTCAGGAATTTCCTCCATGGTGTGAGCAACTTTAAGTCCGCGACCACCGCCACCGAATGCGGCTTTGATGGCCACGGGCAATCCATGCTCTTTCGCAAATGCTAAAACTTCTTCATGTCCTGTCACCGGATCTTTTGTGCCGGCAACGAGTGGCGCACCTGCTGCAGCAGCAATACGACGAGCTGAAACTTTATCGCCCAGCGCACTAATTGCAGCTGGTGGGGGTCCGATCCAAATCAAACCTGCATCAATTACTGCTTGAGCGAAGTGAGCATTTTCTGAGAGGAATCCATAGCCTGGGTGCACTGCATCTGCTTTAGCTTCCTTTGCCAGAGCAATGATTTTTGGAATATTTAAATAGGTATCTTTTGCCACAGTTCCATTAAGTGAAAATGCGAAATCCGCACTCTTTGTATGAAGTGCATCGCGATCTTCTTCTGAGTACATGGCAACGCTTTCGATGCCATGATCTTTACAGGCACGAATAACGCGAAGTGCAATTTCACCTCGGTTTGCAATCAGAACGCGCTTCATGCCATCTCCTTCACTTCGGGCCAAGAATATCCAAGTTGCTTCATTGCATTTCGCAGAAATGGCATGGAGATTCCAACGACATTGGTGTAATCACCCTCAATGACAGGAATAAAGGGGGAGCCGAAGCCATCTAAAGTGAATCCACCTGCAACGTGCAGTGGTTCCTCTGAAGCAACGTAATCATGAATCTCTTCATCGCTCATATCCGCAAAAGTAACCTTGGTAGTCACTCGATCTGCAATTTCGATTCCACGTTCTGTATCAATGATGCAGTGGCCCGTGTGAAGTAAGCCAGAGCGTCCGCTTATCTTCTTCGCTCTATCTATGGCAATTTCTGGAGTGCCAGGTTTTCCAAAAGAAACCCCATCGACATCAAATGTTGAATCGCATCCAATAATGATTGCTGGATAGTCAATCAATTCTCTGACAGTGTGAGCTTTAGAAATTGCTAACGCAATCACCATATCTTCTGGGCTCATTGCGTTAAAGAAATCTGTCTCTTCATCAACATTGCTTACGATTATTGTTGGCTTAAGCCCAGCGTCTTCCAGCAACCTACGTCTGGATGATGATTGTGAAGCAAGAACTATTTTTGGCATTACTTGTGCTTTCTAGCGCCAAAAGTAATTTGATGAGCTAGTGGCTGCCTTAATTGTGGAAGGCCAAAAACACTTCTCTTAATGACAGGCGTTAAATCGACAGATTTGTGGTTGGCAAGTACTGCATGCAACGCGAGAAGTTCCTCTGGGGTTGGATTCCCAGATACGACAGTAAATTTCATGGTTACAGAGGAATATTTCCGTGCTTACGAGCAGGCAAGGTATCGCGCTTAGTTTTCAAAGTACGGAAAGCTTTCGTGATGTACTGGCGAGAATCTTCTGGCTCTATCACGCTATCAATTGTTCCGCGCTCGGCGGCTAGATAAGGATTTGAGAACTTCTCTGTATATTCGGTAATTAATTCTGCTCTCTTGGAATCCGGATTCTTCGCTTCTGCCAAATCTTTACGATACAAAATATTCACCGCACCTTGTGCGCCCATTACGGCAATTTCTGCAGAAGGCCAAGCAAAGTTGATATCACTACCGAGGTACTTAGATCCCATCACGATAAAAGCACCACCGTAGGCCTTACGAGTAATCAATGTAACAAGTGGTACTGATGCTTCAGCATATGCATAAAGCAGTTTCGCGCCGCGACGGATGATTCCGTTCCACTCTTGCTCTGTTCCCGGCATAAATCCTGGAACATCGACCAGAGTAAGGATTGGAATGTTAAAGGCATCGCAGAAACGTAAGAAACGAGCTGCTTTTTCTGAGGAGTTAATATCAAGAGTTCCGGCAAGCTGAGAAGGCTGATTAGCAATCACACCAATTGATTGACCTTCGATACGCGCAAATCCAACGACAATATTTGGCGCATACAGTGCGTGCACCTCTAAAAATTCACCTTCATCGACAATCGCCTGAATCAGATTCTTCATATCGTACGGCTGGTTTGGACTATCTGGAATCAAAGTATTGAGCCCAACATCAACAGAATTCTTATCAAGAGTCTGAGTTGGCGGCAGTACCGGTGATCCATCCATATTATTTGACGGCAAATATGAGAGCAGCGCTTTTACATAATCAATTGCATCGGCTTCAGAATCTGCCATGTAATGTGCATTTCCAGATTTGGTGTTGTGCGTAAATGCTCCACCGAGTTCTTCCATTCCAACATCTTCACCAGTAACAGTCTTAATGACGTCTGGGCCAGTAATGAACATATTGGAAGTTTCCTTGACCATCACAGTGAAGTCAGTCAGCGCTGGAGAGTATGCAGAGCCTCCCGCACATGGTCCGAGAATGAGCGAAATCTGAGGGATTACTCCTGATGAACGAGTATTGAGACGAAAAATCTTTCCGTAACCGTTGAGTGAAGCCACGCCTTCTTGGATTCGCGCACCACCAGAATCGTTGATTCCAATTAATGGAATCCCTGATTTCAATGCAAACTCGGCAATCTTTACAATTTTCTCTGCATGAACTTCACCGAGTGATCCACCAAAGACTGTGAAATCTTGTGAGTACAGTGCAATCGGGCGACCATCTACAGTTGCGGTACCGATAATTACGCCATCCCCGTAAGGGCGATTGTTTTCCATTCCAAAGTTCTGGGCACGATGACGAGCGAACTCATCAATTTCTGTAAATGAATCGGCATCCACAAGCATTTCAATACGTTCGCGGGCAGTGCCTTTGCCCTTCGCATGTTGCTTCTCGCGAGCTCGATCAGATCCCACGTGGACAGCTTCATCAATTCTTTCGCGGAGGTCTTCGATTTTTCCGGAAGTTGTGTGCAGATCTGGGCTCATGAACATAAGGTACTAGTCGTGAGCACAGTTACGCCAAGACCGCCTCTGGATATTTCGCTGATCTCTGAAAAAATCTCGCGGTACTGGCGGGTAAGCGTGGTCGAAGTCACCGGCTCAACTCAAGATGATTTATTGGCATCTGTTGCACGAAATGATGCACGCAATGGAGATGTCATTGTCACTGAATTTCAAAGTGCGGGAAGAGGAAGACTAGATAGAAAATTTGATGCACCGCATTCAAGTGCTCTGATGTTTTCACTTTATCTTGAACCTACGCGAGATAAGAGCGATTGGTCATTTCTACCATTGCTCAGCGGATTGATCGCATCTTTAGCACTTGCAGAGATAGATCCTCGCATTGAAGTATCACTTAAATGGCCAAATGATTTATTGATTACCGAGAAAAAAGTTGGAGGCATCATTGCTCATGCAACTGAACATGGAATTGTTATCGGAATCGGAATCAATGTTGCAATGACTGAATCGGAATTACCAGTTACTCATGCAACATCACTGGCGCTCAGTCAATTTCGCGAACTTGATAGAAATCTAATTTTGGCCAACTTCCTCACTCAATACGAGGAGATTTTTTTGCGCTGGGAAGCGGGTGAAGATTTACGTCATCTTTATCGCGATTTCAGCGCCACAATCGGTAAAGACGTTCGAGTTGATACTCCACAGGGTGCTCACATCAATGGCCTAGCAATCGATATTGCCCCAAATGGAGAACTCATTCTCAAAGATGGCAATCGAGTTACTGTCGGCGACGTCGTTCATCTACGATAAGGCAGTGACCGAGAGATTCCCAACAGTTGGTGTAATAGGTGCAGGCCAGCTAGCGCGCATGATGGTCGCTCCAGCAACCGCTCTTGGTGTACGTCTTCGACTCTTTGCGCAGAATGAAAACGATTCAGGAGCACAGATTTGTGAGCATGTAGTCGGTGACTATAAAGATTTAGATTCACTCAAGAAATTTGCAGAAGATTGTGATGTCATTACTTTTGAACATGAGCTCATACCACTCTCGGTAATTAAGGGTTTAGAAAGTTCCGGAGTGAGGGTCTACCCACCTTCATCTGCCTTCGTTTTCTCACAAGATAAGGCAGCAATGCGAGAGAAGCTAGATTCTTACCCTGCACCCGAGTGGAAAGTAATTGCGACTACTTCAGGCGTTGATCAGTATCCACTTATCGCAAAGAGCATTTCTGGCGGATATGACGGCCGTGGAGTCTGGAAAGTGAACTCCCAGGACGAACTTGCCGAAATTTTAAAAACTACACCCCAGCTTCTTATCGAAGAGCTTGTTGCCTTTGATTGTGAAATTGCAGTTATGGTTGCAAGGTCGCCACATGGACAAGCAACTTCATGGTCGCCCACTGAGACAATTCAGGAAGATGGAATCTGTACTCTGACCATTACTCCTGCGACAAGTATTGATGCAGATATCGCTGAGAAAGCGCAACAGCTAGCACTTGATATCGCTCAAGAAGTAGGCGTAGTGGGCGTGATGGCTGTTGAAATGTTTGTTAAGGGCAAAACTATCTACATAAATGAATTAGCAATGCGGCCACATAATTCTGGTCACTGGACAATCGATGGTTCCACGACAAGCCAGTTTGAGCAGCATCTACGTGCAGTCCTCGATTTACCACTGGGCGATCCGTCGATGACAGAACCATTTGCAGTCATGGGAAATATTCTTGGTGGGGATAAAACAGATATGTATCGACCTTATCTGCATCTTATGGCGCGTAATCCTGAGCTTAAGTTTCATCAATACAAGAAAGAAGTTCGCCTAGGGCGCAAGATTGGGCATGTCACCGCAACTGGTTCTGACCTTCTACAATTAACCAATGATGTGCAGCATGCACGTGATTACATGAGCGGAGCTATTGATGAGTGAGAGTAAAGATGTTGCAATCATCATGGGCTCTGATTCCGATTGGCCAGTTATGGAAGAAGCTGCCAAAGTATTGGATTCACTCGGAATCACTTATGCAGTAGATGTGGTTTCTGCTCATCGCATGCCGCTCGAGATGGTTGAATTTTCACAGAGCGCGAAATCTCGCGGATATAAAGTGATTATCGCTGGCGCAGGCGGAGCAGCGCACTTACCCGGAATGGTTGCATCACTTACTCCACTTCCAGTTATTGGCGTACCAGTTGCACTCAAGAATCTCGACGGAATGGATTCACTACTCTCGATTGTTCAGATGCCCGCAGGAATTCCTGTTGCAACTGTAGGAGTAGGCAATGCAAAGAATGCGGGCATTTTGGCGGCACGCATATTAGGGATATCTAATTTAGAAATTGCTGGCAAAGTTGAAGACGCACTCAAAGAAATCAATGAGGAAGCAAAAGCGAAAGGCGCTCAATTGAGCGCCCGCCGCAATCAAAAAACTGGTTTCTAATCTGTTCTTCCCAGTGCATGAAAACGCCATCCAGCAGCTCGCCACTTATTTCGATCGAGCATATTTCGTCCATCGATGAGAAACTTTGATTTCACCAGTTGACCAATAACTGTTGGATCAAGCTCTCGGTACTCTTTCCATTCGGTCAAGTGAAGAATTGCATCGGCGCCTTTGACAGCGTCGACAACTTTCTCCTGGTAATCAAGATTTGGGAATCTCTTGCGAGCCGGTTCAATTCCTTTTGGATCATGAACAACAACAGTTGCTCCAGCGGCTTGTAGCTGGGCAGCGATATCCAAAGCGGGAGAATCTCGAACATCATCACTGTCAGGTTTAAAAGTTGCACCTAGTACAGCGATTTTGTATTGAGTAAGGTCATCAGATAGATCTGCGCGAACAACATCAATCACTCTCTGGCGTGCACGTAAGTTGATTGCATCTATCTCACGTAAGAATTCAAGGGCCTGATGTGCACCTAACTCTTCAGCACGCGCCATGAATGCGCGTATATCTTTAGGTAGACACCCGCCGCCAAAACCAATTCCAGCTTGCAAGAAACGACTGCCAATTCGAGGGTCGTACCCAATCGCTTTCGCTAACACGGTGACGTCGCCTCCGGCTGCTTCACATACTTCAGCCATCGCGTTGATGAATGAAATCTTTGTTGCAAGGAATGAGTTTGCGGCTACTTTTACTAACTCTGATGTAGGTAAATCGGCACGAATCCATGGAGTTCCAAGATCGAGAATTGGCTTGTACACCTCTTTGAGTATTTCCTCTGCGCGATCGTTTGCAACGCCCACCACGAGTCGATTAGGTGTGAGCGTATCTTCGACTGCAAATCCTTCACGTAAGAATTCTGGGTTCCATGCAAGATCAGCTTGTGGAGCTGATAACGCAAGTTGATCTCGTAGGAGTTGCGCAGTACCTACCGGCACTGTGGATTTGCCAACTACGAGCGAACCTTCCTTTACGTGAGGTGCAATCGCTGTCACTGCAGCTTTTACGTAGGTGAGATCGGCTGCTAAACCATCTTTACTCTGTGGAGTACCGACACAAATAAAGTGAACATCTGCATCTGCAACAGTTGAAAAATCTGTTGAGAAAGTGAGTCGGCCACCTTTGATTTCAGCGGCGAGTAACGTGTCAAGACCTGGTTCATAAAAAGGTAGTTCTCCACGTGAGAGCATCTCGACTTTGCTTTTATCTGTATCTACACCGGCAACTTGAAATCCAAGAGATGACATGGATGCGGCATGTGTTGCACCAAGATAACCGCACCCAATTACAGAAAGCTTCAGAGCCATACGTGGAGTCTATTGCAGGCTTAATTAATAAAGCACATTTGTGGAGCTATTTGCTGACTGCGCATGGGTTTTCTGCAGCAGTTTTGCTCTTAAATTTGTCCACTATCTCGGGTTCTGTTGTTGCCTGTGGCGAAGGCTTCGCAGTGTCAAGGAGAGCTTCATCATTTCTTATGCGAGTCCACAGGTCAGCAGCTAATTCTTCATCCCATAAAACTACTGAACCAACACCTGGATATCGACCATTTGGATCAGAGAGAGGCACAGTGAGAGTGCGAATATTGCCTGATGAAAGATTCCTTAATTGCTTTGCAAGCGTGAGCAGATCGTTTTTATCTAAGCCTTCATCCATCTTTACAGTTGAAACAGTTGCGTTATAGAACTTCGCAAGTTTGATTGGATTGAGAAGAGTTCCGGTACTAGTTGCCTTACGCACAACTGCATTAACAAACTGTTGCTGACGTTCCATGCGCCCAATATCTCCACGGCCATCAAAAACTCGAGTACGCACATACTTCAGCGCTTCCAGCCCATCGAGTAAGTGCGTTCCTGCGCTAAGAACTAGATAGCTCTTCGGATCGTTAATTGGAACTTTGGTGCAGACCTCTATTCCACCAAGGGCATCTACGACGCCAGTAAATCCTGCAAAATTTATTTCAATGTAGTGATCTATTTGAAGATTGGTTTTAGCTTCAATTGTTTGAATAAGAAGCGGGGCTCCGCCGAAAGCGAAAGCTGCATTGAGTTTGCCTGGTTTTTCAGGAATATCTCTAGTTCCATCTTGGCTTATGTGTGCAGGAACCTGTACCAATGTGTCACGTGGAAGTGAGACTATAAATGCTGCATCGCGGCTCTTGCTAATGTGTACTAAGAACATTGTGTCTGATCGGCCGCCAGCAGCAACTGCAGTGCTACCAACTCTTAGCTTCTTAATCTGCGCCCGGGTGAGACCTTCACGTGAATCAGATCCCACAACGAGATAATTAATTGCCCGAGAGGTTTTTTCGGGGCGGTCCTTAAGGTTTCCAAAAACACTAATGCGAGAAATTTGGCCACTTACTTGCCCTAATCCGAGCCAAGAGATCGATGCGAGAACGACAATACTCACAGAGAGTGTTGTTATTATCCGTATCGCACGACGTGTTTTCACATCCGTAGGGTACTTGGACGATAGCGTGGAGGGGTTATGGCGACACCAATACAAGGGTTAATTGGCTCACCGCACCCTGCCGTAAGTGTGATTCTTCCGGTCCTCAATGAAGAATCACATTTGGAGAGCGCAGTGCTCTCAATTCTTTCTCAGAATTATCAAGGTCCACTTGAAGTTATTTTGGCAATCGGCCCTTCGCGTGATCACACAGCAGAAATTGCAAAGAAACTTTCAGATGCGGATTCACGAGTCATCATTGTTCAAAGCCCTACAGGAAGAACTGCAGCTGGGTTAAATCTTGCACTCAAAAAATCTCAAAGCCCTGTTGTGGTCAGAGTTGATGGTCACGCACAATTACCATCAAACTACATTGCACTCGTTGTGGAAATTCTTAACTCAACTGGTGCTGTCAACGTTGGTGGCATGATGGCAGCAGATGGAACGACTCGCTTCGAAAACGCAGTTGCAGGTGCAATGCGAAGCCCATTCGGCGTAGGTGCATCAAGATTTCACACAGGTGGTCAAGCAGGTGCCGTAGACACGGTTTATCTGGGCGCATTTCGCCGCGATGCTCTTCTGGCAATTGGTGGATTCGATGAGCGATTCACGCGTGCACAAGATTGGGAGCTAAATTTTAGATTGCGAGAGAAGGGGGGACTTGTTTATTTCGATCCACGATTAGAAGTAATTTACAGACCTCGTTCGACTATTAAAGCTCTAGCAAAACAATACTTTGAGTACGGGCGCTGGCGACGCGTTGTATCAAGAAGACATCCGGGGACAATTAATTATCGATACTTGGCACCACCAGTTGCACTTGTGGGATTTATGGTCTCCCTACTTCTGGGAACATTTCTATCAAGCATATTCCTAATTCCCGCGGGCATTTATGCGCTTTTTGTTCTCATTGCTTCGATTAAAATTTCAACAAATTTACTTGAGTTTGTAATTTTATTGACAGTAGTACCCACTATGCACTTCGCGTGGGGAACAGGCTTCATCACCTCTCCCAAGTCTCTTGTCCCTTCTGAATGAGTGGCGAATAATGAATAAAGCAGCCGCGATTCTTCTCTCGGGAGTACTTGTGTTTTCACACATTCCATTTGCAGCTGCCCAGGCACCTGTGAGTTTTGCATTTACTGGTTCAGGATATGGACATGGCGTGGGAATGAGCCAAATAGGCGCCAAAGCTAGAGCTGTGGCAGGTGAAAGTGCGACAGCGATACTCACCTATTACTACAAAGATGTAGTCGTTGCGCCAGTCGTTGATACTCACACAATTAGAGTAAATATCGGAACCGCCTTGAAAACTTTCTCGGTCTCAACATCACAATTAAATTCAAAAATAGATGTTTTTGTTGGGGATATCCCAGCAGCTATTACTCCTGTGCCTGCACTCACTGTTTTTCCCCAGACAAGAGCGACCTTCACAATCGAGGGCAAGAACGTTGCAATTGGTGCAGTCAACGGAAGAGTTCTCACTGTGCGCTGGGGCGCGCCCAATACGATTCTGACATTCTT
>B570J29032_109958200_pt1 | contig 11876 bp, 8 predicted proteins | sample LakMenEpi16Nov12_FD_29032 | JGI IMG/M metagenome (IMG submission 29032)
CCTGATACGTTTGAAAACTGGATATTACTGAGGGTGTTTCCCAGAATCAAAGCGCTGTTCACGATGCCGAACGCGAGGTTAGAAGCGTTTATGTTCGCAAGTCCCGAAGCGTTAGATCCTATCAAGAGCCCATCAATCGTCAGACCTGTCAAAGTACCTACGGACGTGATGTTGGGTTGGGCCGCTTGTGAAACCACGAGCGCCACATCTGCGTTTGCAACGTTACCCACAAGGTTTGAAGAATTTAGGGAGGAAATTGAAGACCCGTTTCCAGCTATGTTTGTAAAAGTCGCAGTCCCTAGAACATATAGGTTGGAACCATCAGGGGGGTTGCTCAGGGACCCTATAGACACTCCGTTTTGGTAAGCTACATTACCATTTATAGTTGACCACTGGGAAGAGGTGATGGCGACGTTCGCAGCAGCAGAGACGCGCCCGTATTGGTCCACCGTCACCTGTGACACGTTGGCACTAGACCCCCATGTTCCTTGGGCGGTATTGAAAATTGGCAAATTTTGATCTAAAATTGCATTCTGGAAAAATACGTTAGTTGTCGTGACTGAATTACTTACGTAAAGGTTCCCGAGGTTTGCACTGTCCGCTGTAATTGAACCAGCTTGTAAAACTGATACGTTCGCAGTACCTGATATGTTTACAGAATCATAAATGAGATTTCCATAAATATGACCAGCTACATACAGGTTTCCGTAAAAGGTGCCGTCTTGACTGATGACGTTGCCTGCGATGACGTTTCCATTTGTGGAAAGAACGTTTGATGCGATGATCACGTTGGCTGGGGGGCAGGAACCGCCGCCCCCAGTTGACGTGAAGGACACGGGTCCCCCGTTTGCGATCGAGTCGCACATCTAATAGATATCAAGCAATTATTTACGGGGACGGGCAATGGCAACAATCAAAAGACCTGCAATTGCAAATGCAAATACAAGGTACATCTTCATTTTGTCACCAGAATCCCATGGTACCGGGTCTGGGAGGCTCGGCGGTCGTACAGGTTCGTCGGGTACATGGATTGTCTGGAAACGTAAAATAAACATGTTCCTACCTAAATCTCTCGCTGGGCTGAACCCCTTGTCAACAAACACGTCACCGTTATTTGACTGGCGCCAAGTGATGGTCAGCCGGTCTAGCTTGTCAATTCTGGACTCAAATTCAGTGCTTATACGATAATTTGCATTGTAAAATTCGTTATTGTAAATATAGGCGGTGTTTGTATAGGTTGAGGCGTTTGAAGCGAGTGACGTGGCCGCCTTGACGGGGATCACAGCAAATGACCCGTAAAAGGCGTTGGAGTTTGGGACCGCCAAGTTGTGAATAGCAGACGTGTTTCCCACGTTCGTGGCGTATGTGTCTGAGAGAGTGAGCGCTGAAGCCACGAGGTTTTTCGGGGTCCTGAGTTCTTGGATATCCAAAGTCAGATACTGCGACGTGTACACGTCTGGCAACATAGCCGTGAGCACCTCAACCTTTGAGATATTGAGGATGGGTGACGTCAGGTGCAGAGTATATGAATTTGAATTTGGAAATATAGATTGATTCCTATTATTAGAATCAACATAGACGAGAATGTCGCCCATCTATTAGAGTTTAGGAGTTTTATTCTTACATTAGAGGCACACCTGCACGCCCAGGATAGAGACACACGTTGGGCTTTGAGCATGTGATGCGTAAGGTCAAGTATGACGGACCGATAAACTCATTCTGACCGCCACCCGCTGTGTAAAAATTCACAGTGAATTTCTCAATCAGACGAATCGGTTCAATGTAAGGAATTTCTACAGGGAAATACGCGTTGGTTGAGAATAGAGTCCTGTGGTTTGGTGTGGCGTTATCATCAAGTGAGATGAATACGATTGAGCTTGCGAGCTGGCCGACGTTAGAGGTGGTAATTAATGGAGTCGCACCTTCTTTTGATCCGTTAATTGAATACTGGAGGTATGTCTTGTCATTGAACTTTGATTTGAGTTCTTCAATATTGACGTAATATCCTGAGGAGGTCACTGGAGCAACGGCATTGGCGTGAAAACTCGCTGCAAGGAGCTCCGCCTTGATTACGTTTCGTAGAGGGGTGTTCATGTAACCGACGAAGCTCGTATTTGAGCTGGCACCGATTGAATCAACACGGATCGTGTACACCTCTGTGTCGCACATATTACTTTAAGACTCTATTTTTTTAGACGTGCTCCTACTTCTCAAGCAGAGAACCGCCAACGCCGGAAGCGATGGCGTAGTCGCGCTGCTGATCACGGACATACTCGGCGCCACCGCACAGGCCTCCTGGGGTCAGGCCGCTGCTGTAGTAATCAGCCGTCTCCGAGGGACCCGCCACACAGGACAGGGAGGGCTTGATCGCAAAGATGCTTGCTGGGTCGGAGGCGGCGTTGGGGCCTGCGACGGTCATCAGGGGAGAGGGCTCGAACGTGCTGGTGGAGCCACGGCCCTGGACCAACATGATCAGGATTGCCAGGAGCAGACCAACGATCACAGCTTGAACTAACATTTTTCCAACCTTGAATGCCATTTGATTTTTACGGATATTTTTTTTGCGTTAAAGCCAAGAATCACTTTTCTTTAAAGATCGTAGATATGGAGTTCTCGTTTGATATGAACGACGGTCAAGTGATGAAGATGGATGACAACGAGTCAAAGATTCTTGATGAGATTTCAATCGTCGCCCCTGATAGTCGGCGTGTTCCTGTGAGACCCAAACCTTCCCGGCCGAGTCCGTTTGCCAAGCGTGCCCCTGGTCCCATGGCGCCACCACCCTCACCTGATGAGGGTCTGGATATGTTCATGAATCCCAGCAAGCGTACAGCTCCTCCTGTGGCTCCTCCAGAAGAGTTTGACGGCGGTGAGGAGGATGACGAGTATGAAGGTGAGGAGGGTCAGCAGCAGGAGGGTGGCTTCCAGGGCTCTGGGGGTCAGACGCCTTCTGAGGGCTACAAGTCCATTGAGGATGAGAAGGCTGATTTACTGAACAAAATTACCCGCCTGAACAAGAAGGGTATTCAGTCCAGTCAACGTATGACCATTTACTCGGATATTGAGGAGATTCGTACCGAGTACAAGCGTATGACCTATGGTATTGAGGTTGATCGCTCTATCAAGTTCCAGCGCCGTATGATGGTTGCTTGCATCACCGGCCTAGAGTTTTTGAACGACAAGTTTGATCCTTTTGACCTGGAGCTCAATGGCTGGTCCCAGAACGTGATGGAGAACGTAGATGATTATGACGGTGTGTTTGAGGAGCTCTATAACAAGTATAAGACGAAGGTCCAGGTGGCACCAGAGGTGAAGCTGATTATGATGGTTGGCGGCTCTGCTATGATGTTCCACTTGACCAACAGCATGTTCAAGGCGGCAGTGCCCAACGTGACTCAGGTGATGCAGCAGAACCCCGGGCTGATGCAGAACATGATGGACGCCGTGCAGCGTACGCAGCCGGCTCCCCAGCAGCCTGGAGGCCCGCGTGAAATGCGTGGGCCCGGTATGGACTTTGGGTCGCTCATGAATATGATGGGCCCGCCCCCAGCACAGATGACGCGCCCTGGACGCCAAGCCGACGCCGAGTCGGTGTCTGACATCGTGTCCATGGACGAGGGCGACCCCGACACTCGCCAGGTTACGTTTGAGGGCGACAAGAAGAAGCGCGGCCCCAAGAGCAAGAAGAAGGAGGTGACACTTTAGAGTCTAATAATTTTCCCGTGTAAAATCAGGAGATGGTGACATTATCATATGCACCATTCGGCGGCGGGGCCGACCCCAGACCGCCTATATACGTACCATCTCTTCCTAATAATATGCCAACCTCAGATAACACCGAGTGTAATTACATCGTGATGTTTTTTGTGGCTGGTGTGATTGTCATGGGACTCATGGATTCCCTGCGAAAATGATTTAACGATCAATATTGTAAACTGGAGAGCTCTGATAGCCGGTGCAGCTGCACGGCTTGGCGCTCGCGATGCCGATCAGGTCCTTCTCAATCGCATTGTTGATGCGGACCTGAGCAGTATAAGCCATGCTGGTAATTTCACCTGGAACAATATCCATTTAAAATATAGGAAGAAAATAAATGACTGACATTGATCAAGGCGTTTTGGATTACTTGAACTTGGTCACGCCAAGGTGTAGCGTTAATCAAGAGTACGCCCGTGTTATGAAACAAACTGGAATTGCGAAAAGTGTGCCTTTAGGTCAACAGTGCCCGTCGGGCTATACAGCATATCAGCCCACTAAAGAGGGTTTTCCTGCAAATACTATAAATCAAATATGCACCATCAATACACCTACTAATGAACAAAATGCGGCTGTTTTTCCACTAGCAATGCAATGGTCGGCGTGTGTGACGCGTCGTCCAGCCGCGCCTGCACCACCTCTAGTTTGTGAGTACTGTAAATGCCCACCAGGGTCGGGTCGTGTTGATCTAGGGTGCCCACCTCAAAACATGGCTTGTATGGGCTGCCCAGTTGCGTTCACACCTGGAATTCCAATTGTGCCACCAACGGCACCCGTAGCTGTGATGTCACCAGCACCAGCACCAGTGACCAAATCTGAACTACCCATGTGGGCAATTATTCTCATAGTAATTGCGGTGTTTATGTTAGTAGGTGGTCTAACATTCATGGGAATCAAGATGTCGCAATAAGACACTTCCCCCTCCCGAACACATCTGGAGGTTTTTCCGGCTCGCCCTCAATTTCAAAACCTCCTTCACGATAGACCCTAAGACGCTTTGCGTACATGCTAAAAAATACCGACCACTGATCTGCAACGTCATAAATCAGTGGGTTATTCAGCTTACCGGCCGTCTCACGCATGATGCGGCCTATAGACTGTTTTATATCAGACTTGGGGGTGGCCAAGATAACGGTGTCCAGTACCGGAATGTCCAGGCCTTCATGGGCCAACTGAAACGTGGCAACCACCACCGGAGACTTGGCTGACTCGGCCAAGTCCTCCTCCTTCATGCCACCTATGTAGAGCTTCGCCTTAGAGCCAATCATATTTTGTAATAGAAAGCAATGTTCACGCCGGTCACTCAATACAAGTACGCGCCGATTGTTGCCAAGCGCCTCGTTGACCGTCTTGACGATCAAGACGTTCCTGTCCTCCAGTTCAGCGACGACGTTGATCATCCCGGCCATGTTGAGCTTCCCAAAGCGCGTTACCGGGGGCGCATCTTTGAAGGCTTCATCCGTGTAACGCAGAGTAATGACTTGTGTTGTCCCTTGATTCGTCCTTTCAATTCTGAAAAACTCTGGGCCGAGGAACCAGTACAGGAGCCGCGTAAGTCCGTCTTTGCGTTCTGGCGTCGCAGTAAGTCCGAGAGTAAACTTGGGACATATTTTGAACATAAATTGTGAAAAGGCTGGAGCACCTATGTGATGCGCCTCGTCCACCACTAAAAGCCCTATAGAGTCAAAAGCCTTTTTGTCAAACTCACGCGGCCCGGGCGTCGATGACATCGCACGCCCACACATAGTCTGGATCATGGCGATGACATAGTCTTTTTCAATATCAAACGTGTCACCCTGTACACGACCTATCGTAGCACCCGGGCAAAACTCTTTAATCTTTTCAACCCACTGATTCGCAAGAAACTCCTTGTGTACGACAATCATCGTACGGACTTTCAGTTGTGCCGAAAGAGCCAGGGCGACGGTCGTGTTATGGGTCACCGTAAAATCACCAAGAACGAATCTGCGGTTTCCATCAATTTCAAAACCAAAATATTCGCCAACACCTAACTTTTGAACTTTGATTCCTACATTTAAAACATTCTTAATTTGTTCTCTTGATTCTAGACGTTTACGATGAATCTTACATGGCACATCCTCAATTCCAGCACCTGAAATAGAACACCTGAAATAATTTCCAATTTTAGGACCACCAGGGGCGTTGGTACACGTCTTGATGCATTTTTGTTTATAACAAGCAAACCCAAGTGATCGCGCAAGGAATAAAACATCATCAAAAAGTTTCTCATTTTTTTGACAAAAATCCCATCCACCCCGATGAGCTGAACCATCAGAATCAATCAGACCGGCAAGGATTTGAAGACGTGCTTCACGTGAGTTGCACTTGTATATTAATGGTATATGCTTATTTCCAATTAAATTCAAATCTCTTAGAGTTTTGAAGAAATAATTTGGTTTTGTTCCCCTTATTCTATAATCATATTGTGATATATAGTCCAAATACAAGTCATACTTTCCTAGGTTTCTATGAAAGTAATGGAGAACCGTAGAATCTTGACATGATATACGCGCCGAATCGGAGGCGCCGTCACCCAACCAATACCCAACCATGTACGGATCTAACGGTACTTCATTTGTAGAAAATGAAATAGGAACTCTGTACCCTCTTACTTCATTATGTTTAAAGTCATTTGATGTGTTGAGGTAATCAAGTACAGAAATATCTAAAATTTCTCCATGTTTTTTGTTGCGTTTTTGAACATATTTAAGTGATAGTATATGCGATTCATTAACAATATAGGGATCACCTTTAGTGGGTACAATCTTATAGAGTTGCTCTGTTCCTGTACATGTTGACAGCACCTTTCTTGAAGTGGAGTCATCTCCCATGATCTGTTCCCCAACTTTGATGTCCTGGACCTTTTTTATAGTCCCATCAAACATCATTACGGGAGTGTCTTTCCCCAGACACTTACCATAGCCGCATGGGAGCGACAAAACGCCCCCTCCCTTTTCTTCAAAGGCTTTGACTCCAGCTGCAAAGGCTTCTGGTTGTCGCGTCGCTTCTCGTAGTCGGCCTGTAAATACAATCCCAGGAGCGCTCCTGAAATCAGGCCGTACATCCCTGGTGGGCGGCCCGAACCTCCCGAGACCGTAATAGCGGGGGACAAGAACCGAGTCAACCTTTGGTTGACTCGTGGCTCCCTTGACAACCCGAAAGACTTTGAAAGATGGTGATGGAATCCCAATGGCCTCATTCGTCACTGGTCTTACAGTAAGCTCACGCTTTATCTCCTGTGAATTTTCAGGAGAAATTAGGTATCCATTTCTTGTGAGCATTCCTTAACACTATTCAAGATCCAATACTCTATGCCATCCCAAACTTTTTTTTGAATTTCAATCTGAAATTGTTCACCCTTTTGTAATTCTTGGACTGGCCTCAGACCTTCAACTCGGCACATGACCCGCCCGTACCTCCATGGAATTTTTACCCGAACAACTCTATTTTCAATTAAAAATTCCATATATTTGCGACCGTCCCAGTCGTAATACGGAGTATGTACGACGGCTTTCATATATTTTTAATATCACTTAGTTTTAAATGAGCTCTCCCGCGACTAGCCCAGCACCTAGTCCAGGAAGTTGGGTTGACAACCTGCCTTTCGTCGCCGCCTTTTTTGCCGAAAAATTGCCAAAGCCTTGGCAGCAGTGGTCGGCGCTGGGCGGCGGTGTGTGCTGCCTGTCGTGCATTTTGTGCTGCATAATCATGTTAATTTTCTTGCGCTAATAATAACATGTTGTCCAAGGACTTTTTGATCGGCCTCATTGTCGGACTCTTGGCGTTCTTCATTTTTTCCAAGTTTTTCGGGGTCCAAAAGTCGGACTTTACTATGACACCATTCACGGGGACCGACCCGAACGCCGCCAAGACGAGCTTCCAGACGCAGACGCAGCAAATTGCGACTGAAATGCAAACTGCTCTAAAGGCCGCGATTGATCAGAAACAAACAAAGGATCAGCTCGTCGCCATATCAAACCAGTACAATGACTATTCGTGTGCGCTCACCAAGGCTTTCGCGGAGTGGAACATCCGTAACGTGTCGGCCACGTCTCCAGTGTCTTCACCGTCACCTCGTTAGTTTTTAACGTAAGTTTTATTATATTGATTTGATACTCTACGATTTTTAGCTCCATCAACTGACCAGAAAGAACAACTAGCAGCGGCGTCGTCGGCCATAGTTCTAAATCGTGTAAACCCCCCACACGCCGATGAACTCTGACACGTCGTTTTACACGCGTTTAAACTACCTCTAGTCGCGTATGAACCATTTATTTTTGTTGCTAAAGAAATCCATTCTGCCGTATTTGATCCTACATAAGAATTGTCATATACAGTGTATGATCCTGTGTTAAGAGATGCGGCTGTAACACACGCTGACGAAGCTGTTGAACCAGTGGATGCTGTCGTTAACCCTGATGGACACGCAGTACAAGAATTGATACTCGTGTCGGTTTTATATGTACCGACTGGACACGCCTCGCAGTAATTGCCTATTGAATTCTTTTGTTGACCTACCGGGCATGAATTTATTACACAAGTACCACTGGAATTTCTTGTTGATCCTGATGGACAAGGCGCTGTTGATATACATGCTGCTGAGTTTGTTTTACCGGTACCAGAATACGTACTAGTACCAGACGGACATGCGAGGCAATCGGATTGTTTCCAACCATTACTCAGTTTATAAGTGTCTGCAGGGCAGTTTGTACATTGACCAGTGCTTGGGTTTACGTATTGCCCGGAACCGCACGTACCACACGTTTTAGGATTCATTAAAGCTCCTCCATTCGCGCTACAGTAAGCCGCAGCGGCGGTATCATTACCAAAACCAAGAATATTCCAGCCATAATTTCCTATGACGTCCGTCATTTGATCCTTCTCTCCCGAGGATACAGGAACGCACAATCCACCGGTGGTTCCTGTATTCTTTTTCTTACCCTGTGCACACACACCCAATTTACCAGGTTTTGAACTTACGCTTTGATACTTTGCCGAACCAAATAAACCCAACTCTGTGTCATTTAGACAACTCTTCGCGTTTATATCGTACCAAGGTTTGGCGGGTGGGCAAGCTCCTTGACCAACGCATTTTTTGGTCAAATAATCTATAGTAGTTCCTGAAGGGCATGAGCCCACACACGTTCTTGTTGTTTCATCTGCGAATATCTGTCGGGGCGCGCCTGGTGGCGTCTCACAGCCAGTGTTGCAAAAAGCAACGTTTGTAATTCCTGAAACATTTGTACGACTGGGTATTATTGGATTGATGTATGGTCTGCTGGAAGGACAGGCGTTAGTTGCCACGCAAGTCCGTGTATCTGGATTCCACACAGGAGTGGCACCAGAACATGCCGGTACACAATCACTTGCGCTAGAAGGTCTACCCGTCCCTGTGTACATTCTACCTGGAGCACAAGATCCGATATCAACGCAATTTGTTCCTGTATCGTCTAAATATTTACCCGCCGGACATGTGCACGTGCATCCCGTAAACAAGTTTCCATCAGCGGTCCCACCCCCCGTGCAAGTTGGGCAACATAACGAACCATTACTTACTGGTGTATAAGCAGGCCCCTGGCATGTTCTACAAACACACGTCTTGTCTTTCATAGGTACACGCAATTGTCCAGCTGGACACGTGGGGCAGCATTTGCCATCATAGTCGCGTATAAATTCCGCCCCTGACGGGCATGTAACACACTTGTTATTGTACCAGTTTGAACCTGGAGGACAATCACATACCCATTGCCCGGTTATTGTATTTTTACGTGGTCTATCTTGACCATTTGGGCAGCATATGTAGTTGCCGCCGCCGGGCGCGTATACGGTTATTACTTGGCCCGATGGGCAGAGGCGTCTCTCATCGGGTAAACCGACGAGGTCCCTCCACGTTTGTTCGGTCGTTATAGTTGTCACCGCGGCCGTACCTCCACTCACAGCTGAAGTGGTTACCGCCACGAGCGCCTGAGCCGAACCGGTTGCGATGACGCCAGCAGCCGTGGCGAGACCCTGACCCAACGTGTTCAACACAAGGTCAACTGTAGTATCACCTGTACTAACTGGTTTAATAGTTAGATCTAGAGTTGCTCCTGAATTTGCGAAGCGCGTAATGGTGGCACCAAGTATGTCCTCTACAATCTGTTGATTTTGAGTACGATAACACGAAGGATAGTTTGCATTTTCAACGTTACCCCCACCCAGTTTAGAAGCGTCCATGTTTCCGTCATAAGAAACCCCCTTGATATCGCATAATTTTCTGGAATTAACACAAGTTCCAGTTTCACGAATGTATATATTATTCGCCGAGCCCGCCGTCGTCGTTTGAGTATCGTCACAGAATGAGTGCACCCCTGCATCCGCGGCAATACACGCCCCACCACTCGGTATGGCATTCTGATCTAAAGCTACGTTCCATGCAGGGTTGCTAGATATCCAATTTGCCTTTGAAAACCAATCCTTGCTTCTCCACTCCGTGTACGTCAAGTCCAACTTTGATGGATCTGAAATGGCGGCGCACGGCGACGGCGCTGGGCACGATACGGGTGGCGGGCATGGAGTAGGTGAACCCGCGGGACAAGGTGCGGGACATGTTGTCGTACACATCATGTCTTTCGTTCGTTGTGTGGCGTCGTCAATGACCGTACCGTCCGTGAGCGCCCATGGGAACGCGCCGTGACAGTCCTGCTTGGTGGCCCAAGTACACGTGTGTGCGTCATACCCGTTTCCTGGATTGAAAACCAGTCCTCCGTTTTGCACACAGTTAAAGTCAAGCAAGGCATCCGTAAGTTTATCTATAACATCATCTGTTAGTTTATCCGGTGCCAGTTGTTGAAAATCTGCATCACTAATGTCTCCATAATTGTTACCTCTTATTTGTGCTATATAATCTGATACGACACCTTGCATTAAAAAGATAATTTCCAAGCGATTAATCACAACAGCAAGTAGCGTTGTTGTGGGTTTGGACTTGAGGTCTTTGATCGCGTTTTGAACTATGGTCTGTGACGCCGGGCTCGTGTATATAAAAGGCGACTCCATACCAGCAACTGTAATATCTATTGAATTATAAAGGGCTGTGAGTGAGTTTTTCACGTCCAAGTAAGTGGAAGAAGGAATCATATCAATAGTTGTTTTCAGAGGACCCTTGGGACCAGATGGATCACCGACAAGCGAAGAAATGTTCGTTTCTAAATCTGCAAACATGGCTTCTACGGGCATGAGATCATGGGGCCCCAGAAATCGTGGGAAGCGCCCCGCCTTCGGTGGTGGCGCGGGACCTGGAGCGGGCACGGCTCCGGGAGAGGGTGGACACTTCGGCCCCAAAGGATCAGCGCTACAATCAACAGTTGCTTCCGCTACTAATTTTAATTGAGCATTGCGTTCAACTAACATATCAGAAGTTTGTGTCAGCCTTGCAAAGTTTCCTACGTTTTTAGAGTCAAGTGCCATGCCGGTCACCGCTACAACCATCAAAGGGTCCGTGACCAGTCCTCTCGCTAAACTGCCGGCAAGCTTGCCAGCGGATACAGTTGCACTACCCGCCTGTGCAGCCGCTTTGCCTAGAGCCCCCGCAACATTAAAACGCGTTCCGGCTTCCTGAGCGAGCTTCGCACCTGTGTTTTCACCTAGTTTCGCAGAAGTCTTGCCCCAACTGAGACCAAGACGTGCGCGTTCTAATAACGACATGAATTTGAACTTTCCTCTTATTGCCCCGGTCGCCGTGCGTGCAGCCACACGCCGTTGTATACTTGCTCTAATCTTCATGACCAGTGCGGGCGATCTAGCAATTTTTTGAAACAATCCTTTCACAAGTTCATAAACCATACTCTTTTGTTTATTGATAATCAGGTCTGCTATTGCTAGAACTAAATTTTGTCTGTTCAAGAGCATATCAGGAATTCCTTCCAAAAAGTTCAACAATTTGTCCAAAGGCGTGTCATATGGAGGAGGGGGGGTGGTGAATACCTGTTGTATAATCGGGGCGGGTGCAGGTGCCGGGCCGCGTGGAGTGATTGAACCAAATACCAAAGGAGCCGGTGCCGGGCCCGGTGCTGGACCTGGGGCGGGCACTGGTTCTGGGGCCGGGGCCGGGGCCGGAG
>B570J29032_109958196_pt1 | contig 11859 bp, 11 predicted proteins | sample LakMenEpi16Nov12_FD_29032 | JGI IMG/M metagenome (IMG submission 29032)
AAGCATGGTTGGCTCAGAGATTTTTATCTCCATCCGTGACAAATCATTAAAAGCTCAAATCGTTAAAATGCCCTTCATTTAAGATGCGTAAAATAGATGTATGCTTCTCGCCAGATTTAGTTCATTTATATGATTTGTCGGATAAATGTGTCGTGGTGGTGGACATTTTTAGGGCAACTTCTTGCATGGTGACGGCTTTTGCGCATGGAGCGGCAGAAATTGTTCCGGTGGAGCAGATTGTATTATGCCAATCGTTTCGTGAAAAAGGATATTTGATTTCGGCGGAGCGCAATGGCATCACGCCAGAGGGTTTTGACTTTGATAATTCTCCCTTTTCATACCAAGACCCGAAGGTTAAAGGAGCAAAAATTTGTGTGACGACGACCAATGGAACGGTGGCGATTCGTCGTTCTGCCGAAGCTCCCCAATTATATGTGGGTGCGTTTTTAAATTTGTCCAGCATTACGGAGGCTTTGAATAAATGGGAGGGCGACGCATTGGTGGTTTGTGCGGGTTGGAAGGGCAAACCTAATTTAGAAGATACTTTGTTTGCGGGCGCCCTAATAGACCAGTTGACCGGTGTATATGAGGTAGCAGATGACGCGGCTTTAATGGCTTGGAAAAATTTCAATGTTGCCTCCAAAGATATGTTGACCGCCGTAAAAAACTCCTCACACGTCAAAAGACTATTAGGTTTAGGCATCGAAAAAGACATCGCTTTTTGTTTGGAAGTAGATCGCTATGATGTCCTACCTGAACTGAAAGGGGAACGATTAGTTAATAAAAAACGTTGAATTTAGTCCTTGATGGGCATTTTAAAATATGATTCTTTACAGTACGCAAAAATCCAGCCCAAATGTTTCTTTTGAAGAAGCTATCTTTAGAGGTTTACCTCCGGATAATGGGCTATATATGCCTACTGAAATTAAGCGTTTGCCGGATTCATTTTTTGATACGATTCAGGATTTATCCTTGGTGGAAATTGCCGAGGTGGTATGTAATAATTTATTGGGAGATGATTTAAGTGAAGCGGAAATAAAGTCGATTATTACCAGTTCGATGAACTTTGAGGCGCCCTTATTTTCATTAGAGCCAGGGGTGGAAATTTTGGAATTATTTCATGGTCCGTCGATGGCCTTTAAGGATTTTGGTGCCCGATTTATGGCCGCGGTCATGTCGCATTATTTGGTCAAACATCGGAGGGAAATACGAATTTTAGTCGCGACTTCTGGGGATACGGGGGGAGCGGTGGCGCAAGGATTTTTTAATACGCCTGGGATATCGGTGACGATTTTGTATCCATCGGGAAAAGTTTCGGATATTCAGGAAATGCAGTTGACGACCTTAGGGGGAAATGTGGAGGCCTTGGAGATAGAAGGGACTTTCGATGATTGCCAACGATTAGTTAAAGAGGCATTTTTGGATGTGGATTTACGGGCCAAGTTTAATTTGGCATCGGCTAATTCGATTAATATTGCGCGCTTAATTCCTCAGTCTTTTTATTATTTTGTGGCTTATGCGGAGGCGAAAAGAAAGGGCTTATCTGAGCCATTGGTGTTCAGCGTGCCTTCAGGGAATTTTGGAAATTTGAGTGCGGGTTTGATGGCGTATCAAATGGGTTTACCGGTCAAAGCATTTATCGCGGCTTGCAATGAAAATCATCCTGTTCCTGATTATTTGTCGACCGGTGTTTATGATCCAAAGTCTAGTGTAGAAACCATCTCCAATGCGATGGACGTAGGAAGTCCGTCGAACTTTGTGCGGATGCAAATTCTTTCTGGGGGAGTTTTGGATGAAATAAAGCAGGTGGTAAAAGGCTATTTTACCGACGATGTTCAAACGAAAAATAGGATGTCGGAGGTGTATGAAAAAACAGGTTATATCATGTGCCCACATACGGCAGTGGGGTATGATGGGTTATTGCAATATCAAAAAGAGTGTGGCGATGCGGTGACCGGAGTGGTTTTATCGACGGCACATTATGCTAAATTTTTGCCAACGGTCGAGGCGGTGATCGGCGGAAAAGTTCCTGTTCCCTTGCGACTATCTGAGTTGCTGGACAAGCAAAAAAAATCCATCCTGTTGGGGACGGATTTTGAAGGTTTCAAAAAGTTTTTGCTAGGCTAGCTTTTTAATGCCTTTTCAGGCCTTATAGCAATGCCATAAATTTCTGTTTTTCTTGGTAGATGACAAGGCCGATCAATGCGATCAGTAAAATCCCAATTCCGGGAGTATTGGCAAGGCAAATCTCAAAAAGTAGGATATTAACGGATATTGGTGCTAAAATGAGCGTTGCTAAAGCTCGTTTTGTCGGCATGATGATCAGAACACCTCCTATAATTTCCAATACCTTAATGACAGCCATATAGCCTGTTGGCCCAAATAGGTTAAAAAATGCTAATTGGTTTCCTGTCATTGTGGGCATAGGAGCCAAAGGGAAAAAGAAATTGATGCCACCAAATAAGAATAAAAAGGCTAAGATAGCGGCTGGAACGTGTTTAATGAACTTCATTTTTTAGGGGTTTAATTTAATTTTTTTTCAAATAATCATTTCTTGATAAGTATTTTTCTATTAGTATATAAAGTAAAATAAATAAATAGCGGCTTCCCATCTCTTTGATTTTTAAGTTGGATTCTCCTGCTTTTCTATTTCTCCAAGAATTCGGTAATATACCGAAAGAATAACCTCGAATGATGGCCTTTAATGGCAATTCAATAGTTAGGTTGAAGTGAGCCGCCAAAAACGGCCTTAGACCATCTATTGTATGTTTTCTATACATTTTAAAAGCATTAGTAAAATCGTTGTAATTAATCCCTATTAATATTTTAATGAGCCAATTAGCAAAGCGATTAATAATTAATTTATGCTTTGGGTAATCGTAAACGGTTCCACCCTTGATAAACCGAGAACCGAAAACGCAGTCTAAATTATCTCGAACCATCAGTTGGTAAAAGGCAATCAAATCGGCAGGATTATCTGATAAATCTGACATCATTATACCTACACATTCCCCTGTAAATCGGTCTAAGCCATAGCGAATGGCATAGCCAAAACCATTCGGCCCCGGGTTTGTGAAGTAGACTAGTGTTGGTATTTCTGTCTGAAGTTTTTGTAGGATTTCCAGCGTTTTGTCTTTGGAATTATCATTGACTACTATAATTTCATGGTCTATCTCTGCAGCTGTTAGTGCTGCATATAAGGAGTTTAAAGTCTCTTGAATCGATCCTTCTTCATTATATGCCGGAATTAATACACTTAGTTTCATTAATTTTTTGAGTAAATCAGTTCGTCAAAATCCCCAAATCCATGTTTAATTTTAGTACAGATTGGATATCCATTACTCATTAATAAATCAGAAATGGCATTCTCCTCATTTTGTTGAAGGTACATATCATCATTATGACTTTCAAGCTGAATGTATTTTATGGTAGAAGAATTGATACCAGAAAAAAGTCCCATTAGGCACTTAAGCTCATGTCCTTCGGTGTCAATTTTTACGGCGTGGATGTCATTCAATTTATATTCATTGATAAAGTTTGAGAGTTTAATGACATCTACTTGATGTGTTTTTAAAACTATATCTTTTGGATCAACCCCCAAAATAGCTGATTTCATTTTTAAATAGTTCGAATCATAATTTAGTTCTTCAAAGGTGGACGTCTCATCCGTCACCGTTTCTTTCAATTCAAGAATTCCACTCGCATCACTAACCCCTTTATTAATCAGATGGATATTTTTAAAATCTCGATATTTTTTCTCTAATGCCGTGAATAATCTTGGATTGGGCTCAAAAGCATATATCACACAGTTGGGATATATCGCTTTAAAAAAGTCAATACTTTGGCCTTTGTTCGCCCCCACATCTAAAATTACTGGGGAATTTATATTGATAGAGGCATTTTTATAGAATGATTTTAGCTTTGGATAGAAAAATATTTTTTCATTTATTTCAATCAATAGCTGAATTAATTTAATTCTAATATTCATATTAAATTAGGATAAAATAGGTTTCAACATGGCCTCATCTTGCTTAAACCATTCGTAAACTTCTGATAAAAGTGTTGGGACGGTGATTTCGGGACGCCAAGCACTAAACTCGGTGATTTTGGTATTGTCGGTCACGTAGATCGGAATATCTCCGGGTCTATTTTCTGCCATTTGGGAAATGGATATTTTATTTCCAGTAATTTCAGAACAAACATCGGTTAATTCGGCTAAGGAAATAGTTTGGTCTAAACCACCCCCCACGTTGAATATTTGTCCTTTTTGTAAACTCAAATGAGCTATTTGCCATTGGACCAAACGGAATAAATCGCGTACATGCAACACATCGCGCGCTTGTTGGCCCTTCCCGTCAAAACCAATATAAGACAAGGAGCCTTTCCAAAAATGCCTCGCCATCCACAGCACAATAACGCCCTGGTCGATCTTCCCCATTTGATAAGGTCCGCTCAAAACTCCACATCGATTGATGACCGCTGGGATATTAAAATTATGTGCAAATTCTTGAATGAGGTATTCGGAGGCTAATTTAGTTGCTCCGTATATTGACCTTAAACCAGTTAAAGGAAAATCTTCTGTTAAGCCCTTTGATGAAATCCCAGACATAGCTTGTGTGTCTGAGAGATTAAAGCGATTGGATTTAGAAGTCAGTGAAACATCTAATAAGCGATCATATGGATATACTCGAGACGTGGATAAAAAGATGAAAGCCGCTTGATGTTTTTTGGCAAAATACAAGGTATTGATTGTGCCATTCAGGTTGGTGTCAATTAAATTCTCCAACTCCCCAGGAATAGTACCAGCTAAAACAGAGGGTTCAGCCGCGGCATCTATGACCACATCTACAGCCGGAATGCGCTCCAAATCCGTTTTTATGCGCACATCACCATGGACAAAATGAATGCCCTGTGCCAGTATTTTTTGTAAATTAATTTCAGATCCCCGCCTGGAAAGATTGTCTAAGCAATAGATTTCGGAATCGGTATAATATTGCTTAAAGAGGATGGCTAAATTTGAGCCAACAAACCCGCAGCCACCTGTAATTAATATTTTCATGATTGAGCTGTTTCCATGTAGCGCGTATAAATGTCAACAAACACGTCTTCAAGGGATTTTGTGATATCCCAGTTGGGATAATGGGATTTCATTTTTTTCAAATCACTGTAATAACAAATATGATCGCCTATTCTATTTTGGTCAAGATATGTATACTTCATGGGCTTGCCAGAAATTTTGGCAATTAACTCAAAGGCTTCTAAAATGGAAACCGAATTATCTTTACCCCCACCGATGTTGTAAACCTCAGCAATTCGGGGAGCCTTTAAAAACTCCTCGATAAATCGAGCTACATCATAGGAATGGATGTTGTCGCGTACTTGCTTTCCTTTGTATCCGAAAACGGTGTATTCCTTTTCCTCGATATTGCACTTGATCAAATAACTTAAAAAGCCATGCAATTCAACCCCAGCATGATTGGGACCTGTTAGGCAACCTCCTCGTAAACAGGCCGTTGGCATATTAAAATAACGTCCATATTCTTGCACAGAAATATCAGCTGATACTTTAGAGGCCCCAAACAACGAGTGCTTGGACTGATCGATGCTAAAACTTTCTGAAATACCTTCGGTATAGGTGGGATCATCATAGTCAAAACGGGTCTCCAATTCCTTCATTTTGATTAAATTCGGAGCATCTCCATATACTTTATTGGTCGATAAATGAACAAAAGGAACGTTCGTATCGTAGCGACGAAGGGATTCTAATAAGTTGAAAGTTCCCACGGCATTGGTATCAAAATCCTCAAATGGAATCGATGCAGCTCGGTCATGGCTTGGTTGGGCCGCTGTATGAACAATGGCATCCGGTTTAATGGCTGGAATAATATCTAAAATAGCCTGACGATCTCGAATGTCAATGGTATTGTGCAATTGATACGATGAGCCATATATTTTTAGGCGATCCTTGTTGGACGAGTTATCTCCTTGCATCCCAAAAAACACGGCTCGCTGGTTATTATCAATTCCATGAACCTCCCACCCTTTTTGAAGAAAATATTCGCTTACTTCGGAACCGATTAGGCCCATAGACCCAGTAACAATTAGTCTCATTGGCATTATTGTATAACTTAAATCAAAATTACGCCTTATTTTTAGATATCTGAAATATCTAAAATTCTTAATTGCAAATTTCGATCACCCCGAAACTCATTAATTTCCACATGATAAACCATTTGGAAAGCGAGCTGCTTTTCGTATGCGATTAAAAGTTCTTCGTAAAAATCTTTGCGAATCCCAAAACCCACGGCCTCCCAAGCTGCACCAGAAGGCGAAGAGGATACATGTAATTTCAAATGATCTTCCTTCATGATGAATGGTGCCTTGTTTAAATAAATAGGCCCACTTAGAAAATTTGGCATCATATTGCCTGGGCCATAAGGGGAAAGCCGAGATAATAATTGATCGTAAAAGGAGAGCGTCATGGCTTCCAAAGGCACTTGCAAGTCGACCGTCAGCTCAGCCCTTAACTCGCCTGTTGGCAATCCTGTTTGCACGAGTCCTTCAAAACGCTCAATAAAAGCTTGCAAGTTTTCAGGTTTTAGGTGTAATCCTGCCGCATGGGTATGTCCGCCAAATTGAGCCAGTAAATCAGCACATTTTTCTAAAGCTGCATGAATATCAAAACCTTTGACCGAGCGGGCAGAGCCCACAATCTGCCCATGGGATTCCGTTAAAATGATGGTGGGCCTAAAATAAAATTCTTGAATTTTACTGGCGACGATGCCGACGACCCCCTTGTGCCAACCGGCTTGATACAGAACGGTGCTTTTGGCATTTTGCAAAAATGAGTTAGAGTCAAATTTTGCGAGGGCTTGGCTGACTATTTCTTTTTCGACCACCCTACGTTCTAAGTTTTGTTGGATGACCGCCTCGGCAAGCATTTGGGCTTCGATGAGGTCGGAGGCCAATAATAACTTGACTGCTCCATGAGCATGTTCCATTCGACCTGCAGCATTAACGATCGGCGAAATGGAAAAGACAATGTCGGTAATTTGAATGGGCGCTTTTTTGTTGGCCTTTTGCAATAAATAAGCTAGCCCTGGACTTGGATTTGAGCCTAGTTTGACCAGTCCATGAAACGCCAAAATTCTATTTTCCCCTGTGATCGGAACCATGTCGGCGGCTATCGAGCAGGCCAATAAATCCAAGCGATCGAATAGGGGTTCGAGTTCTAAATCTTGTGATTGTGCAAAGGCGCATAGCAATTTAAACCCAACTCCGCAACCTGTTAGTTCTTTAAATGGATAGGCGCAATCGACCCTTTTGGGGTCTAATACGGCGATGGCTTTTGGAATGGTTTCTTCCGGTAAATGGTGGTCGCAAATGATAAAATCAATGCCCATTTCATTGCACCAATCAACTCGCTCATGGGCTTTGATGCCGCAATCCAAAGAGATGATCAGGCTATAATCATTGTCATAGGCATATTGGATTCCTGCTTGGGACACGCCATATCCTTCACTATAACGATCGGGGATATAGTAATCAGCATCAGCACCCAATATTTCCGTTAAATACCCATAGACTAAAGTGACGGAAGTAGTTCCATCCACATCATAGTCCCCATAAATGAGTATTTTTTCGCCATTTTCTAAGGCAAGTGCCAAGCGTTCCACCGCGATCTCCATGTCCTGCATGAGAAAGGGATCGGGCAGATCATCCAAAGAAGGAACCATGAAATTTTTCGCTTGGTCAAAAGAAAGAATGCCTCGATTAACCATTAAAGAAAGGAAGTAAGGGTTTTTAGTTGTTTTTAATTCTTCCTGTAACTGGTTAATGGCTAGGAGACTTGGAGGAGGTAAAAATTTCCAATTTTTTTTTGCGGTAAGCATATTGACCTAATATTTTTTATAAAGGTAAATTAAATAATTTCCCTTATTTAATTGATCTCGCCAATAAACTGATAAAATATAGTTTATTTTACTTTCGAAATTTATTTCTAAAAATGGCAAAACAGCGCAATATTTTTCTGGTAGTTCTCATTTTAATTCCAGTTGTCATTCATTTCTTTTTGTTGAACAAGTTTGTAGTCAATTTCCCTAGTTGGGGCGATGATATTATTTACTTAGACCTTATCGAAAAATTTGATAAAATCTCATGGTCTGAACGGTTAGGTAATATTTTCGCTTTTCATAGTTACATTCATCGAATTGCTTTTTCAAGGACGCTTTTGATTTTATACTTTAAAATGATTGGGATTATTAATTTTAAAGTAATCATCATGTTGGCCAATCTCCAATCGATCGCCATATTATGGATAATTTTTAAGTATTTGACGCGAGAGCAAATGTCAACTTGGTATTTAGTTGGCGTGTCAATCTTATTATTTTCTGTTAATGGAAATTTAGATAACTATGGGTTAATCGGAGTTTTACAACATTTATCATCCATTTTATTTATGGTATTAATAAGTTATTGGCTAATTTATAAACCTAGTCATATTTGGCCTTTGTTTATGGCTTTATTGTACCCATTTGTAATAACGGAAGGCCTTGCATATTTATTATTGGTCTTATTTTATTTATATTTTACGAAATCAAAGTTTAGATTTATTTTTTCCATATTAATTGTGTTCCTTTTTGTCTTTTATTTTCATGATTATGTGGGGGATCATTCGAACATTTCAAAAACGGATTATGTAGAAAAGATATATTTGTTTGTAAAGGGCATTTTGGTATATCTAGGAAGTTCTTTAAAACATAATGTTTCAATCGCCTGGATGATTGGGATTTTTATTATAGCCTATTGTGCTCATTTTTTATGGCAAACTTTTTCTGAAAAATCTGCTTCAAAGTCATCGGCGAGACTATTCCCCCTTTTCTTATTTGTTCAAACTTTAATGACTGGAGCTTTAATAGCCATTGGTAGAGTTTCAGATGGAGGGGAAGCAGCTCTTCAAGTATTATTGGCCGATCGATTTTACACTTATGGAGCCTTTTTATTAGTCATTTTATATTTAATGATAGTGGTTGATCTGAAGGATAAGGTATTTATGAAGCCTGTTTATAGCTTAATTCCGGCGGTTCTATTTGGAATTTTCTCTTTTTCAAATGCCCAAAAGCGGCTATATGATTTAAAAAATAGAGTTCAATTAGATGCGAGTAATGCTTTTTTGTTTAAAAAGTCGGCTAATTATATTTTAACATCTCGTGATTCATATCTATTATCCAATGCAGGCTTATACCATTTTCCTTCTGAAATTAAGGATTTGGCAGTAGGGAAATTAAAAATGGCTGAAGGGCAGAAATTAACTCTGGAAAAGCAATATCAAATAGACCCTCAAATAGGACAATACAAAATCTTGAATTTGAGTGATTTGGAAAAAACTACCCGTGGGCATGTCGTGTATTTACGATCATATAGCAATCCAAACGCAGGGATATTAATTCCCATCGTTCAGATTAACCAAGGGCTTGATCACATGATCAAAGTGCATGTTAACGGTTTTGATTACACAAAGCCTTTCAATGCCTACTTAATAAATCTTAATTTGACTTTATAATTTTTGGTGCCTAAGGGACGAATTCAAATCTTCCCACAAGTCATCGATATGTTCCAAACCGATCGACAACCGTAGTAAATTACCTGGAGTTTTACTATCAGGTCCTTCAATGGATCGGCGATGTTCAACTAATGATTCGACTCCACCTAGACTGGTGGCTTGTTGGAATAATTTTAACTCTGAAGCTACTCTGCGTGCATTTGCCTCATCACCTTTTATTTGAATCGAGATCATTCCAGAAAATCCATGGGGCATTTGGCGCTTGGCCAGCTCATGTTGTGAATGCGAAGGCAAGCCTGGATAATGTACTTGCTCGATAGCGGAATGTTTTTCCAAACGTTGGGCCAGTACCAGTGCGGAGGCGGAATGTTCGCGCATGCGCAGTGGAAGCGTTTTCAGACCTCGGGCTAATAAATAACAATCCAACGGATTTTGAGTGGCGCCCATGAGAATTTGTACCCGTTTTAAGCGCGCCGACCATTCATCATCATCTCGCACAATGATGGCTCCTCCGAGTATGTCGGAATGGCCACCAATGTATTTAGTAGTCGCATGCATGACGATATCGGCACCTAATTGGATTGGATTTTGTAATATGGGCGTAGCCATGGTATTGTCGACAGCTACTTTAATTCCTTGAGTATGTGCAAGAGAAGAAATAGCTTGAATATCGGATATTCCAAGAAGAGGATTCGCGGGAGTTTCAACCCAAATTAGTTTGGTATTTTGCTGAATCGCAGCCCGAATGGCATCCAAATCCTCCATGTTCACTTGGTTCATTTGTAGACCCCAGGGCCCCATGATTTCTTCGGCTAATTTTACGGAGGCATAATAACCTACGGATGGCATGAGGACATGGTCGCCAGATTTCAAACATTGAAATACGGCAGAAACAGCGGCTAATCCTGAACCAAAGGCGAAGGCTTTAGCGCCACCTTCTAAAATTGCTAAGCCTTTTTCAAGGGCATCGCGATTGGGGTTTGAATTCCGAGAATACATGTGCCCTTTGGGATAGCTCCCATCGGCATCGCGAGAAAAAGTGGTAGATAAGAATATCGGCGTGGCGATTGCTCCAGCGGTTTCGTCCACTAGGTTAGTCGCATGAATCGCTTGAGTTTCCTTTTTCATTTACTAATACTTATTACCTGTTATCTCTTATTTGTTATATTTTTTTTTGTTACCTCTTACCTAATACCTATTACCTAATTTTTTTCTATTACTTATTACCTAATAACTATTACCTAAATAGGCCTCTTACCTAATTTTTTTCTATTACCTTTTACTTATTACCTATTACCTAATTTTTCTTTAGCTTAAAATTCTTCCCTAAATAAACCCTCCTCACTTGCTCATCATCGGCTAATTCTTGCGGAGTACCAGCTTTTAAAATACGACCTTCAAAAAGCAAATAAGCTCGATCTGTGATGGATAAAGTTTCGTCCACATTATGATCGGTGATTAGAATGCCAATATTTCGATATTTTAATTTGGCTACAATACTTTGTATTTCTTCCACGGCAATGGGGTCAACTCCGGCAAATGGTTCGTCTAATAGGATGAATTTCGGGTCAACGGCCAGTGCTCGCGCAATTTCAGTGCGCCTACGTTCTCCCCCAGAAAGTACTTGGCCCAGGCTCTTCCGTACATGGGTGAGGGAGAATTCTTCGAGGAGGCTTTCTGTTTTTTCTTTCTGTTCTGATTTTGAAAGAGTGGTCATCTCAAGGACGGCAAGGATATTTTCTTCCACCGATAAGGTTCTGAAAACGGAGGCTTCTTGGGCCAAATAGCCAATGCCCAAACGTGCTCGTTTGTACATAGGCAAGCTGGTCACATCCAAATCATCTAGAAAAACTTTGCCGGAATTGGGTTTTACTAGACCTGTGGCAATATAGAAGGAAGTGGTTTTGCCGGCTCCGTTGGGGCCCAACAAGCCCACAATTTCTCCTTGTGCTACTTGGTATGAGATATGGTCATTCACCAATCGTGCCCCATATTTTTTAACCAGATTTTCTGTCCTAAGAATCATGGGGTAAAAATAGGAATTAATTTGATTTTGTTGGCGTTAATCATACTCCTAAATAAATATCTCCTTCAAAATAGGGTCTATCTCCAAAATCAATTATTTTTGTAGCATTCATACACTTGAAAGGTTCCCGAATGCATTCATTCAATTATTTATTTTATCGATATCGCTTTTTATTGCTTTATACTGTATTTGGAATCATCTCTCTTTTGGTGGAGCTTTTTGTAGCACGTGCTTTAATTTCGTTTAATATTTCATCTTTTTTCTCATTAGT
>B570J29032_109958192_pt1 | contig 11840 bp, 7 predicted proteins | sample LakMenEpi16Nov12_FD_29032 | JGI IMG/M metagenome (IMG submission 29032)
ACTGATTCAGTTGGTTGTATAATAACAGGAACAACAAGTATTTAAAAAATTGGCACTAAATTGGTATTCATTTTCGGGTTGTTGTAGTGGTACTACCTTTCAGGTTGAAGCTCCAAAACCTCCTTATAACTTTTCTTCAGGTAACACATATTATCTGATAACTGACCAATACACGGGTTGTTCTCAATATTTAAGTTCAGGATATGCCTCAGGGACTACAGTATATAATTTGGAGAGTGGTAGTACATTATCATTTACTAGTTGTACTCAATGTATTTCAACATATCCTTGTGTACCAAATCCTAGTCCAACTCCAACGTCAACACCCGCACCTACATCTACACCAACAGTTACACCAAGTATAACTCCAACAAACACACCAACAATCACTAAAACACCAACTAGCACTAAAACACCAACACCTACAAATACTTCGACAAAGACACCAACACCTTCAGTTACAAAAACAAACACACCTACGTTAACACAAACTCCAACATTAACACCAACACCTACAAATACCGGAACTCTTACTCCAACACCATCAATTACCGCAACACACACACCTACAAGAACATCAACACCAACATCAACGGTAACACCTACTAACACACCAACTAATACCGTAACATCAACTAACACACCAACACCATCAATAACTTCAACCAATACTCCAACACCAACTGTTACCAAAACCCCATTACCAACATTTGCTGTAACTCAAACTGCAACACCAAGTGTTAGCGTTACTCAAACACCAACACCAAGTCCAAGTACACCATACCAATGTGAACAAAATAGTTTTTGTGTTTCTATTAATCTATCAGGTTATAATGAATATAATGGAACATATTACAATTATGGTAATTTTAATAGTTACGCTTTATTTTATTCACCCGACTCATTAACACCATCATACATTTATTACAATACTGTTGAAACAAGGTGGTGTTTATCCGAAACAAGTGGTGGAACATGTGTATTGTTTGGTCCAACAGGTAGTATTAGTTTATGTCCTGATTTAGACGAAACTTTATTTTTTACAAATTGTCCAACACCAACTCCAACAAATACTGACCCTTGTAATGTATTTGACTTTACAGCAGTGTTTGATTGTAATATTACTTCAGGAGCAACTCCAACCCCAACTTTAAGTTTAACACCAACAACTACTCCAACCCCAACCCCAACACCAACACCATTATGTAATGGTAAATCTGTTATTTTCTCAGGTGTAAGTTATCCATTACCAGGACCAAGCCCGACACCATCTGTAACTCCAACAAACGCAGTTAAAGGAGTATCAATAACAGGTATTAGTGAATTCTTAACATTCTCAAACAAATTTTCAAGTCCATATTCAAAACTACTATTAGACTGTGATGGATATAACAAATATTTAGTTTATGGAGAAATACCATTTAACACAGGCGCAACATTTAGTGTTGTTATTAATAATAATTCAGTTTGTGTAACTTATAATAGTGATGTTCTAAACGCACCAACACATGTTTTACAATCAATTGAAAGTGGTAACTTATTTGATTGTAGATTTTGTAATCCAGTATTAACTTCAACACCTACACCAACACCGACAATTACCCCAACCCCAACACAACCATGTCCAAATATAATACAAACAATATCAGTGGGAACAGGTCCATTCTTTATAGTATTTGACGATGTTAATGAATACATGTATGTAATTAATCAAACAAGTGATAATGTTACAGTTATTAACATTAACGATTATTCAATTGTCACAACAATACCTGTGGGGAATCAACCTTTAGGTGGTGTATTGAATAACGATAATACAATATTATATGTTGGTAATTTCTCAGATAATACAATATCAGTAATTAACACATCAACGCTTTCAACAGGAACAACTATATCTGTAAATAGTGGCCCATACGGCTTAACGTATGATAATATTCAAGATGTATTATACGTTGCAGAATACAATAATGGTACTGTAAGTTCAATAAAAGGTGGTACAATAATTAATACATACTCAACAGGAACTCGACCACTTCAACCAGCGTTTAATGAAAATAATTCACAAGTATATGTACCAAACACAATAAGTAGTACTGTGGTATCAATTGACACTATAAAAGGAATTACCGCATCAACTATAACAATGCCTTCCGGGTCTTTACCTAGATACTGTTTATATGTACCAATAAACAATACTGTATATACACTTTTAAATGGTACTGATAAAGTCATAACAATTAACCCAATAACTAACACAACAGGAACAACAATAACTGTTGGTACAAATCCAATAGGTATGGCATTTGACACTAACAGTAACACACTATATGTAAGTAATGCAACAACAGATAATATTAGTGTGATAGATGTATTAACTAATACAGTTATTAAAACAATTAATGTTGGTAATTTCCCAAGAGGTGTAGCATATGACACTAAATATGATAGAATCTACGTTGAAAATAGTTTAGACAATACAGTATCGGTATTGTGTACATAACAAAAAAGGTGTCAAACGACACCTTAATTTTAAATTAAAAATCTTATTATTTTTTAGAATTTAGATAACTTAATACAACAGTATAAGCATCTGTCATATCAAAATTCTCTTTCTTTAAAGTATTGTTTCTTGTATATAACCAATTAATTTGAGGTTCTCTCTTCGCAACAAGTTCCCATATAATCATCTTCTTATCACAATCTTTTGGATACCCCCCAAATAATACAAACTTACCTTTCTCGTTTTTTTTAACCAATTCAGGCCAAGCTTCTTTTCTTGAGTTATATGTTGAGACGTATTCAGGAACGATACCTAATACATCATAAACTTCTTTAGTAATTAATGTGTTGTATCTTAATAGTGTTCCGATAGTATAAGCATTATTACTATTCAACAAAGGTTCTTCAATTACACATCTAACAACACCAACACCTTTGTATTCCTCCAACTTCTTTCTGAATGTCGCAGATTTTAATAACATTTCTTCAATCTTGGTTTCAGGTGTCGGTTTTGGTTGTGGTGAAACATGTGTCAACTCCAATAAATCTCTTGAAGATAAATCAAACAATGCAACACCAATAGTTTTAGTTGAAACATCCAATCCCAAAATCTTAGGAGAATTCTTAATACTTTTTGCCATATCTAATGTTAGTTATTAGATTTAATATTAAATTAATTAACTTAATAGTAAATAATTTAAAAATCTAACTTAACAACTGCTTGTTGAACACCTTGTCTTATTTGAGGTGATTGGAATTTAGTCAGTACTAATAAGTTTTTATTAACATCATATAAACCTATTTCAGACATATAAGGTGTGTTACCCGCAGTCCAAGTTGGGTTAGATGTATTAACAAATTGAGTATTAGGTAGATTAATTATATATCTCATCTCATAAATTGTTGCCTGAATATCAGTATTAACATTACCATAGAATGAATATTCATCACCAAACCCTAAATAATTTGTCTCAGTCGCCAATGGAATTTCAATCTGATTACTTAAATTATATGAACTACCATTATTATATATTGTAGGTGTAATTGTATATGTTATCGCACTTAATCCAACAGGATTAATATAACCACCAACTGTATAACCTGATAAAGAATTAGTAAAATCAATTGAAACCCATTTTGTCGGGTCGGGAGTGACTTGTGATGTCGTACCTGTTTGCACCAACATTGTAAAACCTGTTGCAAAAAACCCATTAGTTGCACCTGTCGTCATACATCCAAACTCATCCCCAAATCTAACAATAACATTTTGTTCTGTTGTACTAACACCTGTTACTGGTCCAATAATTTTTTGATAATAATTACAATGAAGTCCTTGCCATGGTCCTTGGAATGAGTAAGTCACCCAAGCACATTGTTGGTCATTATCAAGTAAACCATCTGTGGTATTATCACCACAAGAACCAGGTGTAACCAATCCTAATTTAGGTGCAGGTAATGTGTAATTTCTATTAGAGATATTATTCATTACCGCAACGATTTCCTCATCATCAAAAATAATAACTTTATCATCAGGAAAAACTTTTCCAACTCTATTTGGTAATCCATTTTTTGGATTTGGATGAGTATCATATAAATGATAATATCTCATACCAGGTGAATTCATGTCTGAGTTCTTAAGTGATTTTAAATAATAAGGTGTTAATAAATCGTAGTTATTAAATCCTGCAGGGTCTATCCAAAATGTCTCTCCACTACAACAAGTTGTTGGGTTTTTATGCCACATTAACCAAGGTAAATTAATACTAAAGTTCCTTGCCTGTCCTGTCGCTCCAGGATTTGTGGTGTCATAAGCTTCACAAGCAAACTTTTCACCATAAAAATTAATAATCGTATTGTTAGTATAATGTACTATCGCAACCGCCTTTTGTTCTTCAGGTGTCACTATAATTTCCTCATTAAATGAGTTATAATAATAAACATTAGAAGTACCACTTTGTCCACTTGAGGACATGTAACCAAAATACTCTTTTGAACTAATGTAATCTTTTGAACCAAAGTCATTAAATTGTCTGTAAGGTGTTATTAAACCAGCAGGATTAACCGACCAAGGAATATTCATATTCCAAACTTTAACTAAACCATCTTCAGGTGTACAAACTGATTCGTAATTAATAACACTATCATTCCAATAGTTCATCGGTGTTGGTAAATCATAACCAGTCATACCTGATGGGTAAAAGAATAAACGAGCATTACCCGTATATCCAATAGTATTTAAATCAGGTAAAAATCTATCTAAAGTAATGTTTAATCCATTAACACTTATAACTTTGTATGTTAATATAGGATGACACGAATCAATACAACCACAAGATGACCCTCCACTCATATAGATGGTAACAAAAGTACCTGCTGAAATAGTGGTACCTGATGCTGAATCAGAACAAGGACTTGAACTCATAGTTAAAATCGTACTTCCACCATTAAATGATGAACCAGATAAATTAACAACATATTGTGAGTTGTAGGTATAAGCACTTGTATGATATGGCATAAAACAAGTAGACGCAGTAGTAGCTGTTACAAAAAAACCACTAGGTGCCGCAGTGTTATAAACTGAATCATCCGCAGATGCCATAAATGGAATACCGTAAGTTATACCATTAAATCCTTGTAAATAAAATGGGTATTTAATATCCGTTCTTGTAGATTGTGGAATACCAACATTGTTTTGAGCATTGTATGGCGGTTCCAAAACCATATAATCAGAATTATCGTAATTAGATAAAGCGGTGTAATTAACTTCACTATCACCTATTTGAAAATAAGCCACGTTGAAATTACCTTCGGATATTTTTCTTCTCCCAACATCCGTTAATCTTGTTACAAGTAATCCTTGATTTTCTTTTATTATATAACCCATTTCTAATAATTATCTATTATTTATATTTTATTCTATTAAGGCCCATATGAATTTAAAAGAACCGACCCACTAACAGGTTGCCCAACAGATTTTTGAATATCTAAAGTTATTATTCTAAGGAGATAATTTACATCAAATCCTGTTGATAAATAACCACAAATATTTGTAGTTTCAGAATTTGTATGTACAAAACCACCAGATAATTTTATCATATCATAACATGTTGTAAGTTGTGGTGTTCCATCAAATGACCAACTAAATGTTAATTCAATATCTAATTGGTCACCTCTATTAATAGTTAATTGATTGTTACTTGTGTATATATAATTATCATTTTTAATTGACCCACAAGGACTATTATCAACAATGTTTGATAGTGACGAACCTAATGTAAATGGTATTGTTTGTTGCGTACCATTTTGAAAAGTTTGAATTACATTAAATGAAATGGTGTAATTGATAGAATTATTTATCAACTGAATTAATTCAACTTGTGGATTAAAAGTTAGGTATGTCGTTATTTGAGAACCTTGTGGTAATGAAGGATAAGTTACGTTTGAAGTATAAGTTAAATTTGAAACAACTGGATAGGTATTAGATATTACATTATTAACTTGTGTAGAATAATTAATTTCAACAGGTTCTGTATTTATAATTTCAAAACTTACTGAGTCACTAATATTACCATTAGAATCAATAGCTTGTGCGGTATGTGAACCCACAGATAATCCAAATATAACGTTTGAATTCTTCAATTGCCCATCAACATAATATGTAAATGGTCCACCTGAGTTTGATGTAGCAATTAATGTAACAGAGCCATTATTTTCATTTATAAATGAACATCCAGGTTCTGTTTGATATTGTAAATCAACAACTGTAGATTGGGTATTAGCACTACACGCACCTTCTAAAAAATTTGCAGATACTCCAACAATATTTCCAATCCCACCTCCAATCCAAATACCTGTCGGCTGGTCATTTAATGGACTTGGGTTTTTAGTAAATGAAATAATCCCTATTGAACAATCATTTGTTATAGAAAATGTGTTTTGGTTTTCAACTGATGAAACCCAACCGTTACTACCATAAGACAATGTCATTCCTGTAACTCCAATGTCCGAAATATTAACTAATGAATAAACGGGATGGTAATTTTGAGTTGACGCACTTATAAAATTCAAAAATATTGGTGTACCACATAATTCAAATGTTAAACACAATTCAGGAGAATAATAAATTGGTGTAGGACTTGATATTGAACAACAATATGAAGGTGCCGATGAACATGTATTAACGTCACTTGATACTAATGTCGCAGTGTCCGCAATATAATCAAATCCTGACATACTCAACCCTAATATCTGTTCAATTATACAACAGAAATTATACCCACCAACTGATTGAATATACCACATCTCACCAACTAATGCACCACTTGGCATATTAACGATGTACTGGTTACCACTACAACAATCTGATACTAAATAATTATAAGGAGTCACAATCATAATTTACTATACTATAAATAATAGTACTAATGTTTTTTAAAAATGAAATAAATATCATTATGGTTTTACCGTAATATTCCAATTGTATGGAGAATTTTTAAGTAATAAATAATATGGATTAGTTAAACCTCCCGTCGGTGATTCAGGTTGTGGGAATGTGGTTCCTGTAAACAATAAAGTCTTATTGTACAAAGTATTTGCCGTCGCAATAGTCGCAACATCTTGTAAAATATAATCTACCGCCGCGGTTTTAAGGTCACTACCTCTAAAATCTAATGATAACATATTGGTCATTGCTGAGAATGTTGATGTCCATCCTGTTAATGTTGGGATTCCCACACTAAATGTTCTCAAAGTTGATGGGAAATTACCTTGTATTATTTGTGTACTATCTATGAAATTATTACTTCCAATATCTAATGTAACTACTGAGGTATGTGCGGATAAATTTGTTGTACCTGTTAATATATTATCATATAGACTAATTGATGTTGCCCCTTGAGTGTAATTAAAATCAAAATTCTGTAAAATATTACTTTCAAAATTTATTGTTCTAATAGACGTTGGGAATAGTGTTGTCCATCCTGATAAACCAACACTATTTAAATTGAAAGTTTGTAATGACGTTGCTCCCGTTAAATCTACCGACCATTGAGGAACAGTCTGTAAAGTTGCTGAAACATCACTCATATTAAAAGTCACACAACTAGTCGGGAAGTTACTTGTATATCCTGTTATATCATTTGAATCCAATCTCAAAGTTTGTATACTATTAGGGAATATAGGTGGTAATGATGTCAAATTATTACTATCTAACCTTAACGTTGTTAACGATGTACAAGCTGAGATAGTATTTGTGAATGAACTTAAAACAAGATTACTATTTAAATTTAAATCAGTTAAATTCGTATTTGCTGATAAATCAATATCAAAATTACGGATTCTGTTACCACTAAGATTGGCAATTTCAGCAGATACTGGTAATGTATAGGTCCATCCTGATAATGATGTATTAGAAAAAACATTTATTAATTCAAGACCTGTACAACCCGATAAATTATTGGTCACATTAAGTATTGGTAATGATGTATTAAGTACAATGTATATTTGATTGAATGTTGAGCCAGTTGGTACCGTCACATTCAAGTTAGTTAAACTATTATTACCAATTAAAGTTAAAGTTCTAAATGAACTACTTCCTGAAAAATTGTAGGTAAACCCTGATATATCAGTATTCTGAATTAATAGTTCCCTAAATACGGGTAATGTCGCCAAATTAGTTGTAGGACTAAATTGGAAATTTTGAGACCCTGGAGCATTTGTATTATAGATATAAAAATCAACAAGTGAGTTAGGTAAACTAGAACTGAAATCAGTTAGAGTCGTACCTGATAACCATATATCAGTCGCAGCAGTAAATGCACTAAAAGTGTAAACATTTTCAATGATATCTGAGATATTAAATAATCTAATTTCCTGAATATTATTAGTAGACGTTACGGATGAAAGTTGGAAATTATCAAATGTTGCAGTGTATAGGTTAGAATCATACGTATGATTGTACGAATATGCAGAATATGATGGTGAATATGGTGGATTCGTAATATTAACAGGAAGTGTTGATGCATCACCCCAATTAATATTAAAACTACTATCAGGTGCAGTTATAAAGGTCGATATTAATGGATTCGTATCAATAATATTTTGTACTTGGAAATAAGGTCCAATTGGAAGAACCGCTGTTTGAGTTGGAGTAAGAGTTGGTGTTGGTGTTAATGTTGTTGTTGCCGTTGGGGTTAATGTTGTTGTCGTTGTTGGAGTTGGTGTTAACGTCGGTGTCGTTGTTGGAGTTGGTGTAAATGTTGGTGTAACCGTTGGTGTTGGTGTTAATGTTGCCGTTGGAGTTGGACTAGGACACGGGTGTGCTGAGTTACATGTATCACAATCTCCAATAAACTGTGATTGATATACTAATGTAGCAACGTCAATATCGATTGTTCCAACTGTATAACATAGATTATTTGTTGCAACAATTATATCACCAACAACTAAATTATTTGGAACATAACCTTTACCATTTGTACCACCACAACATGAAATTAATCTTCTAAACGACCAAGCAGTTGGTGTAGGAGTTTGAGTATTTGTTGGAGTAGATGTAACAGTTGGGGTAGATGTTAAAGTTGGCGTAACACTTGGAGTAGACGTTTGTGTCGGTGTTGGATTATTAGTAGGAGTAACTGATGGTGTAGGTGTTGGTGTTTGAGTAGGTGTTTGAGTAGGTGTCTGAGTAGGAGTTTGACTATTAACCGGCATTGGGTTAGTTACAATACAAGTCACTGTTTGACTTTGTTGGAACACTCCTTCACCGCTATCAGTAACTAAAATAGTATATGTACCAGCAGTTAATCCAACCGCGCTAAACGAGTCATTACCTGTTGTAGTAACACCATTAAATGTGTAGGAAAATGGTTGTGTACCATCTACAACAGTAATGTAAATTGACCCATTATTTCCACCATAATAAGTCGGTGATGTTGATGAACAATAAGCAATTATTGACCTAGGAGCGTCAAGTAATATACAATCAACAGTTTCAATATAATCACCATAAAAATCATAAACAATAGATGTATATGTTCCAGCTGAAACATTACTATAAACTTGAAATGTTTGTCCATTAGTGCTTTGTCCAACCGCAGTTGTACTTGTACCTGTAAAAATAGAATAAGGAGGAGTTCCCCCTACAATATATAAACCTACTTGCCCGTCCAATGAATCGGTCGCTGAAGGAAAAGTTCTTATACAAGTAACCTCCATTGGAAAAATTGTTTTTAACGAGCAATCATTGACTAATGCGGTTGTTGAATACTGAGCATTTAAATCAACGGTAATACCTGTAGGACATGGATTTAATAAATTACAAGTTGTACAACTTGTTTGTCCAGTCATTCCAACTAAATTATATGTGGTTGGTTGATAATTTAATGCGGGAATCTCAACGTATTCACCACAAAATATTTCGCCTTCAAGAGTTTCAATATAATATATCTCAAACTCAGACACATAACCAGGAATACCAGTTAAGTAGAAATATTCATTACTATCACAACAATTTTTAAATCCTAAAGCCATTAACTATAAATAACAAGATTTTCATTTTTATGAATATTAAAAACGAAATATATTAAGAAGTAGGTGTCGGTGTTGGTGTTGGTGTGTTAGTAGGTGTCTGAGTAGGGGTTGGACAATTATAAATTGTCATAGTTTCACATAAATTAGAATCGACAATCTTTAACATAAATGATTGTATCCCATAAAATGTTGATGGAACATAAACATTTATTGGCCAATAAATTGGGTCGTATTCTGTTTGTACTAATTCACAATTATTTCCACCATAATCACAGACATAAAACTGAAAGGGTGGTGTACCATCAATATTAGATATTTGTATATAAGCCATATTATATAATTACCAACAAGTTATGATTACTAAACCGTCACCACCAGGACCTCCAGCACCACCAGCAGATAGAGATGTTCCAGCACCTCCTCCCCCACCTCCGCACCCAGGACCCCCTTTACCACCAACACCTCCCACACCAGCATTGTTACTAGCACCACCTGTACCTCCAAGACTAACAAATGGTTTCATCATAAACATTCCATTAACACCTGCCCCACCAGCCGCGGCTCCTCCAACAACATCAACAACAAAACCTCTACCCGATATTGACCCACCATTTGCACTTGTACCAGGGTTTGCCGCATTTATACCACCTCCACCTCGTCCAGCAGAAAATGGTATAGAACCTGTTCCATATACACCAGCAAGTGGTGAAGCAGTTGCGTTACCATCTCCACCTGTTATACCAATTCTATTTGTAAATGTTCCTAATGACACCATACCCATACCTGTATTAGTTGTCGCGGTACCTCCCGCACCTCCTGTACCACCCGCAGCACCTGTTCCAGGATTTCCGGCCGCTCCTCCATTAGCCTGAGCAATATATAAATTATTTAAACTCACCGTACCACCTAAGTTAGTACTAACAATTGATTGACCACCAGCAGTACCCGCAGTTGCAGGATTACCACCAGCACCACCTGGTCCTCCCGTACCAACCAATATGAGTAAACTATCTGATAGAAAAATTTTAGGTATAACTACACGAGTAAGAGCACCTGTTCCTCCACCTCCACCTCCACCACCAGCTGAACCAGCGGCTCGAGTAAATCCACCTCCTCCTCCACCTCCTGCACCCATACATAAGATATAGACCATAGTTATACCTTTAGGTAAAGTGTAAGCATATTGACCCGCAGTATAATATATTTGCGTTTTGTGAGCGTTATTTGTTAAATTATATGCAAAATCCATAATTAAATTTTTACCAACACTGTATTATTACTAAACCATCACCTCCACGTCCTCCTGTCCCTCCAACACCTGTAGGTGTGGTACCAGCACCACCACCTCCACCACCAGTACCAATGTTTCCATCACCACCTGCTCCACCTGAAGCAGGTGTAGTACCACCTCCTCCACCACCACTTCCTGCAATAGAATAGAATGGGGTTAATGAAAATACCCCTACACTACCTGCACCACCTGACTGTCCTCCAGTATTTGTAGGGACTATACCTGCACCTGTTAAATTTCCTCCATTTGTTGGTGTGGTAGCTCCTGCCGCCATACCCCCTCCACCAGCACCCCCATATAACATACCAAGAGAACCCCATGTAAGTGAAGTTCCATTAGTTGTTGTCCCTGCACCTCCACCAAGGCCTGCAATTGTTGTCCAAACTCCAATCGTTGAGTATAATGCGTCTGCAACGTTAGCGGTGGAGCCTCCATTACCAGCAGTTGCTCCATTACCTCCAGTACCACCTGAAGTGGTTATAATACGTGTATATATATCAGTATTACCAGGAACAGG
>B570J29032_109958193_pt1 | contig 11840 bp, 8 predicted proteins | sample LakMenEpi16Nov12_FD_29032 | JGI IMG/M metagenome (IMG submission 29032)
CTGATGCGCTGATCCGGCTCACGCATCCCCAATCCTGCAAGAACCGCAGCGATCAAGAACACGGTTCCCGCCAGTGTCAAATGCAAATGAACCATCGTCTGGAAAAACTTCGGCGATGCCCACGGGAGAATATGTCGCAACTGAGCACCGATCGTCAATTGTAGGTAACTAGCCACAGCCATCGCTACCGCAATTCGCACAAACCAGGGGCTAAACACCCCCTTACCGCCTCGCTCCCCCAAAGGCGAACAGCAAACGGCTGTCAGTGTGCAGAGAGCAAAAAAGGCAGGCCCGAAACAACCGTGCACCATCGCCAGCGTACGAGCATCCAGCAGAACCCGGGCTCCGCCAAGCAGGCCTTGAAACAAAACCGCAGCAAGGCATGCGATCGATAAAGATTTTATAAGCCTCCCCTGATTCGACCGATAGGCGACGACGACCAAAACAATGGCCACCAGCCCAACCAAAGATGCCAGCAAACGATGCCCGTGCTCAATCAATAAATCAAAAGGCCCGAACAACCATGTCTGCCAAGGATAAGCAAAGAGGTTATACCCATAAGTTCCTGGCCAATCAGGAACCGCCATACCCGCATCATAGGTTGTCACCAATCCACCGACCCAAATCAATGGAAAGGTTAATGCGGTCAGCAATTTCGCCCAACCATGAACGCTCTTTGGATTTGTTTTCGAACCAACCTTCATGGCCGATTTATCTTCTGCTGGTTTAACTGCCGGGGTTGGAAAAACTTGCGCATTCACTGAAGTGTCTCCTCAACGCTCGCAGCAGCCACTGCTGATCCCCCAGCCGTAACGGAATTCGTGGACTTCGCCGAGCCAACTTCGCGGGGCATCTCAAGTACATAAAATACCAAATCCCAAACCTCCTGCTCGGTTAACCCTTGAGGATTGTCTGGTTTCATTGCGACAGCTGGCATCGGAGTTCCCTCAATGCCTTGCACGATTCTGCGATAGATGTCTTCTGGACTATTGCCGCCACGATACACGCCGCTGCGCAAATCTCTGGGCGAAATCGGCACCGGCTTGAGACCTCCCGCTGCAAAATAATCCTTCAATCCAGCGCGATCACCCGGCTCAATGCCTGCTCGCACCGTGCCATCCTTGGTCCAATCGTCATAGTCTCGCACCTGTCCATTACCAGCCCCCGTCTTGCCATGACAATTAGCACACGCAGCAACTGATCCAAGAAACAAACTGCGTCCTCGATCGATCGCTGCCACTCGCTCAGGACTTCCCTCAGCCAAAGCAGGAACCGACACTTGCACTTCCGACTGCGAAGCGGTCGACCACTGCGACTTGATCTCCGCTAACAACTCCTTCGCCTTAGCCTCAAGCAGTGATCCCCCCTCCGAAGTTTTTGCACTGCTGCTTATCAATTCTTCGTCTTGTGCTGCTTCGTAAAGCAGGTCTCTTTCCAATTCCCCTCGCACGGAAAGATAAATCACATAGTCGATGATCGCTTGAAGATCGGCCTCTTCGATCAACCCAAACGATGGCATAGAGGTTCCAGGTATGCCATGCTGAACAAGTCGAACCAGATCATCGCGAGTCGGCTTCGAACCTCGCTTAGTCGATTTGTACTTAAACCAACCAGGACGAAAATCGCGCGGATAGGGTGCTAAGAATAATGCAGTAGGGCCTCTACCATCGCCCGTTAATCCATGACAATTACTGCAGTGCTCGCGGAATAAGCCGTAATGCTTATCATCGCGTTCGCTGCGAACCGCTCCGGCGGCCCTCACCAAATTCTCGGTATTGACCAAGGCAACTTCTGCCGCGTCTTCTAACTTTGGCCACTTCGGTTCATCTGGGCTTCCAAACCAACTTTCCATCAACGCAACAACCTGCTGCTGCGCATCGCGATGCTCGCGTCCCGTCTCGGCTTCCACGCGCAGCCGGAATACGTTGTTGGCTTCAAAGCGTGGCTTTCCTTCGCCGCAGCCGCTGAAGCTAAACAACATGACCGACAGCCCAAAGGCCGAGACACGAAGCATTCGGCCAAACCAGTAACCAGCTACCCTTCCTACCATATCACCTCATGTCAAAGACACTTCCTCGTGAATGCCGCGCCAGTTGTGGAGGCATAAACCCGCACACAGCTAATAGGCAAACCTTTTCGAGCAAGGCTTCCATCCGCCAATCCGACGGCTCTCAAAACACAACACGATCCGAGAACTATCACACTTGTATGATAACCGGACGACCACCCATGCCATCACCCGCAATGAAAGGCAACCGGTTCTGAAGCCGTAGGGCAAACCGTCGCACCCCTCGGGGATATCAATCTCAGAGCCCCGAAGAAATGCACATAAGAACACTACTCTTGTAGTGGAGCATAAAATCCCCGCCAAGCCAAAAAAAATCCGCTGGTGGTTTCGAATACCACCAACGGATCGCTTGGTTTTAAACTCTCACGCTTAACTGAACGATTTGCCAAACAGCCTAGTGAGATGAACGCCTACCGAAACTCGTCTACTTGAACCGAGCAGGAGCAAGTTTCACAGTACCGATGTCGTTAGCACCTGGCTTGAGAGTGAGAGTCACATAGCCGCGATCCCACTTCTCTGCTTTGCCGTTGATCGACACTTCGTTGATCGACTTGTTCTGGCTTTCATGCCACACTCGGAACTTCAGTTCCTCACCAGCCGGCAAACCTTTGATTTCCAAAACGCCGTCGGCATTGCTGACACCTACGTAAGGATGATCCTTGACGATGATGTAACCCTTCATCCATGGATGAATGTTGCACTCAACGGGTGTAGGAGCTGTCTCTTCTTTACCGATCTTCACGTCCTTCGATCCGCCCGAAGGAATCGTTACGTTTTGTGCGTCATTCTTAAAGAAACCAAAGTTAGCGTTGTGACCTGTCTTGTCAGAATTCTTAACTTCTAGCGTTTGACCAGCTCGCATGACAAGAACGTGAGGAATGAAAACGCATTTCACGTTATCCAACAGCGGTTTCTCAGCAGGTGCTTTCGCTAGATCTGGGTGAATCTTGAGCTTGCTAACGTCTTTCACATCCAAGGAGAGGGCGATGTAGCGAATTCCGCCGTTGGCCGAGTTAACCACCAAGGATTCCGAAACGATCTTGTTATCACCTTCCAAACAGTAAGGATCCTTCGAGGCATCAATTTTCTTTGCCTCAGGAGCCTTTCCGTCATAGACGAACGTCATCTTCAGATCAGCCCACTGCTGCGCGGAAACAGGTGCTGCCAACAGATTGGAAAAAGCCACCAATCCGCCAACCCACATCACACCACAGGCCAACCAATTCAACTGCTTCTTCATTAAACTAATGCTCCAAATACGGTGGGGCGATCTCGGCTCTAAAAAACCAGCATGGCGTCAATCCACGTTGGCCGCGATCGCGAGACATGCAGTATGCTGCCTCAGCGAAAATTGTAATCCAAAGCTCCAACGTAGGCTACGGTTTGCCGTCCCCTAACCTCGCTGAAACATGATAAGAACAGTGAACACAAACACAGAGCCAGCTCGGGCAATCCCATTAGGGCGTCTTTGCTGATGACGAAGGATTTGAGGCTGCCTACCTGGGCGGCAGGTTCACGCTCAAGGAATTAACAGGTACGCATCGCTTTTCGCGAATCGCCAGCCGTTTGCAGCTCCTCGGGCACATCGCCGGCGCGATAGTGAACAACCGACGACGGCTCTACCCATCCGCTTTGCCCCCGCAATGTCACAATCACCGATTTAAATGCAGGGGTTTTCGATTGCGGATCCAAATGGCGTGGCACCAAGACATTCGCCTCCGGATAGTACATCAGGGCATTGCCCGCTCGGATCCGTTGGTAAGGACGCGCGATCTGATTGACCATAACCCCTACTTCGCTTTGGATCGTCACGAGCTGCTCGGGCTGCAATCCCAGTCGAGGAAAGTCATCGGGATGAAGCAGAATCAAGTCGCGACGCTCTTGGCCGCGATACAGATCCTCCTCTTCGTAAACGACCGTGTTGAACTGCCCTTCGCTGCGCGCAGTCATCAACCGTACCTCGCCCACGCCACTACCGGGGATCGGGCGCAGTTGGTGCGAAAACAAAACCGCTTTACCATCCGGTGTAGCGAACTTCGGTTCATGAAAGACACGACCGGAAATATAAAACTCTTTCTTCGTCTCTCCGATCCGTGAGATTTCGTCGTAACCGGGAACCACTTTGGAAATCCATTGGCGAATCGTTTCGGCCTTTTCCATATCATCCCACTTGATGACCGAAGTATCTCCCAGCAAACGCTTTCCAAGTTCAGCCACAACTTGGATTTCACTGCGAGGACCGGGCACTCGGCGCGGACCACCATCGCTCAATCGCACATAATTGAACATCGATTCCTGTGTGGTCGGTTCTGGCTCTTCATCGCGAGCAAGCACCGGAAGGATAATCGTCTCTGCAGCCAGACCATGAACGTGACCGGTATTCATAGTCGTATTGAGCATCACCAGCATTTGCAATTTCGAAAGCGCGCTATCGGCATACGTTGCATCGGGATTGGATCCAAACAGATTTCCTCCCAAGCATACAGCCACCTTCGCTTGACCACTTTCCGCCGCTTCCATGCAAGCCATCGTATCCATACCAGGAGTCGTGGGCAGCTTCACACCAAATTTATCCTGCAGGTTCTTGAAGATACTATCCTTCAACTTCGGAGTAACACCGACCGAGCCGATACCTTGCACATTGGAGTGACCTCGAATGGGCATTAAGCCCGCGCCGGCTCGCCCCACCATTCCTCGCAGCAACGCGAGATTGATAATCGCTTGCACATTTTCAACACCATTTTGATGGTGAGTGATTCCCATCGTCCAACCGAAGACCGTGTTCTTCGATTCGCAATACGTGTCGGCAATCGCTTCGATCTCACTCTTTTCGACGCCGCTGTAGCGCACGATCGTATCCCAGTCGGCTTTCTCCAGCGATTCCAAATAGGCGACCGAATCACGACAATATGAATGGAGAAAATCTAAATCAGCTTTCCCTTTTTCAAGAACGGATTTAGCGACTCCAGTGAGCAACGCTAAATCACCACCGATATGCGGCTGAACAAATTGCGTTGTGATCTTCGTACCAAACAGGAAACTCCATGGATCGCTCGGAATTCTAAAATTCTCCATGCCGAGTTCGCGTATCGGATTGACGGTAATCACCTTGCCGCCGCGTCGGCGCAGGTGCATCAGCGTTGTCATTAAACGGGGATGATTGCTTGGAGGGTTGCCGCCGATAATCATCACCAAATCGGCATGCTCTAAATCGTCCAGTGTGATCGTGGCAGTACCAGTTCCCAACGCGGAATTCAAACCGACACCGCTGGCCTGATGACAGTAGTAGCTACAGTTGTTGACGTTATTGGTTCCGTAAAGTCTTGCCAGCAGTTGCAAAAGAAAACCAGCTTCATTGCTGCTGCGACCACTGAAGTACCAAAAAGATTCATCAGGCGTTACATTTTTCAACGCCTTGACCAAGCGATCGAAGGCTTCGCTCCAGGTGATTGTGCGATAATGGGTTGCCCCACGTTCGTAAAGCACCGGCTGAATCAAGCGACCACTTTTTTCGAGTCGACGTGGAGACCATGTCGCTAGATCGGCAATGCTGTTGGTGCTCCAAAAATCAGCCGTGATCGCCGGCTGCATATCAGCCGTCATCGCTTGAATCGATTTTTTACAAACTTCAGGGAACGATCCTCGTTCGTTCACCATACCACCCTTTTGCCCACCCATGCCCAGAGCACATGTCTTGCAGGCATTGCGGGTGCGAAGCGCTTTGTAGAGATTCCAAACACCCCCTACCTCACCCGCCTTCTTGAGCGAATAGAGCAAAGCCGCTAAGCCACCGCCAGATTTCACTTTACGCATATCAATAAATTCTCAGTTAGACAAATACTTTTAATAGCTATGTGCGATTCGATATTGCCGAGGTTCTCGGGTCAAGACTGGAAGGTATGTTAATTTCACCACGATTCTCTCAGAATGACTCGAAAGCTTACTTTTTTCGCTAATCTTCGCCGAAGTAAATCACAACGGGAAGCTTTTTGATTGGCAAGCCTCTTGAATCGTTCATGTTCTGGCGATTTCGCTACAGTCATTTCTCCTAGTCCAGAGAATCGAGTTCTAGAGAATCGAGGCCATTCGGGTTGGGTTCAGACCACACCCTTCAATCGTGAACGACCATAAACTTCTCTTATCGAATTCAGTAGCATTGAATCGGAAGGATATTCGGGGCAAAATCGGTGGGACTTTTGTTGCTCCAACTATGTACCAACCTTCGTCATTTTGGTCATCGGAATCGAATTTTCAAACAACGATTGCTGGACGAGGCTCGGCCAGACTGTCGGCTCACCACCGATCTATTTTAAATCACCCCCACCCAGAAATCTATTTTTCCCGACAGTTCCTTCGAATCAATACAGCCACCACTGCGATGGCACACCTTTTTCGCTCACCCCTGAAGGCGAATTCATGAATGCTCAAGGCAATTCCGGCAACAGCCCTCCCCAACTTCCCATCCGCTTTGTGGGGCTTAACTTTGACCATATGCACATGGGCGATAATTTGCGCATGGTTCTCGAGCAGCCTGGATGCGAGTTGGTAGGAATATGCGATTTACAGCCTGAGCGAATGGAGGAAGCGATTTCGAGGCTTGGTATTTCGAGAGATAAGGTTTTCACTTCACCAGAGAAGTGCCTGGAAGCATGTCGAGCCGATATCGCAATACTATGCCCTGCATCGGCCGAGCATGGTGATTGGGTCGCGCGAGTTGCACCTTACGTACGTGCCATCTTGATCGAAAAGCCCTTCGCTGCATCGTTGGCCGAAGCCGATCGCATGATCGAAGTGTGCCGTCAACACAATACGTTGCTCGCCATCAATTGGCCCTTGGTATGGGTCGCATCGCATCAAACGGCAAAGTATTTAGTCGATAGTGGTCGTATTGGACAACTCAAACAAGTTCACTATTACAACGGAAATCGTGGCCCCCTCTGGCACACTGCGGAAAAGATTGAACGAACCGTAGAATGGGTTGAAAAAGAGAAACCACACAGTTGGTTCTACTCGGCCCAGCGAGGTGGCGGATCACTGCTGGACTACCTCGGCTACGGAACAACGCTTGGGACTTGGTATTTCGGTGGAGCCAAGCCGCTGGAAGTTACCGCCACAACTGATTCTCTGGAAGGCTTAAGCGTCGACGAACATAGTATCACCGTAGCTCGTTATCCTTGGGGCCTTTCGAAATTTGAAACGCGTTGGGGTACTTTTACCGATCCCTGGGTTTCACAACCGCAACCCAAATGCGGCTTTGTTTTGGTCGGTAGCCATGGAACCATTAGTTCCTATGATTACGAAAACAAGCTCACGTTGCAGACAGCCGAACAGCCGATTGCGACTGAAATCCCTGTGCGACCTTTGCACGCTCCCTACCGCAATCCGATCGAATACATAGCCCATGTCCTCTGTACAGGCGAACCCCTGAGCGGCCCTCTCTCTCCGGAAATAAGTCGAATCGGTCAGCAGATTGTTGATACGGCCTTCCAAAGTGCCCTTCAGAAACGTACCTTGCCACTACTCGACTGCGTTACACGGTGATAACGCTGCGGTATTGTTTTCGGCAGCGGGTATTGTTTTCGGCAGTGAATAGGTGTCTCTCCTTCGTTCGAATATTTTGGCAAGTAGTTTTGGCAAATAGTTTTGGGAAACCATGAAAGTTCTAATTGTTGGTAACGGCGGTCGTGAGCACGCTTTGGCTTGGAAAATCGCAAAAAGTTCACGTGTCGATCAAGTCTTCGTCGCTCCTGGTAACGCTGGAACCGCTCTGGAAGGAGCCAAGGTTTCTAACGTGGCGATCCAGGCTACAGATATCGCAGCGCTAGTTCGCTTTGCGGCTACCGAAAAAATCGGACTCACCGTGATCGGTCCTGAAGCACCGTTGGCGCTCGGCGTGGTCGATGCCTTTCAGGCTGCCAAACTGAAAGTTTTCGGACCAACACAAGCAGCCGCTCAACTGGAGAGCAGCAAGGTCTTCTGCAAAAACCTACTTCGCCAAGCCGACGTTCCGACCGGCGACTATCAAGTATTCCGCGAAGCAGACGATGCGATGCGTTTCATCAAAGCAAGGTTTCCCAACGAAGGAGATCGTGCACCGGTGGTCGTCAAAGCAGACGGCTTGGCATCGGGTAAAGGAGTCGTCGTTTGCAAGACCAGAGAAGATGCCTTGGAGGCGGTGGAACGGATTTCGCGTCGCCGTGAATTCGGAACTGCCGGTAATCAGATGATTATCGAAGAGCGATTGGAAGGACAGGAAGCCAGCGTGCTAGCGATCACCGATGGTCGTACGATCGTCCCACTACCTGCTTGCCAAGATCACAAGCCCGCCTTTGATGGCGACAAAGGCCCGAACACAGGTGGTATGGGTGCTTATTGCCCTACACCGATCGTCGATGATTCGATGATGGCTTGGATTGAAGAGCATATTCTTGTTCCGACCGTTCACGCCATGAAACGCAATCGCAAACCCTTCTCGGGTGTTCTCTATGCGGGATTGATGCTCACCCAAAGCGGTCCAAAAGTTCTTGAATACAACTGCCGCTTTGGCGATCCCGAATGCCAACCTCTTTTGATGCGACTTAAAAGCGACCTGGTCGATCTGCTGGAAGCTACGGTCGATGGCACTCTCGATCAAATCGACCCTCCGGTTTGGGATGAACGTCCTTCGCTCTGTGTGGTCGTTGCCAGCCAAGGATATCCAGGCGAATATACCAAGAATCAAATTGTTACCGGGCTCGATGCAGCCGCTGAAGTCGAGGACGTCAAGGTTTTCCATGCAGGGACAAAACTGTCTGGCGACCAAGTGCTCACCGATGGTGGTCGAGTGCTCGGCGTAACAGCCATTGGAAGCAGCGTGTCAGCAGCTAAACTTCAAGCCTACACGGCGGTTCAAAAAGTTCGCTGGCCTGGCTCATGGTGTCGCAAGGACATTTCCGACAAAGCGCTACACTACATGGAAAAACAGCAAAAAGAAAACCGCTAGACGTCGCTCGCTTCCATTCATCAGAGACAGTTTGCGATCACCATACTGTCTCTGATTGCAATTTGACTGGCGAGATCAGTTTTCCTCTGGAGTTTCTGGAAACTGAAAATCGTCTGGTAACTTGCGTTTAGCGCGGCGTCGATGTGACACCTGATCCTTTGGCTTTTTCTCCTTCCCTGCTGCGAAATCCGCTTTAGGCTTGGGCTCTGAACTTCGAGCCACTCGCGAAGACGGTTTCGCTCGTCGTGATCGTTTGGAGGCAGACTTGCTCGGTTTATCTAACCCCTCTTTGCTAATTACCTTCCTACCGACCAATTCCTCAGCCACTGACAACTCGGGGCTCACTTCCATTTGAGTGATTTGGATTCCAAACTCTCGCATCCAAAACTGAACCTCGTATTCGCTCAATCCGGCACGCGCGCTCTTAGGTTGGTTTTCAGCAGTTTGTTGTTCTTGTTTGGAGTCCGGTACAACGAGCCCACGATCTTCTAAAACACTCAACCAACTTTCGCAATCAGAATACTCGCAACGATGCGCTCGCGCGCAGCGTTGAATGCGATGATCGGAAGAAACAACCATCAACAATTTCGGTTGTGGATGCGCGGCAATCAGTTGCTCGATCAACTCATCTGCATTCTCATAACCAACGCTGTATCGAATCCGAATCATTCCAAAGGCAGATTGATCGCTTTCGCTGCTCGCCCCTTTTGTGGATGCGTCGAAGACAACAAGTGTTTGTGTCTGAAGCGATTCGGGGAGATGCTCCTGCAGGAACTGAAGCAGGCGTTTGCGCGCTTGCAGCAGCCACTGCTGGCCACGGCTTTTCCCCAGCAGTCCGCTGAAATGCAACAAGTTGTAACCATCGATCAGAAGTCGCATGACAAAGATAGCTCGGGGCACAAAACAAAAAGAGGGTGATATCTCAAGTATAAGATACCACCCTCTTCGATATCGACCCCTAGGCTGACTTATTGCAACCTGGTGAGCGGAAGTAGAGCAAACAATTAGGTTCCGAATTCGGGACGACGACGCCCCAATTGTTCCTGAAGGCGAGAAACGATGCTTGAGTGCATCTGACTAACTCGGCTCTCACTCAAATCGAGCGTTGCGCCGATTTCCTTCATCGTGAGTTCTTCGTAGTAATACAGAATGATGATTAACCGCTCGTTGCGGTTTAGGCCTTTGGTGACCAAACGCATCAGATCGTTTTTCTGAATTCGCTTGGTTGGATCCTCGCCCTTTTTATCTTCAAGAATATCGATTTCTCGAACATCCTTGTAGCTGTCGGTCTCGTACCATTTCTTATTGAGACTTACGAGATTTACCGCGCTGGCTTCCGCCTGCATCTTCTCCAATTCCTGGATGCTGATGCTCATGTATTCAGAGAGTTCCTGATCGGTCGGCTGGCGACCATATCGGGTTTCGAGTTGCTTAGTCGCTTCAGAAAGCTTGCTCGCTTTACTTCGTACTAAGCGAGGAACCCAGTCCATCGTGCGAAGCTCGTCGAGCATCGCTCCTCGAATTCGCGGAACACAATATGTTTCAAACTTGACACCACGTTCCATGTCGAACGCTTCAATGGCATCCATCAAACCGAAGATGCCTGCGCTGATCAAGTCATCTAACTCGACTCCATCCGGAAGCCTAGCCCAAATCCTTTCACCATTGTATTTCACCAATGGCATGTACTGTTCTACTAATCTGTTTCGCAAGTCGATGTTACCAGGCTCAGCTCGGTAACGTTGCCAAACAGTCTGAATATCCTCTTCCGGTGCGATCGTCGTTGCCATCCAATCCTCCGTGATCATTACTGGCAAAGATTCATTCCCTTGAATCCAGCCTGCCATCTTCAGTGGCGGGCGGGACTGTAACCAAAAAGCTTTTTCCTAGCTACGTCAAACAGACACAAAAAAGGGTCCAAGTTATTATTTTTGGTTTTCCCCTCGTTGCTCCAAATAACGGGTTACAGCATCTCGGAAACGTCTCTCTGCCGATTGCCTTAAAACCGATTCGGCGAGAAATCCGAGCACGAATCCCACCCCTAAAAAAACCATCATCCCTGCCAAGCACTGTTGGAGAACTAAGTTGGCATCTTCGCCGGCCAAAATGCCCCTCAGGGCTAAAATGGCGACTGCCAGGGTGCTAAGCACCGCTCCATAGGCTCGAGACATAAGGGAATCCTGCCTTCTTCAGATTTGCGGCTCCCTTTTTCCAAGGGACTATGTCACCTGAGGCATTACCTAAGTGAATACCGTTCTCTGATACGTGGGGAGACATCCATGCTTCTCTGTTATCGTCCATCGAAAATGTAGTAATTAAGTTTTTCCCGGTAGAGTCCTTCAAAAGCCCCCAGATTTTCACAAAATCATTTTTCGATAGATCGACCCGATTTCATTGCCAGCAGCTTGCTACGCGGTCTGCCGAGTGCATCGTTTTCATCGCACTAAAGAGAGACTAGTGCATTCAAAAGACTTTTATGGAAAACAGGTCAGCACTAAAACTTTTATTCTATCTGGGCAGACTTTGACGCCTCTTCATCCTTCGGCTTGTGATACCGCAGCTGCGATCAAGCTCAACTCGGTTTGAACTCGCCTCGATGAATGATAAGACTTCTCGATTGAGTTCATGGCGGCAAGCAGACGTACCTCATCGTAGACAGCGAAGTTGGTACCACAAAAATAAAGCAAAGAATTTTCTCAACTGTTGCTCACCTTAACAGCTTCAAACTACTGACATGTCGTGGTATCTCAATTGCATTGCTCAAGCTATACATCGGCTTGAAAAAAAAAG
>B570J29032_109958186_pt1 | contig 11805 bp, 24 predicted proteins | sample LakMenEpi16Nov12_FD_29032 | JGI IMG/M metagenome (IMG submission 29032)
GGGGGAGTCTTATGGATTAACCAACAACCGTATTACCTTTGATAACATAATATTTTGTTTTTTCGTGTTCTTCACCAGATTTTAACGAAATTAAACCTTCCCACTTAGTACCAACAACATCATTGAATTGTACTAAATAAAACTTATTAAGGTTTTCACCATACTTTTCCTCTAAAGCGGATTTAAGTTCTAAAACTATTTTTTCTATTTTCTCATCCATAACAACAATACTTTTATTATATAACTGTAAAGAAACATTACGTTTTTCAGAACAAAAATAATGAAAATTTTTAAATAAGTAAACACTCTATTGATTTTATACAATAAATTTCGTAATATTGTGTTATGGATAATGAAGGTTTAAAAAATTCAGTGGTTAGACTTATGAGTAAAAATGGTGAACTAACTGAAGAAGTTTTGTCTAATCTAAAAAAAAATAGTAATACTATAAAACATTTAAGACAGAGAATTGATAATAATTTAGAACAACTAAAAATTAATATCATAAAAAGTAGTACACATCTTTTAATTGATAAAATACATAGAGGGGACATTGAGAGTTCAATAAAGATATTAGAGAATACGAGAGACAGATCAGTTTTCTTTGATTTTTTATCGTTATTTGACGAACTTTTAGTTTTACATGAACAATATTATCAAAAACTAGAAATAGAATGTTCAGACATAAAAGACTTAAAAGATAATTTAGGTATTAATGATCATAAATTACATATGATTATTTCTGAAATGGATTTGGATAATTAAAAAATTATCCTTACATTTGTTTTATAAAAGAAAAGAAAAATTTTTATTCGTTATGGTGAAAGGTAATGAGATTAAAGGAAAACATTTCTTTTCTGATGAAACCACATAAAACGGTGGTGAATTACACTGTGAGACAAAACATAACGAATATAAAAAGGTACTTTTAAAATTATGAAAGATTTTTATTTCTTTAATGAAGACGATGAAAAAGAATTCTTAAATAATATAAAGTGGTTATTACATCCTCTAATTGTTGAAAGTGTTAAGAAGGCATATAAAAATAATTTAGAAAATATTGTGGTTTTTAGGATAATAAATCCCGCAGGTAATTTTATTATGGTGTCAGAGTTGAAAAAAATAGAATGGGTTGATAGTCTAAATAAATCTTTAACTTATTATGAGTCTGTTGAAGAATACGAAAATTGTGAAGAAGTAAAAGAATTGATAAATAAAATTAATTATGATAATAATCGATCAGATAAAGGCGAAAAAGAAAACTGAAAAAGTAATTAAAAGTTGTATCACTAAAGAACATTTTGAAATGGCGGAAAGAATGTTGGAGTTTTACAATAATAAATTTGAGGATTTCTTAGGGTATAATGAATTAAAAAGATTAATTAAAGTAAACAAAGATGAGTGCCGTTAAATTCATTGGCTGCCTTCACTTTGGACACAAGTGGATGGCCCAACTTAGAGGTTTTCAAGATGAATTCTATCATGATGAACATCTTATAGAAGAGTGGAACAAAGTTGTACACAAAAAAGATCTTACCTATATTTTAGGAGATATTACAATGGAAACACCTGATCATTACTATCAGTTAGATAGGTTAAAAGGTAGAAAGATTGTGGTACTAGGAAATCATGACAGACATCAAGATATTAAAGAGTTATTAGGGTATGTAGATGGTGTTAGTGGGATGATAGATTATAAGGGATTTATTTTAACCCATTCCCCTATACATCCTAATGAAATTAGTTTTTGTAGTGGAAACATTCATGCACATATTCACCATACTAATAAATTGGAAGAAGTAGAAATTACAGATAGGTATGGTGATAATGGTGGTAAAAAGATATTAACACAAAATAAATATTTTAATGTTGATGCACACATTGTTAATTATAAACCTAAAACAATTGATGAATTATTAAATCAAAGGATAGTAGATGAAATTTAATGAGTTAAGACTTGATAATTTTTACAAACTTCAATAAAATGGAAATAACTAAAGAAATGATTAAGGATTGTGTGTCCGACACATCAATCAATGGAATGTATTATAAGTTATATCAGATGATTATCGATGAAATTGAGAATCAAATTTCTGATAAAAGATTAAATTCGATTATTGAAACCCTAAAATATGTGGGTATAGAATGTCATGAAATGTCAAAACTTGAAATTATATTTGAATATTCTAAACTAATTTAATATTATTTAAAACGTCAAATAGTACTAAACGTTGTAGAAATATAGTGAAGACTTAAAAAATAGAAATAATGGACGATAAAAACAAAAGGATTTTATAAAAAAAGGTAAATATGGAATATGAAGATTTTATAGGTATATTGATGCCATACAAAAAACTAAGTGAAGAATTCAGAGAATTATACTCTATGGGATTTGACTTTATGGGGGGTAAATTCAGACTAACGGAAGACGTTAGTAGAATGTTAGATGCAACATTACATTCTCATTTTGATGAAGGTGGTGTGGAGTGGATTCATTGGTTTATGTATGAAAATGATTGGGGCGATAAAGATTGGAGTAATCTAAAGGTAATTAATTCACAAGGTGAGATTACTGATCGAGATCCGATGCAGTCGTATGGTGCAAACGATTCAGAAGGAAACCCAATCTGTTATAGTTTTGAATCAACTTGGGAAGTTGTCAAAGAACATTTAAAAAAAAATAATTAAAATTTAATGTTATGGAATTATTAGTGATTATTGTTTGGAATTTATTATTATTGATTATACTATTGACAACAACGTTGTCATTTGAATTAATGATTGGGAAAAATAATCTGAGGAACGGTACCTTATCCATATCGATTGGGGTGTTATATGTGTGGTTAACTATCGGTATTGGTAAAATGACGGAACAGGAAACCATTCGGTTGATTCAGTCCGAAGAGTACGATATTGTACCCACATATATTATAGAGAATGGTGATACCTCTTCGATTGAATATCATTTAGTCGAAACAATTCGATGATTTTTAACTTAAAATTAAATTAATAAATGGGAAAAAGAACATTAACTTACGATGACATACTTTTAGTACCTCAGTATTCTGAGATAAAAAGTAGAAGTGATATAAAATTACAAACATTAGTTAGTAGGAGATATGGGTTATTGAGTCCATATGTCGCATCTTGTATGGACACTGTTTGTGAATATAGGATGGCGATAAAAATGGTAGAATTAGGTGGTGTTGGTTGTATTCATAGATTTATGTCTATAGATGAACAATGTGAACAAGTGTCTAAAGTTGTAGAGTACATTAATAACAACCACATGTATGAAGAATGGGGTGTGATGTATGATGATTGGCACTCAGAAATTAAAGACATTCCGATTATGGCAGCGATAGGTGTTAATGAAGTTGATATTGAAAGGGCGAAAAGACTTGTTAGTTCTGGTGTAAACATAATTCTAATCGATGTGGCGCATGGACACCATATTAATGTAAAAAATATGGTGGAGAAACTAAAAGAGGTTTTACCTTCTAAAGTAGATATTATTGCAGGTAATATATCTACAAAACAATCTGCGGAAGATTTGTGTAATTGGGGTGTTGATGGATTACGTGTCGGGATCGGTGGCGGTTGTTTTACTCCTAATATGGAAGTTCTAACATCTAATGGTTTGAAGAAAATTAAAGACATTGTGATTGGTGATGAGGTATATACACATACAGGTGAATTAAAGCCCGTCATAAATAAGTTTGAGTATGAGGATTTTGATGAAGTTTATGTTATAGACGGTATTGAGGCAACTGCTAATCATAAGTTTTATGTCATACATAAAACCAAAGAGGACTTAGTTACTGATGATAATATAGACGACTATGCAGAATGGGTTTCTGCAAGTGAATTGACAAATGAATATTTTTTAATAGAATTACAATGATATAGTTTAAAAAATCATTTTCCTTATATTTATATATATGAGTATCGGTAGTGATAGTCTCTGTTAAAAAATATAAGATTATGATAAATGAAATATATGTAAATGGGGAATTAATATTATGTGAAAACCCCAAAAAACAATTTAAAAATGGCTATAAAATCCGTTGTGTTATATGTGAAAATTTTATTGATCGAAAATGGTACGAAAAAAAAATACTTGAAGTACCTTACGAATGTAAAACTTGTGTGATGAAATATAAAAACCCAATGTATAGAACAGAAGTAAAAGAAAAACATAAAAGGGTTGTGGTATCTGATCAATATCGGAAGAAAATGTCCGAACTAACATCTGGAGAAAAAAATGGATTTTATGGTAAGACACACACTAAAGAAAATATTGAAAAGATTAAAGTTGCCAATAAAAAATACTGGGAAAATATAGATGAGAAAACTCGTAAAGTGCGGAGTGAGCAAGCGTCTATGAGAGAAAAAAAATTAATGGAGGATGATCCTGTCGGATATCGTAGGCAAAAATCTGAGGCGGCTAGAGTATCACACCGCACCCAGTTTATGAACGTTGGGATGAATAAAATAGAAACTATTGTTTGTGATTATCTAAATTCATTAGGGATTATCTTTGATTATTCCGCAATACTTGCGTCGTACCAATATGATTTTATTATTAGAGGGAAAAGAATATTAATTGAAGTCGATGGGGACTACTGGCATGGTAATCCAGAAATGTATAACTTAGATGGTTTAAATGGTAAGAAAAAACTTAATAAAATTCAATTAAAAAAGAAAGAAAGTGATAAAGAAAAAGAAGAATGGGCAATATCTCGCGGTTTTAAAATAATTAGGATATGGGAAAAAGAAATCCAAAATGGGGCATTTAAAAATAAATTAAAAGAGTTATGAAATTAAAAAAAATACATAAAATTGAAAAAAAATCACATTCTGGGAAAGTTTATGATTTAGCGGTAGATGATAATTTTACTTACAATATAAATGGGGTAATTGTCCATAATTCCTTATGTACGACACGTATTCAGACAGGACATGGAGTACCTAATATAACAACTATTATTGATTGTGTAGAAGGTTCTACTGTACCAGTTATGGCAGATGGTGGTATAAGAAGTAGTGGTGACATCTCTAAGGCGTTATCTGTAGGTGCGGATTGTGTTATGTTAGGTTCGTTACTCGCAGGTACAAAGGAGTCACCGGGTAATATTGTAGAAAGAAATGATGGTTCTTTATATAAAAGATATAGAGGTTCCGCCAGTTTAGAAACTAAATCTACACATGGTCAGGTGACTAAACATATAGAAGGTGAATCTACTATGATACCTTTTAAGGGTAGTGTTGATTTCATCATAAGTAAATTAAGTGATGGTGTTAAATCTGCGTTTTCTTATAGTGGTTCTAAGGACATTAAATCTTTCCAACTGAAGTCTGAGTATGTTGAGATAACTTCTTCGGGTATGGTTGAATCTAAACCACATTTGTTGTGAAAAAAAAGTATCCTGATCAAATAGTCTATAGTGAATATTCAGATAAGTTTGATGCGAATACTAAACATTATCCCACTACGGTTGGTTCACAGAAGTTTGAACCAATCATAGTGGATAAGAGTGAAGGTGTTAAGGCAGATAAATACTTTAATAGTAAGTTAGAAGAATTAAAAAGAGAATACGAATCTCTACTTAGTGAATATGACGATACTAAGTTAATATATAATTCAGAATACAGTTTCCAACCCATCGTTGGGGAATCCTACTATTTATATCAAAAAAAAGACGGTATATACTTTTTAAGTATTATCAACCCATCTGAATGGAAACAAAATCATATAGGTTCTTTCAGATTATTAAATAATGGAGTGTGGGAGAAATTATAGTTCTTCTATAGTTAGAATAACACTACCTTTACCTTTATTTTTAAGTGTTATCTCTTCTTCGTTAGGGTATAATATATTATTAGATAAAGTTTCCATTACATCTATGTTAGATTTAGTAGTCTCTACGGTTAATAGAAAGACTCTATCACCATAACAATGACTTTGTACACTTCCCCTATTATAATGATTTTTTAATAGGTTACGTCTATTTAGAGTGTAGTGGGATCCAATATTAATATCATCTATATCTTCTTCTGAGTCCGCACATATAATTCTATATAATTTTAGTGAGTTATTTAAACCATTTAAGTGTGAAACTAAAGATTGTAATTCTTCTAATGCGTAATCTCTATCGAATATCCCATTATCTTCATATAATGAAATTAAATATTCTATTTCTTTTTTAGTTAATTTGTATTTATTATTCATAATTTGACTTTCATTTACGTAATTAAATTTTAATCGTTTTTTATAAATAATCCGATCTTAAAAAATACTATTATTTTTATAATATTTAATTTGGTTTTTTGAATTATTATTTTTATATTTGTATTATGGAAAAAGAACAGTTAGACATTATAATTCATGGTGTTAAACAAAATAACGTAAAATATCAGAATATGTTTTATAAAATCTATGGGGATTACATATATAATCTTATAAGAAAATTTTATGTGGATGATGATACGATTAAAGATATTAGACAAGAAATATTCTTAAAAGTATATACTAATATTCATAAATATGATAACATAGGTTCCTTTCAAGGTTGGTTAGGTAGGGTAACTAAAAACTACGTATATGATCAAAAACGTAAAGGAAAAAAAAGTATAATTGAGGAGTATGGAGATCAACACGAAAATGTTTACACCGAACGTCAAGAGTTATTTGATTATGATTACGATAAAGATGTAAAAATTAAAGAAATTATTAATCTCTCAAAAGACTTATCTAAATCATATGGTTTGATATTTAAACTCTATTTTTTAGAGGGTATGACACATAAAGAAATATCTAAAAAATTAAATATTTCTGAGGGGGCATCCAAATCAAATTTACATAAAGCGAAGAAAAAAATAAAAGAAAAAATAAAAATATGTTAGATAAAATAGTAGAATGGTTTCCAGAAGATGAACTATTAGTTGCGGATGGTTTTGATGATGCAATTATTGGTGTAGATAGTAATAGTTTGAGATTAATATATTCTGTAAGTAAGTGTATTGAAATATTGTCTAAGGATATGGACGAAGTAGAGGCAGTAGAGTATTTTAATTTTAATGTCAGAGGATCTTATGTTGGTGATAAGACGCCTATCTGGTGTGTTGATGATTTATAAATATAGAGGTTATGAAATGTTATGAATGTAAATTTAGAGGTGAGGTTATGGGTAGCGCACATTCCTCTTGTAGGGTAATAAGTCAAACTAAATCCGATAATTATTTTGAGTTAGAATTATTATTGGCGACACATCAAGTTAATATGACTTCAGATGGTGAAGATTTGGTGAAATTAAATCCACATGGCGTGAAGAATGGTTGGGCGAACTGGCCATTAAATTTTGACCCTGTTTGGGTTGACGAATGTAAATTCTACACAAAAAAATAATTATTACATGTTGTTTTTTACATTTTATTAATATTTATTGTTATGAAACATACTATTAGAAGAATATTAAAGGAAACTACTGACGAAGTAAAAGACAAACACGACAGAAAAATAATTCAAATATTAACGGGTGCGGGGTTTAATGGATCATCTAGTTATGTTGATGTTCTTTCTTATTTAAATAAAAATTTAGATATGAAAGGTATGGAAGCGTTCGAGATGTATCAACTATTAAAAGACAATTGGAGGAGTGCTGACTCAGGGGGTGAGTTAGTAAGAACTGACACCAAAAATAAAAAAATGAGTACCACAAATATTCGTGGTAGAGAATTAGTCCAAAATAAAATCCCCTTTAAAGGTAGTAATACACACGCAAATTACGTAAACAACGCATACGTAGTATACTCTTATAATTGGTACCCAATATACGTTTTTAAAGATGGACAATGGTTTGAGAATGAAAATAGATATTCTGTGTCTACTGCAAAACAAATGTCACAACTTAGGCCTTTTAATCAGGGTGAAATCATAAAAACTTCTAAAAGTAAATTAGAGGATATTATCCATAAATAATATAACTAATCACATAAAAAACTGAAACCTTCATAAAAATATGAAGGTTTTTTTATTAAAAGTTTGTCAATTAATATTTTTTTACTATATTTGTATTGTCGATTCATCCCAACCTCTAAAGAAGATTGGGCTTTCTCGACAAAATAGTAAAGTTAATTTTAATAAAATGATAAATAAAGTAATTGAAGAAAGTATTAAAATAGGTATTCCAATTAAATGTGAATATGTACCTAACAGAGGTTTTGTTTACGAAGTAGATGGTTTCTATAAAAGTGAAACAGTATCTATTGAAGAAGAAAATAATGTGTTGATTGCAACTGCAAGATATAATGAAAAAACTGAAATAAATACGACTAAAGATATTGTTGAGTTGAATTACAAATGGTGGGAATATTCTAAAGATAGATATGATGGTTGGAAATATCCATCTGAAAAATGGAAAGATCTGTTCGACATGTACGGACTTAATTGTACCTAACGGACGGGTATATGAGCAGGTTTGCCTTGCAGAATGTTTCAAGTTACCGATAAAGTTAATGGCAAACTTGCTTATATACCTTGTTAGCAGTAGTACGGTAACTAACCACAAATGCTCAATCGCAGAACTGAACCTTTTTCTTTTCTTTTTTGAGTGAGGGTAAAAATAATTTTGAAAAAATTAAAAATGATAATACACGGATATTCAGAAGAAGAATTAAAAAAACTACCTGACAATAGTGTGGATTTGATTATAACATCACCACCTTATGCAGATAGAAGAAAGAATACCTATGGCGGTATTGCAGAGGATAAATATGTGGAATGGTTTAAACTTATCGCTATTGAAGTGAAGCGAGTTTTGAGCCCGAATGGGAGTTTCTTTCTGAACATTAAACCGCACACCAATAAAGGAGAAAGAAGTTTGTATGTATTTGATTTAGTTATAATGTTAAAGCGAGAATTAGGTTTTAGATTTAGCGATGAATTTACTTGGACTAAACTTGGTGTACCTGGAAAATTTAAGGGGAGATTTAAGAATGCGTTTGAACCTGTTTATCATTTCACATTACAATCTGACTATACACATAATCCTTACGCTGTTGCTGAAAAGGCAAAAGAAGTTTCACTTAAAAGGTATAAAAGAAAAGCGTGTGGTGAAAGCCAAAATGGAAGTGGATTTGCTGGTATGAGAAAAGAAATAACAAGTGAATTAGCCTTACCGAGTAATCATTTACATATACCGCAAAAATCAAATCAACACACAATACAAAAAAATCATAGCGCAGTGTTTCCTGTCGAATTGTCAACTTTCTTTATAAAAGCATTTAGCAATGAAGGTGATGTTGTTTTAGATATTTTTGGTGGTAGTGGAACTGTTGCTGTCTCTTGTATTGAAACAAACAGGGATTTTATTATTATTGAAAAGGAAGCGGAAAATATTGACTTAATAAAAAAGAGGGTGGAAGAAAAAAGAAAAGAAAAAGATTTAACGCAGAAAACTCTATTCGGAGATGGAATGTAGTATTACTGCTAACGTTTTGCAACTTGGCGAACCTTGGATGTCTACGTTTTTTCGCTAAGATGCTGTTATGCTTTGTTGCGGATTATTAACGATTAAATTTAAAACAAATGGAAAACATAAAAGATTTTATTGATTTTATTTGCCCCGAACATGGCAGAACAAGTTGTTCAGATGATAATATTTCTAATGGGTTTTACCTTGAAGAAGATGGAGAAACTATTAGCCAAAAATATTACCATAGATGCGTAAGGTGTGCTTTATTAGAAATTGAAAACGGAACGATTAAAAGAACAGAAGCAAATAATAAAATCATTCCCGAAAGATTATCTTTTTAGCACTAACGTAGCAATGGAGTATAACGGTTTGCAGCTATATTTAGTTGCGGATTTAGAAGCACAAAACTTTAAATAAAGATAAAATGAAAATAGAAGAACAAAACTTGAATGAAGCAGAAAAACCGCAATTGAATATAGGTGCTGTTAGTTGCAGTGTTGTTCATTGCAAGAAAGCACCTTACGATGTTTATATTGGAAGACCAAGCAAATGGGGTAATCCATTCACACACTTAAAAGATGGTAAAACACTTGCAAAGTTTATTGTAGGTAGCAGAGATGAAGCAGTGGAAGCATATCGTGAATGGATTACGAATGGCGATGGTAAACATTTGATTAAAGATTTACCTGAACTTAAAAATAAGGTGATTGCTTGTTGGTGTAAACCTAAATCGTGTCACGGAGATGTTCTTTTGGAGTTGGTCGCTAAACATTGCAACTAACGGTTGCAAATAAAACATCGTTTTAATGTGTTTTATTTGTTGTTATAAGTATGTATTATTTTTGTTTTACCTTATAAAAAAATTAAATTATGAAAAACATAGAAATTAAGAAAACAGTTTTTGAAATATTTGATAAATTGTATGAGTATGAAGGTTTTCAAAATTGGTGGGATACCTTATCAGATAAAGAAGAAACTGAAATTGAAAATATCGTGAAAGAAATAATACAAAAAAGATTAACATAAAAGCAAAAATAATATTACGTATAACGTATGGGTGTATGAGAAGGTTTGGTTGTAGAAACTTTCAATTTACCACAACTGTTGGTAACAAACTTTCTTATACACCTTGTTATGTACAGGTGCGGTAAAGTTCAGATAAAACTCAATTAGAACAACGAACAAAAACAAAAAGAATTTTAGGGTGGAAGTTTTAATTCTTAATATTTATATATAAAAGAAAAGATGAAAGATTTGAAACAATTTATTAAAACAACCATACGAGAGTTCTTGAATGAAAAAAATATTACAACGGAAGATATTTATTATCACGGAAGTCCTAATTATTTTAGTGTGAAAGACATTAAACCAAACGATAAAGGTTTAATTTTCTTTTCCAAAGATAAAAATATTGCCGTTAGATATGCTACTAATGATTTTTCTGGAAATAAACTTGGATATGAGTATAACATAATCAAAGCACGTCTTGATGTAAAGAAAATATTCGACCCAGAAAAACACGATAACAATTCTGAGATTATTGAATTATTATCAAATACTGGTAATTTTCAAAATGTCGGGCGTTTCCCTGATTATGAAACATTAGCATCGGAAGCATTATATAATGGTGAATGGTCTGTATTAGAAACAAAAGAATTCATTGATGGGTTAAAGGAAATGGGTTACGATTCTATTTTAATTGATAACAGACCACATTATGTTCCTAATTTTAAAGGTGAACAAACATTTAACAGGGACATCGCTGTTTTTAATAACAATGTAATAATCCCAATTTGAATATCACTATATTAGAACGATGAACGGAACACTTACACATAACGGTTCGGGGCTAAACGAAGTTATTATTTGCGGATTATTAACGATAAATTAAATATAAAATGAAAACACCAAAAGAACGAGAGACTCTTGACTAGGTGTCGATTATAATTTCGCCTAACGTTCCGCAGCTATATTTAGTTGCGGACTTTGAAAACGAAAACTTTAAATAAAAACAGAATTATGTTAGAAAACGAAAACTTGAATGAATCAGAAAAACCGCAATTGAATATAGGTGCTGTTAGTAGCCGTTTTGTCAATGTTAAATTAAGACGAGATACAACAGAAGGAATGATAAGCACTTATGAGTTTCTTGTTTGGAACAATGTTGGTGAAGAAAAAAAAGAGTGTCAAAGAATATTGAAGGCGTTGAAAAAAGCACTTTCTTAAATGGCAGGTAACGATTGGGTGTATGAGAAGGTTTGCTTGTATGAATTTCAAATTACCAAAGATCTTGATGCAAACTTTCATATACACCTTGTTATGTGTAGGT
>B570J29032_109958185_pt1 | contig 11793 bp, 13 predicted proteins | sample LakMenEpi16Nov12_FD_29032 | JGI IMG/M metagenome (IMG submission 29032)
TTTCATCAAAATTAAAAATTCTTTCAGCCATTAAAAAAACAACCAAATAGTAGGCAGACTTAATAACAAAATCAATGAGTTGCGCCAAAAAACGTTGACCAATAGACGCCAAATTAAAATTTAACTCAACATTTTGTGTGGTATTGATGGCTATTTGGTGCATAATTTATATTTTAGCAGTCTTATGAGAGAAGTTGCTTTTATTAATCAAAACAAAACCAAATGGCTTGAAATTGAGCAAGCTATTTATGGCAAAACAAAGCTGTCGCCTGATGATATGGCTAATCTTTATATTCAATTGATGAATGATTTGTCGTTTGCACAAACATACTACAAAAAAAGTAATACCACAAAATATTTAAACCAATTAGCGGTAACGATTTATCAAAAGATTTATAAAACCAAAAGGACTGACCAAAACAGAATAATCTATTTTTTTAAAACAGAATTACCGCTGATTGCGCATAAAAATCGAAAAACCATTTGGTTTTCCTTTATTTTGTTCTTTATTTTTTGTGGCATAGGCGTGCTTTCATCCCATTATGACGACAGTTTTGTTAGGCTAATTCTCAGCGATGAATATGTTGATGAAACCATGGAAAACATTCGGAATGGTGATCCAGTAGCTATTTATCAAGGGGGTTCAAATTGGGGTAGTTTTCTTGGTATAACTATCAATAATATGCGAGTCGCGGCTTTGTGTTTTATTACGGGTGCCTTGGCTGGCGTATTTACCATGTATATCTATATGCAAAATGCCATTATGATTGGGGCTTTTCAATACATGTTTTATAGAGAAGGTGTGCTTTGGGAAAGTGTGCAAGGTATTTGGATTCATGGCGCTATGGAAATATTCTCAATTGTCATTGCTGCTGCTGCTGGTTTAGGAATTGCAAAGACCATATTTTTTCCACAAACTTTTTCGCGTTTGCTTTCTTTTATCAATGGGTTTAAGGAAAATTTAAAAATCTATTTGAGCACTTTACCTTTTTTCTTTTTTGCTGGACTTTTGGAAGGTTTTGTGACACGATATGCAAAAGCCATGGGGCCAGCAGGTTGTTATGCCATAATTATTTCTACCTTTTTAATCATTTCGTTTTATTATTTAATTTACCCACATATCGTTTATCGTCAACAAAAGAATGCTATTAATGAATAAGGTTTTTTTATTTTTATTTTCCATGTTTTTATCATTTTCTTTTGGAAATGACACCCTTAAATTTGAAAGAAAATTTAAAGAAAACACCTTCGAAAAATACACCAATAAAGATTTTAATTATCAAGAAAAGACAGTAACTGATGAATTGACCTTTTGGGAAAAGTTTAAAATGTGGTTAGCAGAATTTTTTCAAAGATTGTTTGGTGGCAATGAAGAAAGTGCCTTTAATTTTACTGGCAATTTTTTAAATTTTATGGCGATTGTTATCATTTTGATAGTGGTTTTTATTATTGTTAAAGCCTTGATTAATAAAGAAGGTGGCTGGCTGTTTTCTTCTAAAGGGAAATCCCTGGTTAATGATGGTTTGTTTATTGAAGACATTCATGACATTGATTTTAAAAAGGAAATTGAAAGAGCAAAAAAAGAGGGTAATCACCGCTCGGTCATTCGTTTTTATTATCTGTTATTACTAAAAACCTTAGCCGATAAAAACCTGATTAAATGGGATAAAGACAAAACAAATGCTGATTATCTTTATGAGCTAAAAGACAATCAAATAAAAAGTGAGTTTGACTATTTATCCTACTTATATAACTATACATGGTATGGCGTCATAGAAATCGCACCTGCAGATTTTGACAAAATCAACCAGTCCTTTGAGTCGGCCTTAAAAACTTTAGACAAATGACAGGAAAAACTAAAGTTATTATTGGTATCATGCTGGCTATACTTGTTTTTATTGCTTTTGCAAATGGCAATAAAGCCACGCCAGTCAATTGGACAGAAACCTATCATTTACGTGATAAAATTCCCTTTGGGCTTTATGTTTTTGATCAAGAAAAATTTCAGTTTTTTAATCAATCTGAAGAGTCTCTAACAAAAGTCGTCAGTGAGTCACCTTATTATTATTTTTATACGATTGATGAAGAAATAGAAAATACAGCCGATTATTTAGAGGAAGAATACAGTGGCGAGGAAGAAATCGACTCAACGCTTACAGAAGAACAAATTAAAAATGAACAATTAAACAGATTTTCCACAGAATCAACTTCTGCCTATGAAAGTGCAAAAAGGGCTGATAGCTCTAAGTTTAACTTTGATACGTATGAAAATTTGCTCTATATCAATTTTAAGCAAGACCATGACGATTCGTCTATTCAAGTGATGCTTGATTATGTTAAGGCGGGGAATGTTGCATTTATGAGTTGTACGGATTTTAGCAAAACCCTCCTAGATTCTCTAAAAATTAATATGATTTATGAATTTACACCTGAAACAGATTTTGTTTTTGGGTTATATGAAAAGCCATCAAAACCGTCAAAATGTAAGTATCAAAAAGGAACCTATGGTCATTATTTTTCAAAATATGATAGCTTATCCACTCGTGCCTTAGGTTATCAATTAAAGAATGGTCAGAAAAAAACAAACTTTATAAAAGTTAAGTATGGCGAGGGAGAAGTTTATTTGCATAGCCAACCTGTGGTTTTCACCAATTATTATATGCTTCAAAAGGAGAATTATCTTTATTTGAGTAATTTGTTTAAGTCGATTGCACCCAATGATTGGTTATGGTTTGTGAAAGACCAAGATTTAGAAGCCGGTCAATCAATCAGCGCGAACCCGCTGCGATTTATTGGTCAGCATCCGCCTTTGCGATGGGCCTATTGGTTGGCTTGGATAGGTTTAATTTTGTTTATCGTTTTTAATTCTAAACGCAAACAGCGGATTGTGCCCGTTATTAAACCACTTGAAAACACTACGATTGATTTTGCAAAAACCATTTCAAATTTATACTTTCAAGAAAAAAACTATAAAGATATTATTAGAAAAAAAATCATTTATTTCTTAGAAAAAGTGAGAACGCTTTATCACATAGAAACCGCTAATTTAGATGACGATTTTATGCTAAAATTGGCACATAAAAGCGGAAAGAATGAAGAGGATATTAAAGCCTTAATTCAATTGATTGTGCAGTTGAAAAACCGAGGCGTATTTTATGAAGAAGATTTAATTAAACTAAACAAAGCCTTAGAACAAAATAATTTTTAAAATATGGAAGAACAACAAGAAACTAACGACCATTTGCATTTTGAATCACGTCTCGATTTGCAACCTTTGTTTAATCACGTGCAACGCATGAAGGATGAATTGGGAAAAGTAATTATTGGTCAACATCAAATGATTGATCAACTAATTGTGGGCCTTTTAGTTAATGGTCATGTTTTACTTGAAGGCGTACCAGGAGTAGCTAAAACATTAACAGCCAAACTTATAGCCAAAACCATGAATTTGGATTTTAGTCGCATTCAATTTACGCCAGATTTGATGCCTTCAGACATTTTAGGTACTTCTGTTTTTGATTTGAAAACGTCTGAATTTCAATTCAAAAAAGGACCAATCTTTTCAAATTTGGTTTTAATTGATGAGATTAATCGGGCACCTGCCAAAACACAGGCTGCGCTTTTTGAAGTCATGGAAGAAAGACAAATAACCATTGACAACAATTTTTTTGAAATGGACAAACCTTTTTTGGTCATTGCTACGCAAAATCCTGTTGAACAAGAAGGGACTTACAGACTGCCAGAAGCGCAATTAGACCGATTTTTGTTTAAAATTGTTATTGATTATCCTTCGCTGGAAGAAGAAATTAGCATCGTTTTGCGTGAAAATGAGTTTAAGAATCAGACCAAAACTAAGGCCGTGGAATCTTTTGTTTCACAAGCGGAATTACTCAATTTTCAGAATGTTATCAATGACATCATTATTGAAAAACATTTGATTTCCTATATTGCAAAAATTGTGCATAGCACGCGTGAACATAGCTTTATTTACTTAGGCGCTTCACCAAGAGCTAGTATTGCCATTCTTAAAGCGTCTAAAGGTTTTGCCGCCATTTCAGGCAGGGATTTTGTGACGCCAGAAGATATCAAACGCGCCACTTTACCTGTTTTAAGACATCGAATCATTGTGTCGCCAGAGCGTGAAATGGAAGGCTTAACAAGTGAACAAATTATCAATCAAATTGTTGAATCTATAGAAATACCTAGATAATCATTTTGAATTTATATAAAAAAATATTTATCAATCCACTATACTTTTACCTTTTTGGAGGTAATGTTATTTTGTTTGTCATTAGTTTTTTCTTAGACAAACTTTATCCCTTTTGTTGGTATTTATTTTTAGCCATTCATCTATTTGTTTTACTTGATTTTATATTACTTTTTATCAATAAAAATGGTATTGAAGGTCAAAGGAAATTACCAGAAAAACTATCCAATGGCGATGAAAATACAGTTGAAATTTCACTAAAAAACAACTATGGTTTTCAAGTGAACGCTGATGTTATTGATGAAATACCTTTCCAATTTCAAAAACGCGATTTTTTAATAAAAAAGAAAATCAAACCAAATGGTAAAACACGAATTAATTATCAGCTGAGACCTTTAGAACGAGGTGAATATCACTTTGGATTTCTAAACGTGTTGGTTTCGTCGCCATTGCAATTCCTTTCAAAAAAGTATCGTTTTAATGGACAAGCTATGGTGCCAAACTATCCGTCATTTATTCAACTAAAAAAGTATGAATTGATGGCTTTTTCTAATTTGTTGTTTACTTATGGCATCAAAAAAATTAGACGTTTGGGTCACACCATGGAATTTGAGCAAATTAAGGAATATGTGATGGGTGATGACATCCGCTCAATCAACTGGAAAGCCACGGCCAAAAAATACCAATTGATGGTCAATCAACATCAGGATGAAAAATCGCAGGCTGTTTATATGATTATTGATAAAGGCCGCGTAATGAAAATGCCCTTTAACGGGTTGAGTTTATTAGATTATGCCGTTAATGCCACTTTAGTTTTAAGCAACATTATCATTAAAAAACATGATAAAGCGGGCATGTTTACCTTTTCTAAAAAAGTTGAAAATCGCATTGCTGCCGAAAAAAGGAGCGCACAAATGCAACTCATCCTAGAAAATTTATATAATATTAAAACTAATTTTTTTGAATCAGATTTTAGCCGACTTTATGTTGATATCAAAAAAAACATTCCCAACAGAAGTTTACTTATTCTATATACCAATTTTGAAACGATTGATGCGCTCAATCGGCAATTAAAATATCTGAAAGCCATTGCAAAAAATCATTTATTAGTAGTCATTTTCTTTGAAAATACCGAACTAAAATCACTAACAACTGATGTGGCTGAAAATACCCAAGCGATTTTTGATAAAGCCATAGCCGAAAAGTTTCAATTTGAGAAAAAACTCATTGCGCAAGAACTTAGAAAGTATGGCATCTTTAGCTTGCTGACGGCGCCTAGTAACTTAACTCTAGATAGCATTAATACTTATTTAGAAATTAAGGCTAGAGGAATGATTTAGGGTAATGGCATGTCATCCCGTTAACCAATTAAAAGCGAGATTATTAGCTGTTTAAATTGGTTAGGGAGTTTACTCCCAACCCTTCTTTTTTTCTTCATCCATATATTCTTTAATCTTTTTTTCTTCCCAATTTCTGCCAAACATTATGTCTTTAGCAAAAACATTTAAAGCATGAAAAGCTAAACCTATACCCCAAAAGAAAGCCGTTGAAAAGGTGCTAAAAGTAAAAAAATCATCTGCGCTGCGGCCCTGAGATCTTTGAATAATTATATATGTATTAATTATTAGGTAAACCAATAGATGGATATAAAAATCTTTGATTTTTTTGACCCGTTTTTTAGCTAATTCGTATTTGATTTGTTCTTGTTCTGTCATGATTATTCCCAGTTTTGCGTTTGTTTATTTTTTTCTTCTTGGATTATTTTATCTAATTGTCTGTTTTCCCATTCTTTTGAAAACCAAAGATTGTTTCCAAAAACGCCTACAGCGTGACCAATAACGCCTATTCCCCAGCCAAAAGTGGTATAAAAAAACCAAAGACGTTCTGGTGAATATTTAAGATTTAAGAAAAGGAGCATTAAATTGATGACAATATACCAAAATAAATGGCCATAAAAACCTTTGATGTCTTGTACTTTTTTTGCTGCTTTTTTGTAGTTTTCGATGTTGTTATCTTGTTTGTTCATTTTTTATTCATTTAAAAGTAATGATTAGGCTGTTTGAGAAAAGGCATGCATTGTCTTTATGAAAAGGGAGACAAGTAGCCACTTGTCCTCTACGATTTGTGCATCAATTCTTTAATTTTCTTTTCTTCCCAATTTCTGCCGTAGCCAAAGACTTCAAAAGCGTGTATAGCAACACCCATTCCCCAAAAGACTAAAGGAAACCAAAACCATTGAAAATTACCTTTTTGAACAAATACATTAATAATAATTAGTGATGGTACCACAATTAAATAGGCCATTAAATTGCCGTAAAACCCTTTAATGTTTTCTAATCTTTCTTTTGCTCTTATAAAAGCAATACTTTCGTTATAACTTGTTTGATTTTGTTCCATGATTTCTATTTGTTGTGTTAATACTGGTAAAAATACTTTATAATATTCTTCAGATTGTTCAATAATGACTTGTCGTTTAGACAATAGGGCATAGCGATTAACAATGTTTTCTATACCTACACCTTTGCGTTCAGAAATACTCTCTCTTTTTTGCAGGTTGTTTTCAATTACCAAAAACTTATCCGCTAAATATATTTTTATAGTTAAAGGTTTAGAATCACTGACCACATTGTGTTTAATACAGTTTTCTAATAGAAGTTGTAAACTCAACGGCACCACAAAACCTTGATTTTGAGCTAATTCTTCAGATAAGTTAAAAAGCACAGCATTTTCAAAGCGCATGCCCAAAAGTTTCATATAAGTTTTTGCAAACTCAATTTCTTCTGCAACTGTAACGAGTTCCTTGTCTCTTTGGTCCAAAACATAGCGATAAACTTTAGATAGAGAAACTGTAAATTTTTGCGCTTGGTCTGGATTTTCTTCAATCAAAGAACTTAAAACGTTGAGACTATTGAAAAGAAAATGAGGGTCTAATTGGTTTTTTAACGATTCAAATTTTGCTGTTGCCGTACCTGCAATAACCTTCTGCTCTACGACCTTTTTTTCTTGCCATGCTTTATAAAAAAATATAACGTGAAAAACCAAGCTTACAATAATGGTAATAATTAAGCTAACATAATAATGCCCAATTTTTTCATTTTGAATAAAATCTTCAAAGTCATATCCTTCTATAAAAACCTTTATAAATGCTCTGATGAGAAAAATGCCAATAATTGTTAAGACCACACCACCAATAGCACCAATCAACAACCTGTATTTGGCTAATTTTTCATATTTAGCCCAATCAACTTTTTTATTCATAAAGTCAAACCAACTGCCATTAATAAAGGTCAAAACGATACCATAAATGGCATAATAACCGATTTCTTTAGCTAACTTGGCGTCAATTTTAATGATGCGTCCAAAAAAATATTCAACGGAAATTGATATCATAAATATAACAATTGATACAATTAAGCCAGTAATGATCGATTTAAACAAGTATTGAATAATTTTTTGCATGACTAAAAGTTTTATTGATTACAAGCTTTATACGTTTGTTCAGCAAAAGATTTTCCCCAACTTGGATGTAAAGCGGTTTCAGGTTTAAAAGTTTCGAAAAGTTCGATAGATTTTTTAATACTTTCACACATGGGTTGAATACTAGATCCAAAATATTTGGCACTGCCCATTTCAAAATTTGCTTGTTGAAAGACAACGCGCGGATTATTTGGTGCTTTTTTCATCGCTTGCGCATATATTTTGTTGACTTCGGCAGATAAAGTCATGCCATTGGTCATTGGGTCATACATGATCCATCCTGTTTTAATCATGGCCTGAACCACTAGTAATTCAACTTCATCTTTAGCAATCAATTTGGCATCATCATGAGCGATTTGCGCACGCTCCAGTAATTTTTCAATTTTCTCTTTATCATTACCTGCTTGAAAAGCCTGTGTTGTATTTATAATACTAATGTAATAATTGGGTAACCATTCATTTTTTTCAAGGCTGGCAATGCGCTCCAGCATGGCTGATGCTTCCTGAGGTTTGTTTTCTCCCCATAATTTAAGGGCTTGTTGCATACCTGTTTGGTATTGATTTTGTGCTGATAACCAGGCAAAAATCATTGTGGCTAATAAAGTGATTAATCTAATCATGATAGTAAATGTTTAATGGTTTAAAATTATAGTTTAATGCTTATTTTCTTGTTTTCTGAGAGTGTAAATTTGGCGTCTTCATACTTTGGTGGGCCCATAAAGCCTGTTGCACCATTAGATGTGCCATATTGTTCTTTTGGAATACCCAAAAAATTTGAATCTAATTTGCCATTATTGTTAGCATCATAATAGCAAGAGACTGCATAAGTCCCAGCTGGAACATTATTAAAAATTATGGTTATTTTATCGCCGTCAATAGGTTTGATTGTACCATATTTCTGTTTTTTTAAGAAAGTGGACTCATTATCATAGATAGCCGCATAAACTTTACCACCTGGTTTTTTAAAACCAGAAATCGTTACTTCTAAATCATATTTTTGTGCATTAGCAAAAAATGTGAACAAACTAAAAAATAACACTAATGTCTTCATAATTATGATGTTTTAAATTGATGAGACAAAAGTATACGTTTTAACTATTGTGGTATAATTAAATAGTCTGAATTGTTGAAAGTTTAGTCTGAATTGTAAAAAAAGGGGATTTGGAGCTAAGATTTCTTCTTAAAAATATTTTTCAGGCTAAACTTTTTATTATTGTTTTTGCCACCACTTTTAAAACCACCTTTTTGTTTGCCTAATTTTTCATCTCTACCTAAGTCAAAACGATAAGACATGCCCACACCACCATAAAGTAAATCAGGAGTGTCCTTAAAGTTTTTGGAAATATTAAGATCTAATTGAATATTGTCTTGAAGCAAATAAGCAAAACCAGCTGTTAGAATTTGGTCAGAATAATAATCGCCTTGAACAGCTTTAACTTCAAGCATGATCATATATTTTTTCCCAAAAGAATTGGTTAAAGTTGCTATGAATCCTTTGTTTTCATACGGCGAGCCAAATTTGTCCCAAAACCAATTGGTGACAAACACGGTGCTGGTACCAAATTGATTTTGAGTAATTAGCATGGCTCTTGGCGTTACAATGTTTTCATCAACCACTATAGGATAAAATCTATTGGTTTCATAGTTAAAATTTGCCCCTGCATAAATAGCAACTGCTGGAATAAACTGTTTCCATTTAAATTTTTTATTGGCTTTCCAACTGTACATATTCCAATCATCTTTTTTGTTTTTAAAAGGATCAAAAACTAGAAATTTAGCCCCTAAATTGGCGGCTTTTATACCAAATCTTTTTTCTTGCACCAACGGTGAATTAAAGGCATCATAAATAGTATTGGTTTGCAAAACAAACTCCAATCTATCATCAAAGTTACCATATCTTACGTTGAGTTCAGCACCAATGCCATTAGTGTTTGTTCTCAATTTACTATGTTCTTCAAGCAAACCATAAACGCCCGTTTCAACTTGAAGCATGTGACGGCCAACCGCAAAGGCAGTCATCGATTCACCTGGACGATTGGAGTTTATAATTGGCGTATATTGGGCTTGCGCAATTGAAATTAAAAAGACGCTAAAGACGATGACTGCTTTTTTCATGGTTAATCGGTTGAATAATTAGTTTCAAATGTAGATAGCAAATGTAATAAAAAACAAGAATAAAAATTATCTTTTTAAAATCTCTAGCAGCTGCCGCATGCCCTCGCTAGCGCCTTTTTCTATAACGGTTAACGGATTGGCCAAATCATAAATTCTTGCCGGTTTTGGGTCAATATAATAAACATGGGCGTGTATTGGCGCATAATGCACCAAATTGGCTGCTGGATAAACTTGCATGGAGGTGCCAATTATCACCACTATATCTGCTTGATTCATGAGGTCAACGGCATAAGCCAAATTAGGAACATCTTCGCCAAACCACACGATATGCGGCCGCAATTGATGACCATTGTTGTCTTTGTCATTGGCGGTTAAATCTTCTGTCCAATCTAAAACATAGCCTAGATTAGCAACACTGCGCACTTTTGTTAGTTCACCATGTAGATGTAAAACAGTTGAACTACCAGCACGTTCGTGAAGGTTATCTACATTTTGCGTGATAACATGAACCTTATATGATTTTTCTAATTCAGCAATTAATTGATGGCCTTCATTTGGTTCAACTTCTTTTAATTGTCGGCGTCTTTGATTATAAAAATCCAAGACTAAGGCTTGATTTGCTGCCCAACCTTCTGGTGTTGCAACGGTCATTACATCATGACCTTCCCACAAACCATCTGCATCTCTAAAGGTTTTAACGCCACTCTCCGCGCTCATACCAGCACCTGTTAAAAATATGATCTTTTGTTTAATCATAATTATTTAATACTTTTGTTTTAATGGATAAAGATATAAAACTTTTAAATCATTTAGAAACTTACCTCACCACTGAGCGTAAAAACAAGTTTCTTAAAGTTTTAACCAATAGAACCTATCATTTTTGTATAGCGGTTGAAGATGTTTATCAATTGCATAACACCTCAGCTGTCATGAGAAGTTGCGAGGTGTTTGGTATTCAAGACCTGCATGTTATTGAACAGCGTTTTGGCAAACGCATAGATGCCGAAATTGCGCTTGGTGCACAAAAATGGGTCGACGTTCATCGGCATCAATCCAATCAACTTTGTATGGATCATTTAAAAGAAAATGGCTATCAAATAATCGCGACAACACCACATGATAGTTCTTGTTTACTGTCTGACTTTGATATCACTAAAAAATCAGCGCTTTTTTTTGGCACAGAAAAATTAGGACTTTCAGCAGAAGTCTTGCAACAAGCTGATGGCTTTTTAAAAATACCTATGGTAGGCTTTACGGAAAGTTTAAACATCTCAGTATCAGCTGCCATCATTATGCAATATCTTACAGATAAATTGAGAAAAAGTAACGTAAATTGGCAACTAAACGAAGAACAAATTATTAAAAAAAGATTAGATTGGGCTAGAAAATCAATCAAAGACATTGATTTTATTGAAAAAAGATTTTTAGAACCTTTTAGTACTTAATGTAATGAACTTTAAGTTTTTCATCTTTTTTGCGTTTTTGCAAATCTGTGCATTTACCCAAGATGGCTTTGTTTTGAATCACGCAAAGCAAACTAAAATCCCCTTTGAATTCATCAATCATCAAATCATTTTAGATGTTGTGATCAATGATACGCCACTCAAATTTATTTTAGATACCGGTGTTGACGAAACCATTATCTTCAGCTTAGATGAAAAAGACGCTCTGAAAATTAACAATCCAACACATATAAAATTTAAGGGGCTCGGTTCAAACGAACCGATTGAAGGAATAAAAACTGAAAAGAACAAGGTCACGGTTGGTAGTAAATATCAAGACTTGGAGCAAACACTTTATATCATTGTTGACCAAGACATTGATTTATCAGCTATTATTGGTTTTACTGTAAATGGCATTATGGGTTATCAATTCTTTAAAAACTATCCCGTTGCAATTGATTATTCTTCAAAAAAAATAATCATTTATCAAGAAGACTCGAAAAAATTAAACAAAAAAAAATTAAAATATAAAGGACTACCTATTCAAATTTT
>B570J29032_109958182_pt1 | contig 11786 bp, 8 predicted proteins | sample LakMenEpi16Nov12_FD_29032 | JGI IMG/M metagenome (IMG submission 29032)
GGGAGCCGCCCTGGTGCTGGCCGCCACCATGCTGAGCCGTTAGCCCAGCCGCCGCGTCCCAGGCAGGGGGAGGGGGTGGGTGATCCAGTCCTGGCGGCCGTCGTCACTGCCGCCGCTGGGCTGGGCCAGCCGCCAGCTCTCATTCCGTTCGCCCCGCTGCAGGTAGAGCTCGAAAGGGCTGTCAACCCGGATCGCATCCCCGCTGAGCCGCCAGTCGAAGCGGCCGGCGAGGCGCAGTCCCCTTGCTTCACCGATGCGCAGGGTCTGCTGCTCCTCCACCCGCACCCGGCTCACCTGGGGCGCTCCGGCCTCGCTTTCCAGCCCGAGGGCGGTGGAGACCTGCGCCTGGGTGAGCTGGATCTGCAGCGCCAGGGCATCGAGCAGCACGCGCTGGGGTGGCTGGCCGGGCCCGCTGCAGCCCGTCAGGGCGAACGGAAGCAGCAGGCTCAGCACCAGCACCAACGGGGCGAGCAGTCGACGCAGACCCTTGGGGGTTGGCAGGGGAGGCAGCATGGGGGTCGTTGCACTTCGCACCATGATCGGCTGGCTGCAGGGGCAACTCTCCGAACCATGGCAACAGGCCCAGCGCTGTGGCGCGCTGCTGGTCTGTCAGGGGGTGGGTTACGAGGTGCTGCTCAGCGGCCGCCACTGGCGCAGCCTGCCGGCGGCCGGGGCGACGCTGAGCCTCTACATACACACCCAGTCCCGCGACGATGGCTGGACCCTGTTCGGCTTCCCGGAGCGCTCTGAGCGCGACCTGTTCCGCGAGCTGGTGGCCGTGAGCGGCGTCGGTCCGCAGATGGGTCTGGCCCTGCTGGGCGCCATGGAACCGCGGGAACTGGTGCGGGCCATCGTGCAGACCGACCTGCGCCTGCTCACCCAGGCACCGGGGGTGGGGCGCCGCACCGCCGAACGGCTGGCGGTGGAGCTGCGCAAACGCCTGCAGGAGCGCTTCACAGCCATGGTCGACCCCTGCGACGATCACGACGATTGCGGGCCCGGCCCAGCCGGTCCCGATGGCGACTGCCGCGAGGAGGTCCAGATCACCCTGTCTGCCCTGGGCTACGAACCGCTGGAGATCCACCGTGCCCTGCGTGCCGTGGGCCGGGATCTGGGCGAGCAGGCCGGTGGCGATGACTGGATCCGCGAGAGCCTGCGCTGGCTCTCGCGCTCGGCGGCGTGAGCGCTGGGGCGGCACGGTAGGCTGCTTGTTTGCACGTCCGGGCCAAGGGGCCGTCCATGCCGCTCACCACCACCAGAAAGCAGGAACTGATCAACGGCCATCAGACCCACGCCACCGACACCGGATCGGTGGAGGTGCAGGTGGCGATGCTGAGCGATCGGATCAACCAGCTCAGCGGCCATCTGCAGAAGAACATCCACGATTTCTCCTCACGCCAAGGGCTGCTGAAGATGATCGGGCGCCGTAAGCGCCTGCTCGGCTATCTGCGCAACCAGAGCGAGGAGCGTTACGCGGCCCTGATCGAGAAGCTCGGCATCCGCGGCTGAACCCTCTCGATGGCACGCCGCAGCGAAGCCAGGCCATTCGGCGAGCCAAAGCGTCCGCCGGCCCCCCGGCCGCGATCGGAGGGCGGCGGTTCGCAGGTGATTCCGGAGCGGGTGGCCAACCGCATGGCCCGCCGGATCGCCATCGCCACCGGCATTCCCACCCTGATGGGCATGGGTGTGTTCATCGCCAGCTATCTGCTTGTGTCACGCGGGATCGTCGAGATCGAGCCGGTGGTCACCCTGGTGGCATCCGGCGCCTGTTTTCTGCTCGGGCTAGCGGGCCTCAGCTACGGCGTTCTCGCCTCCAGTTGGGAGGATGCTCCCGGCAGCCTGCTCGGTATCGAACAGATCGGCGTGAACATCGGACGCATCCGCGCCTCTGTGCGGGCGATGCGTCAGGGGAGCGGCGGCGGCACCTCCTGATGCGTCGCCGTCGATCGATGTTCGGGCCGCCGAACGATGTTCAGGCAGCCGAACCGATGACGTCCGCCCCATCACCTCCCAGGGGTGAACGCAGCACAGCTCGGAACTCGGCGGCGGCGAGGGTTTGCACGGCTGCCGATGCGTCGGCCACACAGAACTGGGGGCCGAGACGCACATAACGCGTCTGGTGCGCGTCACGCAGCCTGGCCACCACCGGCACCCTCACGCCGGCCTCATCCTGCTCCGGGCGGTGGCGATGCAGACATTCGCGCAGCCGGTGCTGGATGGCGATGTCGCCGGCCTGAGCAGCAGGAAGATCCACCAGCACCAGCCGCAGATCCTCGATGCTGCGGCAATCCTCCACGATCAGCTGCACCCGGTCGTCGCGGCGGTCGACCGTGGCCCAGAGCAGCAGGCGAGCGTCGACCATCAGGTGATCGGCGAGGCGGGCATAGGCCCTGGGAAACACCACCGCCTCGCAGCTGCCGGTGAGATCCTCGAGCTGCAGGATCGCCATGCGATCGCCCTTGCGGGTGGTGACCTGGCGCAGCTCAGGCACCATCACCACCAGCGATACCTTCGCCTTGTCGCCCTGCTCCTCCAGATTGGCCAGGCTGATCGGCGAGAGCAGCTTCAGCCGGCCGGCCAGCTGGCGCAGCGGGTGATCCGAGATGTAGAAGCCGAGCAGCTCCTTCTCGAGCTTCAGCTTCTCGGTGGGGGGGTAATCGGGCACCGGAGCCGCCCTGGGGGCAGAGCTGAGATCGGCTGGGGCAGCGCCATCGCCGCCGTCTCCGCCGTCGCCTGCCAGCAGGTCGAACAGGTTGCCCTGACCGCTGGCCCGATCCCTTGCCCGTGATCCGGCCCAGTCGAGCACCAGGTCGAGATCGGCCATCAGCTGGGCCCGGTTGGCGCCGGGCTCAAAGCCGTCGAGGGCACCGCAGTGGATCAGCGATTCAAGGGCGCGGCGATTGAGCTGCTGGGAAGGCAACCGGTCGCAGAGGTCGGCGAGACCGGTGAAGGGGCCATCGGCCCGGCGCGATTCGATCAGCAGCCTGATGGCGCCCTCGCCGAGGTTGCGCACCGCTGAGAGCCCGAAGATGATCTTCTCGCCCACAGGCGTGAAATCGGTGCCGGAGGCGTTGACATCGGGCGGCAGCACCTCGATACCCATCGCCAGGCAGTTGGCGATGTAGCGCTGCACCCGTGCCGAGTCACCGGCATTCACGGTGAGCAGAGCCGCCATGTAGGCCACCGGGTAGTGGGCCTTGAGGTAGGCCGTCTGGTAGGTGACGGCGCCGTAGGCGGTGGAGTGACTCTTGTTGAAGCAGTATTCGGCGAACAGCACCATCTGCTCGAACAGGGCCTCAGCGATCTTCGGATCCACTCCGCGTTGCGTGGCACCATCAACAAAGATGCTCTGATGTTTTTCCATTTCACTTTTCTTCTTCTTGCCCATCGCCCGCCGCAGCAAATCGGCTTCGCCGAGCGAATAGCCGGCAAGATCCTGGGCGATCTTCATGATCTGCTCCTGGTAGACCATGATGCCGTAGGTCTCCTGCAGGATCGGCTGCAACTTCTCGTGGGCGAAATCAATCGCCTCACGCCCGTGTTTGCGGTTGATGAATTTGGGAATCAGCCCGGCATCCAGCGGGCCGGGGCGATAGAGGGCCAGAATGGAGGAGATGTCCTCCAGGGAGGAGGGCTTGAGGTCACGCACGATCTGGCGCATGCCACTGGATTCGAGCTGGAAGATACCCTCAAGATCACCGCGGGCCAGCAGGGCAAAGGTGCCGGCATCCTCGGGGGGCAGGGCATCGGGATCGATCCTTTCACCACTGCTGTGGGCCACCAGATCGATGGTCTTTTCGATCATGGTGAGGTTTTTCAGGCCCAGGAAATCCATTTTCAGCAGACCCATGGATTCCACATCCTCCATGAAGTACTGGGTGATCACCTGACCGTCGTTGTTGCGCTGGAGGGGTACCAGCTCATCAAGGGGATCGGCGGCAATCACCACGCCGGCCGCATGCACGCCGAAGGTCTTGTTGGTGCCCTCGATACGCATCGCCATATCCACCCAGCGTTGCACCAGCGGGTCGTTCTGGTATTTCTCACGGAATTCGGGTGCCGGCGATTCCTCGCCGATCATCTCCTTCAGCTTGGCCGGCTTGCCGCGCACCACCGGAATCAGCTTGGCCAGCCGGTCGGCATCGCCATAGGGAATATCCAGCACCCTGGCCACATCCTTGAGCACCGCCTTGGAGGTCATACGGTTGAAGGTGATGATCTGGGCCACCTTGTCGTCGCCGTAGCGCTGGGTGACGTAGTCGATCACCTCATTGCGGCGCTCGATGCAGAAGTCGGTGTCGATGTCAGGCATCGACTTGCGCTCGGGGTTGAGGAAGCGCTCGAACAACAACCCATTGGTGACCGGGTCGATGTTGGTGATGCCCAGCGCATAGGCCACCAGCGAGCCGGCCGCCGAACCCCGCCCCGGCCCCACCGGAATGCCGTTCTCGCGGGCGAAACGGATGTAGTCCCACACCACCAGGAAGTAGGTGGGAAAGCCCATCTGCTCCATCACCTGCAGCTCAAAGGCCAGCCGCTCGCCATACTCCGCCGGGAAGGCGGCGGCATCGGCGCAGCCGAGTCGCCGCACCAGCCCCTGCTCGCTCACCTCGCACAGGTAGCTCACCGCCGTATGCCCCTCGGGGATCGGGAAGCGGGGCATCTGGTAGCGACCCAGGATGTCGTAGGCCTCCACCTTGTCGGCCACCACCCCGGTGTTGGCGATGGCACGCTCGATCACCTGCGGCTCGAGATGGTCGGCGAACAGCCGCCCCATCTCCTGCTCGCTGCGGATGTACTCGGTGCCGGTGTACCGCAAGCGCTTCTCATCGCTGATCAGCTTGCCGGTGAGGATGCAGAGCAGGGCGTCGTGGGCCTCCACATCGCCGCTACTGAGGTAATGGGCATCGTTGGTGGCGATCAGCTCGATGCCAAGCTCGGCGCCGATACGAGCAATCTCACTGTTGACGATACGGTCCTCGAGGCCGCCATGGTCCTGGATCTCCAGGTAGAAATCCTCGCCGAACACCTCCTGGTACCAAAGTGCCACCTCACGCGCCACATCGGGACGGCCACGCAGGATCGCCTGCGGGATCTCGCCGCCAAGGCAGGCAGTGGCCACGATCAGCCCCTCGCTGTACTGGCGCAACAGTTGTTTGTCGATGCAGGCGCGAGAGAAGATGCCACGACCGCGCATGCCGCGCAGGTGGCTGATGCTGGTGAGCTTCACCAGATTGCGGTAGCCCACGGCGTTCTTCGCCAGCACCACGAGGTGGTAGCGCCGCTCCTTCTTCGGCTGCTCGTCCTCGATCGAGCCGTTGATCACATACATCTCATTGCCGATGATCGGCTTGATGCCCGCCTTCGTGCACAGCTTCAGCAGTTCGATGGCGCCGTACATCACCCCGTGGTCGGTGAGGGCCAGGGCCGGCATGCCCAGCTCCACGGCCCGCTGCACCATCGCCGGCAGCTGGGAGGCCCCGTCCAGCAGGCTGTAGTCGCTGTGGTTGTGGAGGGGGACGAAGGCCAAGGGCTCGACGTGGGGGTGCCAAGCCTAGGGGGGAACACCACCAGATCAAGGCCATCGCTGGGCCGAATCGCGACGCTGCACACCAGATATGGTCTCTGGGTCGATCCTTCAGGCCACGCTGAACTGGCTGCTGGTGAGGAGCAGCCCTGGGGTGAGCGTCCCAAAGGCCACCGCCGCCGCAGCGCCGTTGCCATCACTGTCGTAACTGAGCTCGCCGGTGGCATTGTCGTAGAGGATGCGCTGGCTGGCGGTGGTGGCGGCCGTGCCGATCAGGAACGCGCTGGCGGCCAGCGGGCCGGTGGTGGGCAGGGCGGTGAACACGGCGTTCTCCAGCTCGATCCTGTCCCCCTGGGCGATGGAGAAATCGGTGATCGTGTCGCGGTTCGTGGTGGCATTGGGCCGGTTCGAGAAGCGGAAACGATCGGCGCCGGCGCCGCCGGTAAGGGTGTCGTTGCCATCACCGCCATTGAGTCGATCCCTGCCGGCGCCACCGATCAGGGTGTCGATGCCCGCACCGGCGTTGATGAACACAGATCCGAGGCTGAAGGCGCTGGCGTCGAAGCGGTTGGCGCCGGAGAAACCGATCAGCTGGGCCTGGTCGATGTCCTGGAGGCTGTCGCTACCCAGGCCGGTGAGTTGGCTGTCGGTGAGGGTGAAGTCGGCATCGCCGACGGCGCGCACACGGTCGGTGCCGCTGGCACGGCCGATGAGGATGTCGTCGCCGGCCTTGCCTTCGACGATGACGAGCGTGCCGGTGAAGCTGGAGCCATCCAGAGTGTTGGCGCCGGGGCCGCCGATCAGGTGGGCTTCCTCGATGCCGTCGAAGCTGTCGGTTCCCAGGCCGCTCAACCGGTTGGCGCTCAGGGTGAAGTTGGTGTCACCGCGCCCGACGATGCGATCGCGGCCGGCTCCCCCGCTGATGTGGTCATCTCCTGGGCCGCCCTCAAGGTGGTCGTTGCCGTGGCCACCACGGAGCGTGTCGTTGCCGCTCTCGCCATAAAGAAAGACATTGCCCAGGGTGAAGGCGGAGGCATCGAGGGTGTTGGCGCTGCCATCACCGATAAGCTCGGCCTGGTCGATGTGCTGGAGACTGTCGGTGCCCTGGCCGGTGAGCTGGCTGTCGGTGAGGGTGAAGTCGACATCGCCGCGAGCGCTCACCCGGTCGAAGCCGCCGGGGCGACCGATCAGGATATCGTCGCCACCGCCGCCTTCGAGGATGGTCAGGGCGCCGGTGAAGGCGGAGACGTCCAGGGTGTTGGCACTCGCCCCGCCGATCAACACGGCCTGATCGATGTGCAGAAGGCTGTCGGTGCCCTGGCCGGTGAGCTGCCTGTCGGTGAGGGTGAAGTCGACATCGCCGCGGGCCCGCACCCGGTCGAGGCCGCCGGGGCGACCGATCAGGGTGTCGTCGCCTCCGCCGCCTTCGAGAATGGTCTGGTTGCCGGTGAATGCGGAGACATCCATGGTGTTGGCGCTGGCCCCGCCGATGAGGAACGCGGCGTCGATGCCAATCAAGGTATCGATGCCATTGCCGTGCATCTGGCTGTCGCTGAGAACGATGTCCGTATTGACTCGGCAGCGCACCCAGTCGTGGGAGACCCCGCCCACCAGGGTGTCGTTGCCACCTCGGCCATCAAGCACGGTGAGGCTTCCGGTGAAGCCGGCGCCAGCCAGGCGGTTGTCGCCTTGCCCTCCAAGTAGGTAGGCGATATCCATGCTGATGAAGGTGTCCGTTCCGTTGCCGGTCAACCGGGTGGCCCCCAGGGTGAAGTTGGTGTCGCCGCTTTCGACGATGGCGTCGTTGCCGATCCCGCCGGTGAAGGTGTCGTTGCCCGGCCCACCGGTGAAGCGATTGCCTGACAAGCCCCATGGCCCATGCCAGGTGCCGGCCTCCCGGGGGCCGATCAGGTGGTCGTCGCCTGCCCCGCCGCTGAGGGCAACGGCCCCGCGGGTGAAGGCGCTGGCATCGAGGGTGTTATTCCCAGATCCGCCGGTGAGGCTGGCCCGTTCGATGCTGATCAGGGTATCTGTGCCTAATCCAATGAGTTGACCATCACTGAGGATGAAGTTGACATTCCCTTGCTCCTGAAGTTCATCTATGCCCGCTCCGCCGTTGAGGGTGTCGTCTCCGGCACCACCGCTGAGGGAGTCGTCTCCAGCCAAACCGTTGAGAACATCACTGCCAACGCTGCCCGAGAGGATGTCATCCCCTGGGGTTCCTACCCGTTCAAAGCTGTCGCTGAGGTGGATGGTGATGGTGGCGGTATCGAACAGTCCCCCACCATCGGTAACTGTGACGAGCAGATTGAAGGTTGGCGTGCTCTCGAAATCAAGGTCGTCGCTATCATTAACGGTTATTTCCCCAGTGGTGCTGTCGATCATAAAGGCAGGATTGCTATCACCGTCAGGGTTGATGCTGTCTGCAGTGATGGCATAGGTGTGGGCATCTCCAGCATCGATATCAGTGACGGTGACGCTGCCTAATGCGGTACCGCCTGGACTGTTTTCAGGCAAGGTGAACGTTGCGTCCTGGGCTACTGGCGATTCGTTGCCCGGTTCATCCACATTCGTCAGGTGGATGGTGATGGATGCAACATCGGACTGACCGCCAGAATCAGTCGCCATAACCTGGAGAGAATATTGAGAGGTTGTTTCGTAGTCGAGGTCTCCACTATCGTTGACGGAGATGGCTCCGGTGCTGGGGTTGATGGAGAAGGCTAGATTGCTGTCTCCGTCAGGGTCGCTGTTGCCAGCAATGATGGCAAAAGTCAATGGGGCTGCCCCGCCGCTGGCCATGACAGTTCCGACGAGACTGTTGGCCGGATGATTCTCGGGCAGCGTGAACGCGCTGGGATTGACCGTAATTCCTGCGCTGTTCCAAAGGATTTGGATGGTGTTATCGCTCCGCGAAACAACAACATCAGCCCAACCATCCAGGTTGAAGTCGTCCACGGCGATGCCCCAGGGTGCCGCATCGAGTGGAGTGGAAATCGGTACAGAAAAGCTCCCCTTACCATTGTTCAGAAGCAATTCGACTGATTTATTGGACGTGGAAGACACAACCAGGTCTTGATCGCCATCACGATCGATATCTGCTGCAGCGAGATAGCCTTCAACACCGCTCGTCTGAACAGGAGTAGGCGCCGAGAAAACACCCGTGCCATCACCGAGGAGCAGATCAACGCGCGAAGCGTTATTGCCACGAGCAGCAATATCAGCGTGGCCATCACCATTAAAATCTGCGGCAACAACATATTGCCTATAAGGAGATAGATAAGTGCCGCCGAGTTGCCTTAAAGTGCCACTGCCATTTGCCTCGTTAATGAAAACAATTATACCGTTATACAGAGCACCCACAACGACATCGGGCGCTCCATCTTCATTGAAGTCGGCGATAGCAAAATATTGGGGGTTCTGACCGGCACGATCGGAATCGGCAACTGAAAAACTTTGATTTGCAGCCTGCTTGAGAATGTCCACCGACCAGGCACCATTGTTTCCACTGACGACAACATCCGGCCTGCCATCCAGATTGAAGTCGGCAATGCCGGCAAACATCGGGTTGGCCGCACCTCTGGCCGTGATGATTCCTCCGTCAACCGGCCAGGGCACAAAGCTTCCATTACCAAGACCCCGAAAAAGCTGAATTTGGCGTCCTTGATAGTGGGGGCCATAGATGGGGATGACCAAGTCAAGGTTTCGGTCGCCATCGAGATCGCCAAGGGCGACAGATGTGGCGCCAATGTTTTGGGATACCTGCCACCAGGGCTCTGAGAGCAAAGCCTCAGAGGCGAACGACTGATCGCGATTATTGAGGAAAATGCCAGCCTTGCGAAAGCCATGGGCGGCAACAATATCGGGGTATCCGTCGTTATTGAGATCGCCTGTATCGAAAATGGTGCGAGTGTTATTAGGCGAGCCTGGATCGGCAGCAATCGGTGTGCCAGGCAGGAACCGATCAGACAGCCTTGCTGCCTGATGCATGGCATTGGGTTCACTGGGCGACCGCAAAGCCCTGGAGCCGGAGGGAATATTCGACATTTGCATGATCGGAACGACGGGAATCGCGGCGTATTAAATTTTTACTTTCTACCTTCCATGCAAGTCTAGCGGAACCAGCCGTCACATCGCCGACCGGGATGCAAATCGATGGATACATAGCGTTACTACTTTGAACCGCTCGCTCGCGCAGGAGAAGGTTCGCTAGCCCGGCGGGTTTCGCTGTCGCCGCTGCAATTGCCTAAAATATGATCGCCTCTAGGCCAGTGGGTCAAGCGCTGCCAGCGCCGACGCTGCGGCCATCAGGCCACCCTCACGGCCGGGACGATCATGCAGGCCACGAGGCTGCCTTGGACCCACTTGGCTTGAGATTTCCAACTTGGCTTCGGACTTCTTACTGATTGGCCTCGCCAGAACCGGGATCTCATCGCGGCAGCTCCGCCGCCATCTGCACGTCAACCACGACACCGCCTGGCTGCTCCACAACAGGAATCTGCAAGCCATGACCGAGCGGGATGCGGCTGGTCACACGGTCCACCATGCCAAATTCACGTTCGATGGAATGCTCCACTGGGCACGAGCACAGCACTCAGCTGGTCCGTGGGATCGGACGGTTAGAGGCCCTACAGGATGGCTTTCGAGACTCGACTGCCACCAGCCAGCTCCCATCAACCACCCATCAGAGTGAAGGAAGGATGATTCGTCAACGCCAGACGGCTCGAAGAACGCCTCAGAGAACCAGCGGAGCCTCAGGACGCTTCGCCATCACCGCCGCCGCCTGCTCGTACTGGTGCGCCACCTGCAGCAGCCGCCCCTCCTGAAGCACCCCGGCAATCAACTGCAGGCCGATCGGCAGCCCCGCCCGATCAAAGCCGCAGGGCAGGCTGATCGCCGGCAGGCCGGCCAGATTGGCAGGAATCGTAAGCAGGTCGGCCAGGTACATCGCCAGCGGATCCTCGGCGTGGGCGCCGAAACGGAAGGCGGTGGTGGGGGAGGTGGGGCTGAGCAGCACGTCAACGCGCTCGAAGGCGCGGTCGAAGTCGCGGCGGATCAGGGTGCGAACCTGCTGCGCCTTCCTGTAAAAGGCGTCCACATAGCCGGCTGAGAGGGCATAGGTGCCAATCAGGATGCGGCGTTGCACCTCATCGCCGAAGCCCTCGGCGCGACTGCGGGCGGTCATCTCCGCCAGGCTGGCCGCTCCCTCAATGCGCAGGCCGTACTTCACGCCGTCGTAACGGGCCAGGTTGGCCGACGCCTCCGAGGGGGCGATCACGTAGTAGGTGGCGATGCCGTCGTCGAAGCGCGGGCAGTCGACCTCCACCAGCTCACAGCCCATGGCCTCCAGCTGCTGGGCGGCGGCCTGTACCGAAGCCTTCACCTCGGGGTCGAGTCCCTTCTGCTCAAAGCACTGGCGGATCATTCCCACCCTCAGCCCCTGGAGCGATCCCTCGAGAGCGGCCCGGTAATCCGGCACGGGAGCGCTCAGGCAGGTGGCATCACGCGGGTCGGGTCCGGCGATCACCTGCAGGATCTCAGCGGTATCGGCAACGCTGCGGCTGAACGGACCCACCTGATCGAGGGAGCTGGCGAAGGCCACCAGTCCCCAGCGGCTCACGCGTCCGTAGGTGGGCTTGAGCCCGACCACACCGCAGAAGCTCGCCGGCTGGCGGATCGAGCCACCGGTATCGGAGCCGAGCGAACCCATGCACTCCCCAGCCGCCACCGCGGCGGCGCTGCCACCGGAACTGCCGCCCGGCACCCGCTCCGGATCCCAGGGATTGCGGCTGGGGCCGAAGGCCGAGGTCTCGGTGGAGCTGCCCATGGCGAACTCATCGAGATTGGTCTTCCCCAGCAGTACCGCACCGGCCTGCCAGAGGCGTCCGGTGACGCTGGATTCGTAGGGGGGCACGAACGTCTCCAGCATGCGGCTGGAGCAGGTGGTACGGATGCCGCGGGTGCAGAGGTTGTCCTTGATCGCCAGCGGCACGCCGGCCAGGGGGGGCAGCTCCTGGCCGGCCAGGCGGGCGGCATCGATTCGATCGGCATCCGCGCGGGCCCGCTCAGCAGTCACCTCCAGGAAGGCGTGCACGGTGGGATCAACGGCCGCGATCCTCTCGAGATGCTGGTCGGTGAGCTCACGGGCGGATACCTCGCCGCTCCTGAGCTGCTGCCGCCACTCGGCAATCCCCATCGGCCATCGTCCTGCCTGCTGCGGCGACGCTATCAGCCGAAGGACTCAAGGAATTTCGGTGAGCGG